>Ga0207657_10002933_pt1 | contig 18312 bp, 17 predicted proteins | sample KBSC33metaG_FD_184316 | JGI IMG/M metagenome (GOLD analysis project Ga0207657, IMG submission 184316) | Corn rhizosphere microbial communities from Kellogg Biological Station, Michigan, USA - KBS C3-3 metaG (SPAdes) (version 2) | ecosystem: Host-associated > Plants > Roots > Rhizosphere > Soil ... | reverse complement strand
CACGATCCTCGTCGCAGTGATCGCTGCGATCGGCACGGTCATTCTCGGCTCGCTTGCGGCATATGCCTTCAGCCGCTTCCGCTTCAGGGGACGTCGCATGGGGATGATGGCGCTGCTGCTCATCCAGATGTTCCCGCAGATCCTGCTCGTCGTCGCGCTCTACCTGATCGTCCTGAACGTCGGCGGCGTGTTCCCGTTCGTCGGGCTCAACACGTACTCAGGCTTGATCATCGTCTACCTCGGCGGCTCACTCGGCGTCAACGCGTGGCTCTTGAAGGGCTTCTTCGACACGATCCCATCGGAGCTCGACGAGTCCGCGCGCGTCGACGGCGCGACCGCGGCGCAGATCTTCTGGGGCGTCGTGCTCCCGCTCGCGGCGCCGGTGCTCGTCGTCGTCGGGCTGATCTCCTTCATCTCGACGCTCAACGAGTTCGTGATCGCGAGCGCGATGATGCAGACGACCGATCACCTCACGCTCGCTGTCGGCATGAACGGCTTCATCGACCAGCAGTACGGCCAGCGCTGGGGCCCGTTCGCCGCGGGCACGCTGCTCGCCGCAATTCCGGCCGCGGCGCTCTTCATGTCGCTCCAGAAGTGGCTGATCGGCGGGCTCACGCAGGGCGCGGTCAAGGGATGAGCGCGACGGAGACGATGCGCGCGGCCGCGCTCGCCGAGCCGCACCACGACGGCTCCGAGCTCTACGTCGTCGAGCGGCCGGACGCGCTCGGCGGCAGGGCCGTCGTCCGCGTGCGCATGCCCGACGGAACCGCGGACGAGGTCATGCTCCGCTACGTCTGCGACGGCGAGCCGAGGACGGTCACTGCCGTCGTCGACGAGCAGTCGGACGGCGAGACCTGGTGGCGTGCGAGCCTGCCCGTCGAGAATCTCACCGTTCCGTACCGGTGGCTCCTCGCCGGTGGACGCTCCGGCTATGCGTGGCTGAACGGCCGCGGCCTCGCGCGCACCGAGGTCGCCGGCGCCGACGACTTCCGGCTCGCTCTCGATCCCGGCGCGCCGGCCTGGCACGCGGAGTCGGTCGTCTACGAGATCTTTCCCGACCGCTTCGCGACGAGTGGGGCGGAGCGCGACGTACCCGCGTGGGCCGTGCGACGTGACTGGGACGCGCCGGTCGAGGGTCGCGGGCCGAACACGTCGCGGGAGTGGTACGGCGGCGACCTGCCGGGCATCGAGCAGCACCTCGACCACATCGAGGAGCTCGGCGCGAATGTGATCTACCTGACGCCGTTCTTTCCTGCGGGCAGCACGCACCGGTACGACGCGTCGTCGTTCGACCACGTCGACCCCTTGCTCGGCGGGGACGAGGCGCTCGCCTCGCTCGCGCGCGCTGTGCACACCCGCGGGCTGAAGCTCGTCGGCGACCTGACGATGAACCACTGCGGCGTCACGCACGACTGGTTCGAGCGGGCAGCTGCGGACGAGCGGTCGCCGGAGCGGGACTTCTTCTACTTCGACAAGCGGCTGCCCCACGGCTACGCCTGCTGGGTCGGTGTGCGCACGTTGCCGACGCTCAACTGGCGCTCCGAGGAGCTCCACACGCGCATGCGCGCGATCCTCCGGCATTGGCTCGACGCCGGCCTCGACGGCTGGCGCATCGACGTCGCCAACATGGTCGGGCGGTACCGCGACACCGACGTGAACCACGATGTCGCCGCGTGGACGAGAGACGTGGTCGGCCGTTCGCTCCTCGTCGCAGAGCATGCTCACGACTTCCGTCCCGACCTCGACGGCACGGGCTGGCACGGCGCGATGAACTACTCCGGATTCCTGCGGCCGGCCTGGTGGTGGCTGCGCGGCGACCACATCACCGAGGACATCTTCTCGGAGGCGCCCGCGCCGCTCTACGGCGGCGGCGAGCTGGTCGCTGCGATGCAGGCGTTCCGCGCGGGTGTGCCGTGGGACGCGACGTTGAACTCGTGGACGCTCCTCGACAGTCACGACGTGGCGCGATTCGGCTACGTCACCGGCTCGCGCGACCGCCATCTCGTCGGCCTCGGCCTGCAGTTCACGACGCCCGGCGTCCCGATGCTCTTCGCGGGCGACGAGCTCGGGCTCGGCGGCGAGTGGGGCGAGGACGCGCGCCGCACGATGCCGTGGGACCGGCCCGAGTCGTGGGACACGACGCTGCTCGGCGCGATCACGCAGCTCGCGAAGCTCCGCCGGGCGAGCGACGCGCTCGCGCGCGGCGGCATCCGCTACCTGCACATCTCCGAGGACGCGGTTGCGTATCTCCGCGAGACGCGCTCCGAGCGGCTGCTCTGCCTCGCGGCTCGCGCACCACACGATCCGATCTCCACTCCGTTCGCGGATCTCGAGACCCTCTACGGCGGCGATGCGCGCGACGGCGTGCTGCCCGCCGACGGCCCCGCCTTTCACATCTGGAGGATCAATGGCTGACGTCGCCTTCAACGAGGTGAACAAGTTCTACGAGAACGGCTTCCACGCCGTGACCGACCTGTCGCTCGACATCAAGGACGGCGAGTTCCTCGTGCTCGTCGGCCCCTCCGGCTGCGGCAAGACGACGGCGCTGCGCATGGTCGCCGGGCTCGAGGAGATCTCGGGCGGCGAGCTCTTCATCGGCGAGCGCGTCGTCAACAAGCTGACGCCGAAGGAGCGCGACGTCGCGATGGTCTTCCAGAACTACGCGCTCTACCCGCACCTCTCGGTCTACGAGAACATCGCGTTCGGCCTGCGCCTGCGCAAGGAGTCGAAGGCGGAGGTGCACGAGCGCGTCACGTGGGCGGCCAAGATGCTCGACCTGACGCCGTACCTCGACCGGAAGCCGAAGCAGCTCTCGGGCGGGCAGCGGCAGCGCGTCGCGATGGGCCGCGCGATCGTGCGCAAGCCGCAGGTGTTCCTCATGGATGAGCCGCTCTCGAACCTCGACGCGAAGTTGCGCGTGCAGATGCGCGCGGACATCGCGCAGCTCCAGCACGACCTCGAGACGACGACGATCTACGTCACGCACGACCAGGTCGAGGCGATGACGATGGGCGACCGCGTCGCGGTGATGCGAAACGGCGTCCTGCAGCAGGTCGCCGAGCCGCAGCGTCTCTACGACTCGCCGGCGAACCTCTTCGTCGCAGGCTTCATCGGCACGCCGCCGATGAACCTGCTCGAGGCGAAGGTGTCGGTGAACGGCGGAGTCACCGTGTCGTTCGGCGGCTCCGACTTCCCCGTGCCGGACGCCGCGCTCGCGGCCTACCAGGGGCTGCGCGGCTACGGCGGCCGCACCGTGGTCGCCGGCGTGCGGAGCCAGTACCTCTTCCCGGCTGAGGCGCGGCCTGAGCTGCCGACGCTCACCGGCCGCGTCGACCTCGTCGAGGCGCTCGGCGGCGAGTCGATCGTCTACTTCCACATCGACGCCACGACCGTGCGCGAAGGGCAGCACGAAGACGACGAGGAGCCCGCGGCAACGGGGGAGGGCGTCGTCGCGTCGCGGCCGAACCTCGTCGCGCAGTTCCCGGCGCACGTGTTGCTGCGGCTGAAGGACGAGATCCCCGTGGCGGTCGACGTCGCGCGGATGCACTTCTTCGACGCCGAGTCGGGTGAACCGCTCCGCTAGATCGATCTTCGCCGCCGCCGGGGTCGCACTCGTCGCCGTGGCATCCGGTGCGTCGGCGCCTGCCGCCGGCCCGCCGGCGGCGCTCGCGGTGCCCGCGCCGCCGTCGGCGCTCGCGAGCGACCGCATCTACTTCGTGATGCCCGATCGCTACGCGAACGGTGACCCGTCGAACGACACGGGCGGCGTGACCGGCAACCGCTCGGTGACCGGGTACGACCCGAGCTCGACCGGGTGGTTCCACGGCGGCGACTACAAGGGCCTCACCGGCACGTGCACCGACCCCGTGCACGGTCTCGCGCGCATCAAGAGCCTCGGGTTCAACGCGATCTGGGTGACGCCGCCCGTCGTCAACCAGGTCTCACAGGGCGACTCGGCGGGCTATCACGGGTACTGGGGCATCGACTTCACGCGCGTCGACCCGCATCTCGGCACGAACCAGGACTTCGCCGACTTCGCCACGTGCGCGCACAGCCTCGGCATGAAGGTGATCCTCGACGTCGTGCCCAACCACACGGGCGACATCATCCAGCCGAGCGGCGGCTCGACGTACAGCGACCTGCCCTACCGCGACTGCAACGGCAAGGTCTTCAAGCCGGCTGCGTACGTCGGCAAGGCGACGTTCCCGTGCCTGAAGGCATCGACGATGCCGCGGCCGCCGTTCATCTTCCCGGGGTGGGCACAGATCAAGAAGCCGGACTGGCTGAACGACCCGACGAACTACCACAACCGCGGCGACGTCGACTTCTCGTCGTGCAGCCAGACGTGTTACGAGCAGGGCGACGTCTTCGGGCTCGACGACCTGTTCACCGAGAAGCCCGTCGTCGTGAACGGGCTCGCCCAGATCTATTCCGACTGGATCGTCAAGTACAAGCTCGACGGCTTTCGCGTCGACACGGCGCGCCATCTGAACGCCGGCTTCTGGCGCCTGTGGATCCCGAAGCTGCGCGCCGCCGCAGCGTCGGTCGGTGTGAAGGACTTCTCGATCTTCGGCGAGGCGCCGGTGAGCGACAGCATCGAGCTCTCGACCTACGTGCGCGACCGTGGGCTGCCGAGCGTGCTCGACTTCACGTTCCGCGACGTCGCCGACGCGTATGCATCCGGGAGCTCGAGCGCGGTTGCGATCCTGCACCGCTTGCAGGACGACGACTACTTCCGCACGCCGGACGGCGTCGAGCCCGCGCCGGCGACGTTCCTCGGCAACCACGACCAGGGCCGCGCGGCGTTCATGATCCGCCAGGCGGGCGGCGGGCTGAGCGGTGACGCGCTCCTCAAGCGCGTGCTGCTCGGCTACGACCTCCTGTACTTCCTGCGCGGCGCGCCGACCGTGTACTACGGCGACGAGGTCGGGATGATCGGGAGCGGGGGCGACAAGGCCGCACGCGAGGACATGTTCCCGACGCAGGTGCCCGACTGGCAGACGGAGGAGCGTGTCGGCTCGCCGCCGATCGGCAAGGGCTCCTCGTTCGACGTGACGACGAACCCGATCGAGCTGGAGCTGAAGCAGCTCGGTGCGCTGCGCGACGAGCATCCGGGCCTTTCGACCGGCTGGTCGATCGTCCGCTACGCGAAGGGCGCAGTCGTGGTCGTCAGCAGGATCGACCCGGCCTCGAAGCGCGAGCTCGTCGCCGTCTTCAACAACGGCGCGACGCCGGCGAGTGCGCGCTTCACGACCGCGACGCCGTCGGCAACCTGGTCGCAGCTCCACGGCACGCCGGTCCCGTTCGCGGCGCCACGGAGCGATGCCGCGGGCGTGCTGACCGTGCCCGTGTCGGCGACGACGGCCGTGCTCCTCGAGGCGCAGACGGCGATCCCGAGCCGCGCGCCGGCGAAGCCGAAGCTCGCCGTGAAGGGCGATCCGCTCTCGAGCCTCTGGGCCGTGTCGGCGACCGTCGCCGGCACGGCTCCCGTGAGCGTCGCGTTCCTCGTCAAGCGGGCGACCGGGCCGTGGCGGCGGCTCGACGTCGACACGTCGCCGCCGTACCGCGGCTTCCTCGAGCCGGCGAAGTTCCGCAAGAACGAGCGCGTCAAGCTCGTCGCGATCGCGCGCGCGCTGGACGGCAGGACGGCCACGTCTGCCGTCGTGCCGTTCCGGGTGCGCACGCGGTAGAGCAGGGGCGGCCGCCGCTCCGACGGCCGCCCCGTGCTCGTCTTACGAAGACGTTACGAACGCAAGACACACGTCTTACCGCACGCGCCCACGGTGCGATCCGCAAGCGGCCCCTCTCGCCCCCCACAGGAGGACAGCATGAAGCGGTTCACCACCCTGGCGCTCGTCGTCTTCGCGCTCGCGGCAGTCCCCGCCGCGTTCGCCGACGACACCGCGCCGCCCACGCGGCCGGCGGACACGACGGCGCCCACTCCGACGACCGCACAGCAGCGGCAGAACGGCGGTGCCGGCAACGCCCGAGTGCGCGCCGAGCTCCTTCGTCTTCGCCTGGAGATCGTCAACCTTCGCTTCCGGTTGCACTGCGGCCCGAACGGCAAGGCGCCGGCGGACAAGTGCCATGCGCGTGCGGAGCAGATGCTCGCGCGCATGCAGAAGATCGACGCGAAGGTCCAGGCGAAGCTCGCCGAGCTGAAGGCGTGCACGCCCGACAGCACCGACGCCAAGTGCAGAAACGCGGCCCGCAAGATCGCCGTGCTGACGAAGCTCGACACGCGGCTGCAGAACGCGATCCAGAAGCTGCAGGACTATCTCGACGGCAAGAGCAGCGCTCCGACCGATCCTTCGAGCGACTCGGCCCTCGACCAGGCTGCGAACCAGCTCGGTCAGGTCGCCGGCTCGAACGGCTGAGCGGCACGCGTAGGGTCCGGGCATGGCGTTCGTCGCCGTGCCCGGGCCATTCGACTTCGCGCTGACGACCGAGCGCTTCCGCGTCTTCGGTGTCGATCGCGCGACGGTCTGGCACGAAGGCGGGCTGCATCGCGTCGTCGGCGGACGCGAGGTGCGCATCGAGGCCGCCCGCGGCGGCGTCGACGTCGAGCCGCTCGATGCCGAGACCGGTCTTGCCGCTCGCACCATGCTCGGGCTCGTCTTCGAGCTCGAGCCGTTCTACGCCTGGGCGACCGGCGACGACGTCCTCGGCCCCGCGACCAAGCGGCTCGCGGGCTTCCGGCCGTCGCTCGCATCGGATCCGTTCGAGATGCTCGTCGGCGCGATCACCGCACAGCAGGTGTCGCTCTTTGCCGCGACCGCGATCCGCAACCGCATGACGGAGCGTTTCGGCACACAGGTCGGCGTAGCGTGGTCGTTCCCGACGCGCGACGCGCTGGCGGCGGCGACCGAAGAGCAGCTCGTCGGCCTCGGCTTCTCGCGGCGCAAGGCCGAGTACACGGTCGGGCTCGCGCGCGCCGACATCGACCTCGCCGGGCTCGCCGCTCTCTCGGACGAGGAGGTGAAGGCGCGCCTCGTCGCACTCCGCGGCATCGGCGAGTGGACGGCCGACTGGTTCCTGGCGCGCCATCTCGCGCGGCCGAACGCCTGGCCGTGGGGCGACCTCGCGCTCCGCAAGGCGGTGGCGAAGCTCTATGGTGGTCTCGACGTGCGGGAGGCGCGCGAGCGCTTTCATCCGTACGAGAACTTGTCCGCGCACTATCTCCTGCTCGCAGAACGCGTCCCGTGATTCGCATCGCCACCTCCGAGGATCTGCCGCTCGTCGAGCGGCTCTTTCGTGCGTTCAACGCCGAGATTCCGGACGCACCGTGGCGCGACGACGACACGGACGCCGACGCCGCGCAGCTCGAGAAGGCGATCGCCGACGACATCGTGCTGCTTGCCGACGACGTCGGCCTGGCCATCGCGTCGAAGACGGGCGAGAGGCTCGGATTCCTCGACATCCTCTACATCGCACCCGAGGCGCGCGGCTCAGGCATCGCAGCGGAGCTCGTTCGCGAAGCCGCGTCGGCGTTACGCGACCGCGGCGCCGAGGTGCTGGAGCTCGAGGTGCTCCAGTCGAACGAGCGGGCGCGTGCGGTGTACGAGCACTGGGGGTTCTCGCCGGTCGAGTTGACGCTCGCAGCGCCGATCGACGCTCTCGTGCGGCGGTTCGACTCCGCGGCCGGCGGGCCGACGTTCGGCTCCGTCCACGTCCAAACCGACGACGTGACCACGGTCGAGCGCGCCGTGCAGAAGGTGCTGCCGCGGCTCGGCCGCTCGGAGCGCACGGAGGTGACCGGTCCCGACAACGGCTGGGTCACCGTGCACGACGAGCTCGGCAATCGCGACCCACGCGCGCTGCTCAGTCTCGCCAAGGAGCTGTCGTACGCGAACGGCGGCGTCGTGCTCGCACTCGGCGTCGAAGAGGGAGCCCTCGTGCGGTACACGCTCGTCGATCGCGGCTCGATCGTCGACGAGTACGCATCGGTGCCGGAGTACCACGGGCCGTTGCCGCCCGGCGAGGTGATCGCGCTCGGCGCGAACCCGACCGTCGTCGCGCGACTGACCGGCGCCGACCCGGCGAGGGTGCGCGACGTCGCCCGTACGGGAGCGTCGCCCGCCGACTTGCCGCCCGCGCTCGAGCTGCACGCGCAGATCGCCGAGCTGATGGGGGTGCGCGTCTGATGCTCACGCTCTACGACGCAGCGCGCTGCCCGTACTGCGCGCGCGTGCGCATCGTCCTTGCCGAGAAGGGCATCGAGTACGAGCCGATCGAGATCGACCTCACCGATCGGCCCGCGTGGATCTACGAGAAGAACGCCACGGGCCGCGTGCCGGTCATCGAAGAGGACGCATGGATCCTCCCCGAGTCGGCCGTGATCATGGAGTACCTCGAGGAGCGTTACCCGGAGCCTGCGCTGCTCGCGGCGGATCCGGCGGACCGCGCGCTCGCGCGGTTGTGGATCTTCCGGCACGACGACTTCACGCGGCCGTACTACGCGCTTCGCCGCGGCGAGGAGGGCGCCGCTGCGCGCTTCGACGCGGAGCTCGGGAAGCTCGACGCCGCGCTCGCCGCGAGCCCCTGGCTCGGGGGACAGGAGTACGGGCTCGCCGATATCGCCTACGTTCCGTGGGTGCTGCGTGCGCGCGACATGCTCGGCGTTCCGCTCGACGGCTTTGCGGCCCTCGCGTCGTGGCTCGACCGCGTCACCGCACGCCCCTCGGTCGCGCAGGAGGTCGACGTCGTTGCAGCACTCTGACGCCCCCCGCGTCGTCGATGCGGAGTGGCTCGCCGCGCACCTGAACGACGCCGACGTCGTCGTCGGCGACGTGCGGGGCCCGAACGCGCACGCGCGCGGGCACATCCCCGGCTCGCGGCCGCTCGTGCTCGGCTCGCCGCCGCCGGGCACCGACGGCGACGCGGTCACCGAGCTCGCGAAGGAGGTCGCGCTCCGGCTCAGGCGGCACGGCATCACCGGTGACGAGCGGCTCGTGCTCGTCGACCGCGGCGACGGCGTCGGCGCCATGCCCGCCGCGCAGATGGCGGAGCTCGCCGGTCATCCGCGCGTGTCGATCCTGCTCGGCGGCCTCGCCGCGTGGCCGGGCGAGCTTGCGGAGGGCACCGTCGAGCTCGAGCCGGTGCGTGAGGCGTCACTCGAGCCCGACCCGCATGCGCTCCCCACACGGCAGGAGCTCGCGTCGCGACTCGGCGATCCCGCGTTGACGATTCTCGACGTCCGCCGCGAAGAGGAGTACACGGGCAAGCGCGGCAGCGCGTGCGACCCGCGACAGGGCCACATTCCGGGCGCGAAGCGGGTGCAGGTGGAGTCGCTCTTCGCGCCCGAGGGCGGCCTGCTCCCACCGGAGCGGATCCGCGAGCTCGTCGGAGCGCCCGAAGGCGCCGAGATCGTCGCGTACTGCCACTCCGGCTCGCGCTCCGCCCTCGCGACGCTCGCATTGCGCGCCGCAGGCTACGACGCCCGCAACTACGCAGGCTCGTGGCACGAGTGGAGCCGGCACCCCGAGCTCCCGCTCGAGCGCTAGGCGGCGCGCGCGGGCACACGCTCGGCCGCGGCGAGAAACGCCGCGCAGAGCGAGCGCCCGAGGTCGTTCCACGTGCCGATCTTCTGCGGGATCTCCGCGCGAAGCGCGTCTGGATCGGGCGGGGGATCGGAGACGTCGGCGATCCAGCCCTCGAGTTGCATTGCCGTCACCTCGGGATGGAACTGCACGCCCCAGCACGCGTCGCCGAGCCGGAATGCCTGCGTGCACGCGGGGCTGCGCGCGAGCTCGACGGCGCCCGCCGGAAGCCCGTACGTGTAGTGATGCCACTGCAGCGCCTCGAACGTGCGCGGCAGCGCGCCGAGCACGGGATCCTCGACGCCGTCATCGGTCAGCTCGACGGGACACCAGCCGAGCTCCGGGCCGCTCGGCATGCGCCCGACCCACGCGCCGGCTGCACGTGCGAGGAGCTGCACGCCGAGACAGACGCCGAGCACCGGCGTGTGCCGGTGCAGCAGCTGCTGCAGCCACATCGTCTCCTCGGCGAGCCACGGATGATGGTCGTCCTGGTCCGCATGCATCGCCCCGCCGAACACGAGCACCGCGTCGTAGCAGTCGAGCGGACGCGGCGGTGGCGTGCCCCACCCGAAGCTCCATTCGTCGAGCGCGTGCCCGGACTCGGCGATTGCGGGTGCGAAGAGCTCTGTCCTCGCGTCGGTGCCGTGGATCACCGAAAGGACGTGCACAGGCGCGATTCTACGCCTCGCCGCCCGTGGCCGGGATGCGGTTGACGTCGAGCAGGCGCCGCAGCTGGTGGGCGTTCGCCGCCGCCTGCGAGATCCGGCCGAGCGGGTTCTCGGGGTCCTCCGACGACGAGTTGTTGTTGAAGAACGCGAAGGACCGCTCCGACTGCTTCGCAAGCTCGTTGAGCGTGGGGACGAGCTCCTCGAGCTCGTCGTCCGAGTAGAGATAGTCGAAGCGCTCGGCGGCCGAGCCGCCGCGTTTGTTCCAGGTGCCCATGTTTCGCCCGTGGAAGCGCACGTACGACGTCCCCGACGTGACTGCGGGAATCGTCGGCACGAGGTTCTTCGCGGTGTCGGACTTCGGCGCGTCGACGGTGACATACGTCGCGCCGAGATCCTCGAGGAACGCGAGCGTTGCTGCGCGGTTCTCGTCGTCGAGCCACGAGCGGTGGCGAAACTCGACGAGCATCTCGTCGCCGGCCAGCTGCTCCTTCGCCCAGGCCAGGTAGTCGAGCGAGTGATCCTTGTAGACGATGTACGGCGGCAGCTGGAAGAGGATGCCCCCGAGCTTGCCGGTCGCGCGCAGCGGCTCGAGCGCCTCGAGGAAGCGGCGGAACACCTCGGCGCGAAGCTCGCGCGGCGGACGGTCGACGCGGCCGCGCTCGTCGACGGGCATCGCGTCACGCAGATCCTCCGGGATCACCTCGATCTTCACGGGATGCCGCGTCATCAGGCCGAACGCCTTGACGTGCATCGTGAAGCCGTCGGGCGTGCGGTCGGCCCAGCCCTGCACCATCGACTCGCCGGGCAGGCGGTAGTACGTCGAGTCGACCTCCACCGTGTCGAAGAACTGCGCGTAGTACGCGAGGCGTTCCTTCGCCGGCAGCTTCGGCGGATAGAAGTACTTCGAGAGGGCCTCGTCGGCCCAGGAACAGGTGCCGATGCGAATCGGGGTCAGGCCGTGCAGCGTAGTGCACGACCTGACCCGTGGTTCGCTTCGACTACTTGTTCAGCTTGACGACGACGCTCTTGACGCTCCAGGGCGACAGCGTCGCGGTGGCGCAGCCGGCCGGGGCGAAGGGCGTCAGCGGGCTTGCGCAGCCCGTCGCGGTGTAGTCCCGCTCGCCGACAGAGCCGAGCACCTGGAAGAAGGTGGTCGCCTTCTTCGCGAGCTTGCCACCGAGCGAATAGCCACCGGTCGCGCTCGTCTTCGCAGATCCGACCCTGATGAGCCTCTTCGCGGTCAGGCCGCGAAGCACCGTGAGCGAGAGCCCGGAGACGGGCGCGCCGCCCTCCGTGACCTTGCCGGACACGACGTACGTGCGGGCCTTCTTGTTCTTGTACTTGACCTGCACGCCGAGGATGATCGGCAGCGGCACGAACGCGCGTGCCTCGAAGGTCCCGACCTTGTTGACCGTGCCGAGGCCCGGGTTGTACGGCGTGAACAGCGTCTCCCACTTGATGAGGCCGCCGCCGGTGGGCGTCGTGAAGATGTTGCTCAGGGTGAGCTTCGCCTCGAGGAGCTGGGCGCCCTGGAACGCACGGCCCGGCGTGCCGACCGGAACGTCCGGAGGCGGCAGGCAGATGCTGAGCTTGTAGCCGCCGAGCGTCTGCTCGGGGCCGGCGGTCGGGTTCACGTAGACCGGGATCGCGAGCGTGTTGCCCGCAACACTCAGGTTCATGAGCCACACGGCCTGGCTCTGCGGGACGCCCGCACACTGGGCGGAGCCCGTCTTGTTCGCAGCCGCCGTGGCGTCCGAGGTGACGACGGTGCCGGCCAGCGGCAGGATGAGGTTGTTGTCACGCGAGAAGGCTGTCGCGTCGACGGTGCCGATCTGCGTGTTGGCAGCCTGGCTCGTGTTGATCGTGTAGCCCGTGCCGCTGTAGATGTTCACGGCCGCGATCGGGTTGGTGTCCTGCGGCACTTTGACGTGAATCGTCGTCGACGCCGAGCTGGCCAGCGTCTGCGGCGTGTGCCACACGGACACCGAGCCTGTGTTGGCGGCGAGCGCGGCGCTTGCGAAGCTCAGCGTCGCAAGCGCGCTGACGGCGACGAGCGCCGTCCGGATGCGTTTGTTCATGCGTTGAGTCCTTTCGACGTTACGAAGTCGTGAGTGGTTTCCCAAGGACGTTCCAAAAGCCGTTCTTGTAGCGAACGAGATAGGTCTTCCCGAGAGGGAAGTAATCCTTCGGAGTGGTTGTTACCTTCAGGCCAGGCAGGAGAAACGGATTCGTGATGTTAAGGTTCTGCGCGGCGTGGAGCAGGCTTGCGCGCGTCGGGCTCTTGCCGGCGCGTTTCAGCGCCTCGGTCATCGAGTACGCGGCCATCATCCCGTACATGTGCGCGACCGCCTTCGGATCCTCGTTCGGCAGGTAGCGCTTCATGATCTGGAGGTAGAGCTTCACGCCGGCCGAGCTCTTCTGCGTCGGGTTCGTCGGGTCGTGCAGGAAGGCCGTCGACGTCGCGCCGACGCCGGTTTTCGGGCCCGCGTTCAGCTGGACGATATGCATCACCGCGGGATCGATCGACACGGACGTGACGTACTCGGCCGGCGTCCAGCCGATCTTCGCCGCCGCGACGAAGGCCTGGATCGCCTGCGTCGGCAGCGCGAAGATCACGAACGTGTCGGCGCCGGCCGCCTTCAGCGCGATCACCTGCGAGGTGACGCCGGATGCGTTCAGCGCGTACGACTGCGTGCCGACGATCTGCTTCGCCTTCGCGCCGAGCCCGCGCTTGAGGCCGGCGAGCAGCTCGTTGCCGTACTCGTCGCCCTCGTAGAGCACGCCGATCTTCGCCTGCGGGTGATCCTTCGCGATCAGCCGGCCGTAGATCGCGCCTTCGCCCGCGAAGCTCGGTAGCAGCCCGATCGTCCACGGGAACTTCGCGTGCTGCTGGCCGATCGCCGTCGCCCCGCTGCCGACGAAGAGCTGCGGCACCTTGCGCTGGTTCAGGTAGTCGCGAACCGCAAGTGCGTGCTCGGTGCCGATCGAGTTGAAGATCGCGAAGACGTTGTCCTGCTCGACGAGCTTCTGCGTGAGGCTGACCGTCTGCGTCGGGTCGTACTGGTCGTCCTCGATCCGGTAGACGATCTTGCGCCCGTACACGCCGCCGTGTGCGTTGACGTAGTCGAAGTACGCCTTCGCACCGCTCAACACCGGCTCGTACTGCGACTCCGAGCCTGTGAGAGGGCCGGTCCCGCCGAGCAGGATCTGCGTCGACGTGACACCCGGCGCGGCACTGCGTCCTGCCCCGGCGGCCGGGATCGCGACGAGCGCCGCAAGCGCCAGCACGACGAGCGCCCGCCTCATCGCGAGATCGCCTTCTTCAACGTCGAGAGGTTGAGCGTCACGCGGCCGATCGTGATCTTCGCGTCCGGCTGCACCGAGGCGAGATAGAGCGCGTTCGCAGTGCTCTGTGCGAGCGACGTCGGTGCGAGGTACAGCGTGAGCTTCTTGCCGGCCGCGAAGCGCATCATCTGGTTCATCAGCCGGATCGTCACCTTGCCGCTCGCGGCCGTCAGCTTCACGCCGCCGGCCGTGATGGGCGTCGTGCCGACCGCGAGAACGGCGACGAGCCGATCCCAGTTCTGCGCGCCGGAGTAGCGGACGACGACGGTCGAGTCGCCGTATGTCTCGTGCGGCCCGCCGGTGATGCGGACACTGCGCACGACCTTGCCGCTCGATCCGGTCATCGTCGTCGAGCCGGGAAGCGTGACCGAGGTCGTCTTCACCGGCGGCGGCAATGCCGACTTGAACTCCGTCGTCTTGCTGTCGTAGGGGTCATGGCCGAGCTCGATCTCGGGCTGGGAGAGCGTTCCCGACTGCTTCAGGTACTGGTTGAACCATTTCACCGCTTCGCCCCAGTAGACGGCCGCGTCCGGTGCGCTCGCAGGCGAGATCCCCGGCGCGTGCCCGAGGTTGCCGACGTACAGCCGCTTCGGGCCCTTCAGCGCCTTGTACGCCGCGAGCGCCTGATCGATGTCGAAGAGGAAGTCGCGGCGGCCCTGGATCATCAGCGTGGGCGTCTGGAGCGAGGAGAGCTTTGCGAGCGGCGAGCGGGATGCGGCGAGCGCCGTGACCGTGGCCATGTTCGTGCTCGTCACGAGCGACGGCTTCGCGGCGAGGAGCTCCGGGTCCCAGCGGCTCTCGGGCACGAGCGCCGCCAGGTAATTGACGAGCCCCGACTTCGAGAGGCCCTGCGGCGCCAGCGCGGTGACGAGATTCGTCCACGTGATCACCGGGACGATCGCCTTGAAGGGCACACCGGCGACCGCGGCGTTCCAGACGGCGCCGCCGCCGAGTGAGATGCCGAGCGCGCCGATCGAGGCATTGCCGGTTCGCGTCGAGAGCCAGGTGAAGAGCTCGCGCGTGTCCTGGACGTCGCGGGGGCCGTCGAGCCCGAAGAGCCCCTCCGAGAGGCCGTGGCCGCGCGCGTCGCATTCGAGCGTCTCGTAGCCGGCGGGTGCGAGGAACTGGGTCGCGAGCGGCTCCATGTCCTCGTGCTTGCCGCCGAGGCCGTGGAAGAGGATGACGGCGGGGTAGCCGCCGGCGGGCGCCGGCGCGTCGGGCACGACGATCGAGCAGGCGAGCTTCGCGCCGTCGGAGGCAACGATCGTCAGCTGTTGTGGCGTCGCCGCGAGCGCCGAGCCGCTCCAAACGAGCGCAGCGAAAACGACTGCAAAGAGGAAGCTTCGGCGGCCCACGACCGATGACAGGGTAGCCCTGTTCTACGATCACCGCTGTGGATGCGAGGCCTGTCGGCGTTTTCGATTCCGGTGTCGGCGGGCTGACCGTCCTCCACGAGTGTCTCGTGACCCTGCCGCACGAGGACTTCGTCTACCTGGGTGACCACGCGCGGCTTCCGTACGGTCCGCGCCCGCTGCACGAGGTGAGAGGCTTCGCACGTGAGATCGGCGCCTACCTCGAGACGCAGGACGTGAAGCTGATCGTCGTCGCGTGCAACACCGCCACCTCCGCGGCGCTGCCGCAGCTCCAGGACGAGCTGCGCGTGCCGGTGATCGGCGTGATCGCACCCGAGGCGCACGCCGCGGTGCTCGCGACGCGCAACCGCAAGATCGGGTTGCTCGCGACGCGTGGGACGGTCGACGGCGGCCGCTACACCGATCTCGTGCACGCACTCGACGCGGGCGTCGAGGTGTGGCCCGTCGCGTGCCCGCAGCTCGTTCCGCTGATCGAAGGCGACGACCCGTACGGCGAGGAGACGGAGACGGCCGTCCGTGAGTACGCCGCGCCGCTGAAGGACGCGGGCGTCGACACCGTCATTCTCGGCTGCACGCACTACCCGTTGATCCGGCCGATCTTCCAGCGAGTCTTCGGCCGTGACGTGACACTCGTCTTCTCAGCCGAGGAGACCGCGCGTGAGGTCGAGGAGACGCTTGCGCGCAAGGGGATCGAGAACGACGGCGGCCGCGAGGGCGCGTATCGCTTTCTCACGACGGGAGATCCGGCAGCCTTCGCGGAGATGGGTCGCCGCTTCCTGCAGCTCCCGATCGGCGAGGTCGAGCACGTCTCGGTTGCACAGCTCGGTGCGGCTGCATGACGCGCGAGAACGGGCGCCGTCCCGATGCGCTGCGGGCGCTGACGATCGAGCCCGACTACCTCGAGAACCCGCACGGCTCGGCGCTGATCACGCAGGGCAGGACGAAAGTGCTGTGCACGGCGATGGTGCAGGAAGAGGTTCCGCGCTGGCTGCGCAACAAGGGCCGCGGCTGGATGACCGCGGAGTACGCGCTGCTGCCGGCGTCGACCGGCGACCGCGTCGAGCGCGAGGCCTCGCGTGGCAAGCAGCAGGGGCGGACGATCGAGATTCAGCGGCTGATCGGGCGCGCGCTCCGTGCCGTCGTCGACTTCCAGGCGCTCGGCGAGCGGACGCTCTGGCTCGACTGCGACGTGCTGCAGGCCGACGGCGGCACGCGCTGCGCCGCGATCTCCGGCGCGTACGTCGCTGCGAAGCGCGCGCTCGATCGCTTCGGCCTCTCCCGCGCGTTCGTCGACTCGGTCGCCGCGGTCTCCGTCGGCGTCGTCGGCGGCGTGGCGCTGCTCGATCTCGACTACGCGGAGGACTCGAACGCCGACACCGACATGAACGTCGTCATGACGGGAGACGGCCGGCTGATCGAGGTGCAGGCGACCGCGGAGAAGGATCCGTTCACGCGCGCGACGCTCGACGACCTGCTCGCGCTTGCCGAGACGGGGATTGCGCAGATCGGCGAGATTCAGGAGGAGGCCATCGGTGTTGCACTTCCTTAGCGCCGTCCCGACGCTCGAGTGGCCGCACGTGCTGCTGCGGTTGTCGGTCGCAGCCGTGCTCGGCGGTGCGATCGGCATGGAGCGCGAGCTGCGCGAACGGCAGGCGGGCCTGCGCACGCACCTCGTCGTGTGCGTCGGCTCGGCGCTCTTCACGCTCGTCTCCGCGTACGGCTTCCACGAGTTCCTCGTGAGCGGCGGCTCGCTCGTCCGCACCGACCCGACGCGGATCGCGGCGCAGATCGTGAGCGGCATCGGCTTCCTCGGGGCGGGCGCGATCATCCGCCAGGGCCTCTCGGTCAAGGGCCTGACGACGGCCGCGACGTTGTGGCTCGTCGCCGCGATCGGGATGGCGGCGGGTGCGGGCTACTACAGCGCAGCGCTCTTCGCGACCGCCGGCGCGCTTCTCACGCTCGGCCCGCTCCGCATCGTCGCGTACAAGATCGTGCGCCGCTATCGCCCGGAGGTCGATCGCCTGCTCGTCGAGATCCCAGCGGGCGGCAGCCCCGGCGCGGTGCTCGAGGCGATCGAGCGGCGCGGCGGACGCGTCGTCTCGCTCGAGATCGCACAGGAGGGCGACCGGCGCAGCATGGCCGTCGACGTCGAGCTGCGCGGCATCGAGGCGCCGCTCGTCGTCGCGGACGTCGGCGAGATCGACGGCGTGCTCGAGGTGCGGTGGACCGAGTCGTAGAGCCTTCTCATGGTGAGGCAGGCTCTCGCAGCGACGCTTGCGTCGCGGAACGCGCACAAGGCGCGCGAGCTCGAGGTGCTCATGCCCGGCTGGTCGATCGTGCCGCTCGACGTCGAGGGTTGGCCCGAGGAGACCGGCACGACGTATTACGAGAACGCCCTCCTCAAGGCGTCGTTCGGCTTCGAGCTCGTCGGCGGCTGGACGATCGGCGAGGACTCCGGCATCGAAGTGGCTGCGCTCGACGGCCGGCCCGGTCTGCATTCCGCGCGGTACGCGCCTGAGGGATTGCCCGCGATCGAGAAGCTGCTCGGCGAGCTCGAGGGCGTCGAGGATCGGCGTGCGCGCTACGTGTCCGAGCTCGTCGCGATCGCACCCGATCGCACGGTGCTGCGCGGCAGCGGCACCGTCGAAGGCGTGATCGCGGACGCACCGCGCGGCACCGGCGGCTTCGGCTACGACCCGGTGTTCGTTCCCGACGGCGAGACGCAGACCGTCGGTGAGCTCGGCGACGACTGGAAGGCGCGCAACTCGCATCGCGCGCGTTCGGCGCGCGCGCTACGCGAGGCCGTCGACCGGAGCGGGCTCGCCGTCGCGTAGCGCACGCCGCTCCGAGAACCACCAGTTGAGCTCGGCGCCGAAGACGATCACGTTCGCCATCAGGTAGAGCCAGAGCAGGAGGATCACCGGGCCACCGAGCACCCGCAGCACGGGACTCACGTCGGCGAGGCGCACGAAGACCGGAACCACCTGAAACGACGCCTCGAGCACGATCGCCGCCATGACGGCGCCGGGTAGCACCGCGCGCACCGTGACCTCGGCGTTCGTCAGGAGCCGGTACGCGGCGAGCACGAAGACGAACACGCCGACGAGCGAGACGGCGATCGAGAGGATGTAGGCCGCGACGCTGTTCGCGACGAATCCCGGCGCGTACCGCTTGACGATCTCGACGCCGAGCGCGCCGATGACGAGGCTGATGAAGAGCGTCGTGATCGTCGCGACCATGACCACGGCTGCGACGCCCTTCCCGTGCAGGAACGAGCGGTTCGGCCGGCCGTAGACGATGTTGAACGCCGACTCGAGCGCGCTGAAGAGCGAGAGCGAGGACCAGAGGAGCGCGATACCGCCGACGACGCCGAGCGTGGTCGCGTTG
>Ga0207657_10002931_pt1 | contig 18320 bp, 20 predicted proteins | sample KBSC33metaG_FD_184316 | JGI IMG/M metagenome (GOLD analysis project Ga0207657, IMG submission 184316) | Corn rhizosphere microbial communities from Kellogg Biological Station, Michigan, USA - KBS C3-3 metaG (SPAdes) (version 2) | ecosystem: Host-associated > Plants > Roots > Rhizosphere > Soil ... | reverse complement strand
CGCGCGCACGATTGGAACGATGGATCGCCTCGAACTCCTCGAGGCTGCGGCCGGAGCCGACTGCGACACACGTCAGGGGGCTCTCGGCGAGGTGGACGGGCATCTGCGTCTCGTGGCGCAGCCGCTCGTCGAGCCCCGTCAGGAGCGAGCCGCCGCCGGCGAGGACGATGCCGCGGTCCATGATGTCGGCCGCGAGCTCGGGCGGCGTCTTGTCGAGCGTCGACTTGATCGCCTCGATGATCTGCGTCGTCGGCTCGTCGAGCGCGCGACGGATCTCCTCGGAGGTGAGGATGACGGTCTTCGGCAGGCCGGTGAGCATGTCGCGCCCGCGCACCTCGGCCTGGAGCTCGTCCTTCATGTCCCACGCCGAGCCGATCTCGAGCTTGATCTCCTCCGCGGTCTGCTGGCCGATCAAGAGCTTGTAGTCGCGCTTGATGTGATTGATGATCGCCTCGTCCATCTCGTCGCCGCCGACGCGCAACGACTGCGAGACGACGATGCCGCCGAGCGAGATGACCGCGACCTCCGTCGTGCCGCCGCCGATGTCCACGATCATGTTCCCCGTCGGCTCGGCGACCGGAAGCCCGGCGCCGATCGCGGCGGCCATCGGCTCCTCGATCAGATACGCCTGCCGCGCGCCGGCGGAGAGCGTCGCCTCCTCGACGGCGCGCTTCTCGACACCGGTGACGCCCGACGGGACGCACACGACGACGCGCGGATGCGCGAAGCGATGCTGGTGGACCTTCTGGATGAAGTGGCGCAGCATCTGCTCGGTCACGTCGAAGTCGGCGATGACGCCGTCCTTGAGCGGCCGGATGGCCTGGATCGTTCCCGGCGTGCGGCCGAGCATGCGCTTCGCCTCGACGCCGACCGCGTGCACCTCGCCGGAGCGCTGGTCGATCGCGACGACGGACGGCTCGGAGAGGACGATGCCGCGCCCACGCACGTACACGAGGGTGTTCGCCGTGCCGAGGTCGACCGCCATGTCACGGCCACCGAACCCTGTCATCGAGGAGAAGAGGCCCATGAGCGCTCCCGAGTCTAGCTGGCAGGTTCCGGAAACTCTCCGGCGAGTCTTGATTCTTTCGTGACGGATCTCCGTCTACCTTCGGATGCATGAACAGCGTGCATCTGATCGGCAATCTCGCAACGGACGTCGAGCTCCGCGAGGTGCCTACGCGGGACGACGGCCAGGCGAAGCAAGTCGCGTCGTTCCTGCTCGCCGTGGATCGAGGCTCGCGCGACGGCGGCGCCGACTTCGTCTGGGTCTCGGCGTGGGACCGCCAGGGCGAGCTCTGCTCGGAGTACCTCTCGAAGGGCAACCGGGTGGCCGTCGACGGACGCCTGAAGAGCCGGACGTGGTCGGAGGACGGCAAGCGTCGCGACGCCGTCGAGGTCGTCGCCCGGCGGGTCGAGTTCCTGACGCCGCCCGATCGCGAGCAGGGTCGCGAGCAGGGCGCCGAGGTGATCCCCTTCGAAGCGGTCGGCGCCTGACCCGGCCCACCCGGCCCACCCCTGACCCGGCCCACCCGGATCCGGCCGTCTACGACGTGCTGGCCTCCCAGCCGTCGTAGACACCGCCGTGCGCCGAGGCGAGCGCCTCGAGCCGCTTCCGGGTCTCGCGGACGCCTGCGCTCGTGAGCGCGCGCGTCATCGTCGCGACGACGAGGTACGACGGCTCGCCGCAGGCCTCGACCGCGGTCAGCCATCCGTCGCGGTCGAGCGCCGTCGCGACCGCGAGCGCGCCGGACCGGTCGGGCAGGTAGAGATAGTGCGCGACCTCGCGCGGGGTCGCCGGATCGCAGCCGAGGCGCACGAGATGATCGAGCACGCGCTCGTCCGCCTCGGCGCCGTCGTCGATTCGCTCGACGGTCGGCAATGAGCCGGGTCGGCGGGACACGCCCGTCTGCTGCCCATTAGCGACCAGGACTAACCCGCCCATACCTAATCGGCCCATACCTAACCGGGGGAGCGGACGGAGTCGAGCCGTGCGAGGAAGTCCCCGATCGCGCGCGTCACCACGTCGGGACGCTCGCCGACCGACAGATGCCCGCAGTCGGCGATCGCGCGCAGCGGCGCCCGCAACCGGCGCGCATATTCCATCCCGTCCTCGAGCGGCACCCAGTGGTCCTCGCTACCCCAGAGGCAGAGGCAGGGGCAGATGACGCGGTCGAGCTCGGCCCGCGGGTCGCTCGCGACGAGCGCACGGCCGGCCGTGAGCGTGTCGGTGTGCTGCGGCGGCCCGGCGAGGAACGCCTCCGCCATCTCGGGGTCGAGCGCATCCGTGTCGGCGACTCCCCACCAGCCGAAGGCGAGCCGGCGGCCGAGCCGCGAGCGGGCGACCTGCCGCCGGCGCAGGCCGACGAGCCGGCCGGGCCGGAGGACGCCGAGGACCGTCACCGTCACCTCGCCGACCCGGCTTGCCGAGGAGATCCCGGCTGCCGCGGCGAGCACGATCCCCGAGACGGCGTCGGGGCGCGCGGCCGCGGCGCGGAGCGCGACGAGGCCGCCGAGCGAATGCCCGACCCACGGGGCCGGAACGGCCCGCTCCGCCTCGGCGACGGCGAGGACGGCTGCCGCGAACGGCTCGATGGTCGGCGCAGCGGCGATGCGTCCGGAGCGCCCGTGGCCCGGCAGCTCCGGGACGATCACGCGCCGCGTCGCGGCGAGGTCGGGCGCGATCAAACGCCAGTTCGAGGCGAGACCGCCGAGGCCGTGGACAAGGAGGAGCGGCGGCCCGGCGCCGCCGACGAGGTAGCGGAGCCTCGTCCCGCCCGCCTCGATCGCCCGCTCCTCGAAGCCCGGCAGATCCAGTTTGGACTCCGTCGCCACCAGGGCATATTCTTTCGGAGATGAATGCTTTGGAGGGACGGGCCGCATGACGCCTGTCACGTCGACAACACAGGGGAGCGACCGACCCGTCTGAGCGCTTGGCGCCGGCGGGTTTTTTCGTTCTCAGTTTCCGTTATCAGGGGAAGGAGCACAGCGCATGGCGAATCACCTCACGCCCGAAGAGCTCTCGAAGGAGCTGGGGATCGACCAGCAGGACGTGATTCGGGTGTGTGTCCAGGAAGGGGTGCCGATCTACCAGGGCAAGATCGACAAGTACCTGTTCCAGGCCCAGCTACAGGCGCTCGGCGCGCTGCAGCAGCAGCACTAGCGACCTAGGCGCTCTTTCGCGCCGCAGCCTTCTTCCGAGAGCCGGTGCCCGACGCATCGGCTTTCGGCTTTCTCGGGCTCGTGCCTCTGGGGCTCGTGTCTCTGGGGCTGGCGGCGCCCTTGCCGCCCTGGGCCTCGGCGACGCTGCGGCGGAGCGCCTCCATCAGGTCGACGACGGGTGTCTCGGTGACGGGCTCGGGCCGGGCGATCTGCTCGCCCGCGAGCTTCGCGTCGAGCATCGCCTTCAGGTCGCGCCGGTACTCGTTCTCGAAGTCCTCGATCGACCACTCGCCGACGAGGCTCTCGATCACCTGCGAGGCGAGCTTCAGCTCGGGCTTCTTGATCTCGGTCGCCTCGACGGCCTCCTCGATCTCGTTCTTCGCACGCACGTCGTCGGCGAAGAAGAGCGTCTCGAGCGCGAGCGTGTCACCCTGCGCGCGGATGAGGCAGAGGTTCTCCTTGCCCCAGAGGACGAACTTGCCGACGGCGGCCATCCCGGTCTCCTGCATCGCGCGCAGCAGCAGCACGTACGGCCGGCGGGCGGCGTCGGCCGCAGCGGGCGCAAGATAATAGGTGCGGTCGAAGTAGACGGGGTCGACGTCCTGGAGCGAGACGAAGCGGAGGATGTCGATCGCCTGCGAGCGCTGGAGCGCGACGGACTCGAGGTCGGATTCCTCGACGAGCACGAACTCGCCCTTCGCGACCTCCCAGCCCTTCACGAGCTCGTCCGGCTCGACCTCGCGCTCGTGGTGCGGGCACCACCGCTTCTGCTTGATCGGGGTGCCGCACTCACGGTGGAGCGTCCGGAACGAGACGTCGGTCCGCTGCGTCGCGAGGGCCAACCCGATGGGGATGTTGACCAGGCCGAAGGAGATTGATCCGTTCCAGATCGTCCGCATGGCGCGTCCTCGAATTGTAAGGCCGGAATTGTAAGGCCGGAATTGTAGAGAGCCGGAATTGTAGAAGGACCGGGCGTTTTCTCCCTCCCCTTGCGCATCCCTTCCTGCGTACGATGAAGTCGTGGCCACCGCGTCCCCGTCGGCGCCCCAGACCGACTCGCCTCTCGATACCCGGACGGCGCCCGCGCTCTGGCGTTACGTCCTCGAGCAGCGCCGTCCCACCCCCGCCTACCTCGAGGAGCGGGAGTCCGGCTGGCACCCGGTCGAATGGCCCGAGGCCGCCGCCCGCGTCGAGGCGCTCGCACACGGCCTGCTCGCGCGAGGCGTCCGCCGCGGCGACGCCGTCGCCGTCCTCGCGCGTACGCGGCTCGAGTGGATCCTCCTCGACTGGGCGATCATGTCGATCGGCGCGGTCGTCGTCGGCATCTACCCCACGTCGACCGCGAGCGAGTGCTCCTACATCCTCGCTCACTCGGAGAGCGTGCTCGCGTTCGCCGAGGACGAAGAGCAGCGCGCGAAGCTCGAGTCGGTGCGGACTGAGCTCCGCGAGCTGCGCGACGTTCTCACCTTCGCGCAGCTCGCGGAGCTCGAGGAGCAGGGTCGCGCGCATGCCTCGGAGCACCCCGACGCGCTCGAGGCCGCCGCGCAAGAGATCCGTGAAGACGACCTCGGCACGCTCATCTACACCTCCGGCACGACCGGACCGCCGAAGGGGTGCATGCTCACGCACAGGAATCTCGTGACCGCGGCGATCCGCGTGCGCACGAACCTCGAGGACGGAAGCGACGTCGTCCTGCTCTTCCTGCCTCTCGCCCACACGTTCGGGCGGCTCGTCCACCAGGCGTCCGCGTACTACGGCTCGACGGTTGCGCTCGTCGCCGACCCGACACGCGTCGCCGAGGCGCTCGCCGGGGTGCGGCCGACGATCCTGCCCGCCGTCCCGCGCATCTACGAGAAGATCCACGCCGGGGTGCTCGACAGGATCGAGAGCGAGCACGGCGTCAAGCGCGCGCTTGGGCGCTGGGCTCTCCGTGTCGGTGCGCGCACGAGCCGCCTGCGCCGCTCGGGTCGCCCGGTACCGCTCCGCCTGCAGCTGCAGGAGCGGATCGCCGACAGGCTCGTGTTCTCCAAGGTGAAGGACCGCCTCGGCGGGCGCCTCCGTGTCGGCGTCTCGGGGGCTGCGCCGCTCGCGCTCGACGTGCTCGAGTTCTTCCACTCGCTGGGGATGCTCGTGATCGAGGGCTACGGGCTCACCGAGACGGGAAGCTCACTGAGCGTCAACGATCCCGACGCATTCAAGTTCGGGACCGTCGGCCGGGCCGTCGAGGGCTGCGAGCTCCGGCTCGACGACGACGGGGAGATCCTCGTCCGCAGCGAGACGGTGTTCGCCGGCTATTACAAGGACACCGAAGCGACCGCCGCCGCGTTCACCGGCGACGGCTGGTTCCGGACCGGTGACGTCGGCGAGATCGACGAGGACGGCTACGTGAAGATCACCGACCGGAAGAAGGACCTGATCATCACCGCCGGCGGGAAGAACATCGCCCCGCAAAATCTCGAGAACGCGCTGAAGGCGTCGCGCTTCGTCTCGCAGGCGCTCGTCGTCGGCGACCGCCGGCCGTACGTGACCGCGCTGCTGACACTCGAATGGGACGAGGTTCGCCGGTCGGGTCGTGAGGCGCAGGAGCTTGCACAGGAGATCGTCGACGACGTCAACAGCGACCGCGTCCGGGTCGAGCAGATCAAGCGCTTCGCGGTCCTGCCGCGCGACTTCTCGCAGGAGGAAGGCGAGATCACCCCCACCCTCAAGCTCCGGCGGAAGGTCGTGCACGAACACTTCGCCGCCGAGATCGACTCGCTCTACGCGTGACCGCCGCCTTTCTCGTCGCCTCCGCGTTCCTCGCGAGCGGCGTCGAGTTCGTCGAAGCGCTCACGATCGTCCTCGCGTCCGGAATCACGCGCGGCTGGCGGTCATCCCTCGCCGGGCTGGCCGCGGCGACCGTCGCGCTTGCGGCGATCGTCGCTGCGCTCGGCCCCGCGCTGACGCTCGTCCCGATCGACGTCCTTCGGCTCGTCGTGGGCGGCCTGCTGCTCGCATTCGGCCTGCAGTGGCTGCGCAAGGCGATCCTCCGCGCGAGCGGGTACAAGGCCCTGCACGACGAGGACGCGATCTTCGCCCGCGAGACGGCCGACGCGCGGGGCGCCGCGCACGAGGAGCGCGCCGGCCTCGACTGGTACGGCTTCACGCTGTCCTTCAAGGGCGTGCTGCTCGAGGGCCTCGAGGTCGCGTTCATCGTCCTCACCTTCGGGAGCACCCAGGGCAGCATCGGCCTCGCCGCGCTCGGAGCGGGCATCGCGCTCGTGCTCGTGGCCGTCGTCGGCGTGCTCGTCCGCGCGCCCCTGGCACGGGTGCCGGAGAACACGATGAAGTTCGCCGTCGGCGTCATGCTCACGACGTTCGGGACCTTCTGGGCGACGGAGGGCGCCGGAGCCCACTGGCCCGGCGACGACGCGGCGCTGCCCGTCGTCCTCGCGTTCGTCGTGGCGCTCTCGTTCGCAGCCGTGGCGATGCTCAGGCGGCAGAGGCCGGCGTACGCGTGAGGCGTCTCGGCGCGTTCGGCCGCTTCTGGTGGAGCTTCGTCGTCGGCGACGACTGGCGCGCCGCCGCCGGCGTCGTCCTCGCGATCGGCAGCACCGCGGCGCTCGTCGCCGGGGGCCTCGACGCCTGGTGGCTGATGCCCGTCTCCGTCGCGGGGATCCTCACCCTCTCGCTGCGGCGCGAGCTCCGCTGAAGCTCAGGTGATGCGCCGCGCGCCGACGTACGTGTCGGCGTACCAGCCGCTGAGGCTCGAGATCTTGACGACGTCGCCCGTGTGCGGCGCATGGATGAACTGGCCGCCGCCGATGTAGATGCCGACGTGGCCGAGCCCGTCGAAGAAGACGAGGTCGCCCGCCTGGAGGTCGCTCCGGTCGACCGCAACGCCCATGTTCCACTGGGCGCCGGTGTAGTGCGGAAGCGAGACGCCGACCTGCGCATAGACGTACGCGACGAGGCCGGAGCAGTCGAAGCCGGAGGGGCTCTCGCCGCCCCAGACGTAGCGGGTGCCGAGATAGCGCATGGCGATCCCGACGACGCCGCCGTACTGCGACGGCGGCGCGACCGTCTCGCCGCCCGCCGACGCGGTGGCGCCGACGGCCGTGTCCTGGAGCGCGAGCGCCTGCTGCTGCTGGATCGTCTGGTAGCGGGCCTGCGCAGCGCGGGCGAGCGCGAGCTGCCGGGCGTGCTCCGCCGCAATCATCTGCGCGATCTCGCCCTTGATCGACGAGAGCAAACGCTGCTCATGGCCGAGCTGCGAGCCGATGCGCGACTTCGCGGCTGCGCGCGCGGCGACGAGCTCGCGCTGGCTCCTGTGCGCGCGCACGAGTGCGCGCTGGTGCACGGTGACCGCCTTCTTGAAGCCGATGACCTCGTTCATGACGGCGACGTCCTGCTGCGAGACCGACTGCACCGTCTCGACCCGGTTGACGAGATCCTCGATGCTCGTCGCTCCGAGGATCACCCCGAGCGTCGACTGGTCGTCGCGCGACGTGTAGATCGCGACAAGCCGCTGCATGAGCGCCTGCTGCGAGCGTTCGAGGTTCGCGTGCGCGACGTGGAGAGCAACCTTGTTGACCTCCAGGTTGTGCTCGATCGCCCGCAGCCGCACGGTCGCGGTCTCGTAGCGGTTGCGCGCGCGTTCGAGGCTCGCGTCGAGTTGCTGGATCTGTGCCGCGACGCGTTGCGCCTCGGCCCGCTTGCCGCTGACGGAAGGATCGCCGGTCGCCGTGCCGGCCGCGACGACTGCCGCAGCCAGAGCGAGGACGAGTACCGGCGCCTGTCGCTTAAGAACCCTGATCACGGACTCCCGACATCGCTTGCAACAGGCGCACCGGAAGGGGCCCGGGAACGCACAAGTTCCGGAGGCTAGCAAGGGTATCGGACACGTGCAAGCGATCTACGTGCGCAAAAGTGCTGGAATTCTGGCTCGATACTCGCAAAACCTCCCCGGTGCCAGACCGCACAAAGTGCGGCAGATCTCAACGTTTTGTGTGGTACGGTCCCGCCCTCGTGGCGAGGGGCTTGACACGATCTGCGGCGTGGCTCGCCGCTGCCGCCGCGGCGATCGTCCTCGCCGGCGTCTCCGCAGCCGGGGCCGCGCAGCCCGGAAGCTCGCTGCGCCGGCAGGCGCAGGACCTCGGCGCGCGCGCACGCAGGGCGGCGCTCGACCTCTATGCGCTCGACTCGCGGCTGCACGGCGCGCGGGCACGCCTCGCGGCGCTCGAAGCACAGTCGGCACGGCTCCGCCGCGAGCAGCAGCAGCTCGCACAGCAGCTCTCGGCGACGCGACAGACGCTCGCCGCCTCGCAGCGCGAGCTCGGGGACAACCTCTCGATGCTCTACAAGGAGGGCGACGTCAGCGCGCTGGCCGTCGTGCTCGGCTCGGAGTCCCTCGACGACGCGATGACCCGGCTCGACGACCTCAACCGCGCGGCCGACGAGAGCAGGCACGTCGTCGCGGTGGCTGCGGACGCGCAGTCGCGCTTCTACGCCCTCCGCGAAACACTCGTCGAGCGCCGGACGGAGCTCGACGCCGCGGTCGTCGACGCGCGGTCGACCGCCGCGGCGCTCGAGTCCGCGCAGGCTGCGCGCATCGGCTTCGTCGCGCAGCTACGACGGCGACAGGGCATGAAGACCGCGCAGCTCCGCGCGCTCGAGACCGCGGCGCAACGCGCGGTGCGGAAGTCCGACGCGATCCAGGCGGCCGCCGCGGTCGACGCGACGCCGGAGCCGCCCCAATCGCCGAGCCCAGCCCAGACGGCCCAGACCGCCGTCCAGACGCCGGCGGCCGGGCGCGTGCCGGCCGGCGGGCGCACGCTCACCGTCTCGACGACCGGCTACTCCCTCCCCGGCCGGGCCTCGACCGGCGTGCCGGTGGGCTGGGGCGTCGTCGCGGTCGATCCGGCCGTGATCCCGCTCGGCACCCGGCTTTCGATCCCCGGCTACGGCGAGGCGGTGGCCGCGGACACCGGCGGCGCCATCCGGGGAGACGTGATCGACCTGTGGTTCCCGACGCTCGCCCAGGCGCGAGGATGGGGGCGCCGCACGGTGACGATCACCCTCCACTAAACTGGCCTCGCCAGGAAGGGGGACGCGAGCTGACCGAAGTGCTACACGCAGAAGAGCGGCAGGCCGAGTCGCTGCGGGTCCTGATCGTCGACGATCACGACCTGTTCCGGACCGGGCTTCGGAACCTGCTCGAGGAACAGGGCGTGCAGGTCGTCGGCGAGGCGGCCAGCGGCGCCGAAGCGGTCAAGATCGTGCGCGAGCTCGCGCCGGACGTCGTCGTCATGGACCTGAACATGCCCGGCATGGGCGGCGTCGACGCAACCCGTCACATCACCGGCGTCGCACCGCTGACGCGCGTCGTGATGCTGACGATCTCCGAGGAGGACTCGGACGTGATGGACGCGATCCTCGCCGGTGCCTGCGGCTACCTCTTGAAAGACTCGTCGATCCAGGATCTGATGGCGGGCATCCGCGCCGCGTCACTCGGCGAGTCGCTGATCTCGCCGAACATCGCGGCGAAGGTGCTGCAGCGCGTGCGCGCCACGAGCACGCAGCCGGAGATCGCGAACACGATCCGCGCGGAGCTGTCGGACCGCGAGATCGAGGTCCTGAAGCTGATCGCGAACGGCAAGGACAATGCCGTCATCGCCGCGGATCTCCACATCAGTCCGAAGACGGTGAAGAACCACATCTCGAACATCCTGATGAAGCTTCAGATCGACAACCGCATCCAGGCGGCGGTCTACGCCGTGCGCAGCGGGATCGTCTAGGATCGGCGCGCGCTGCGGGCGCGCTCGTGGAGCGTGCCGAGGAGCGAGCGGAGCTTCGACAGCTCGACGTCGGCGACGTTCAGCCTGTGACCGATCGACGAGAGCTCGTCGCCGAGCGCCTCTCCGCCCTCGCGCGCGACCTCGCCGAGGCGGCGCTCGAGCCGCCAGCGCTCGGCCTCGAGCGCGAGCGCCTGCGCGTAGCCGTCGGTCAGCGTCGTCTCGAGCGTGTCGAGCGTCGGCGCGTCGGCGTTCAGGATCTCTTCGATCTGTTCCAGCATGGTCGTCTCGGCCCGTCTCACGCGAGTCACACGATTATCGGGATGCCCGCGCGGCCGCGTATGGGCCGGGCGGCCCATCTTCCCCGCGTGTCGGGCCCAGCGGACACGATCTACACTGACGCGCGTGCGAGCCCGCGCCGCGGCTGCAGTCCTGGCAGCGCTCCTCGCAGCGCTTCTGACCGCGGCCGGCGGGCAGGCGTCGCTCCAGCGCTCGCTCGAGCGGGCGCTGCACGTGCCGCACGTGAGCCTTGCGGCGACCGGAGCCGTCGCGCTCGACCTCTCGACCGGCGCCACCGTGTACTCGCGAAACGGGACGCTGCCGCTCATACCCGCGTCGAACGAGAAGCTCGCGGTCACGTATGCCGCGCTGACTGCGCTCGGCCCGGGCTTCCGGATCGAGACCGACGTGCTGGGCGAATCGACCGGGGACGGCCAGGTGCTCGCGGGGACGTGGCACGGCGACCTCGTGCTCAAGGGGTACGGCGACCCGACGCTCTCCTCGGCCGACCTGACCGCGCTGGCGCGCCAGGTGCGCGCCGACGGGATCACGCGCGTCACCGGCTGCGTGCTCGGCGACGAGTCGTGGTTCGACTCGCGCCGCACGGCCCTCGGTTGGAAGGCGGCCTTCTACATCACGGAGTCTCCGCCGCTCTCGGCGCTCGTCGTCGACCGCGGGCGCGTCGGTCGAACCACCTCGCACGACCCGGCGCTCGCAGCCGCACAGCTCTTCCGCGCCGCCCTGGCCCGGGCCGGCGTACGGGTCGCCGGTGCGGCGGCGCACGGAGTTGCCGGCCCGGAGGCGGTCCCGCTCGGGTCGGTCGACTCGCCCGACCTCGTCGCGATCGTCCACTGGATGGACACGGTGAGCGACAACTTCACCGCCGAGATGCTCGTGAAGGAGCTCGGCGCGGTGCAGTCCGGCCACGGCACGACTGCGGCCGGCGTGGGCTTCGTCACGGGCCTCCTCGCCGAGGTCGGCGTGCCGCTCGACGGCGTCCGGCTCGTCGACGGCTCGGGGCTCTCGCTCCTCGACCGGCTGACGCCGAACGCGCTCGTCGCGCTCCTCGGCGCGATGTGGAACGACGTCGAGGTGCGGCTCGAGCTGCTCGCATCCCTGCCGGTCGCGGGCCGCACCGGCACGCTCCACGACCGCATGCGCCGCGGCCCCGCCGCGGGCGTCGTCCACGCGAAGACCGGGACCACGTCGAACGCGTCGGCGCTCTCGGGCTTCGTCGGCGACCGCTACGTCTTCTCGGTGCTGCAGAACGGCTTCCCGGTGTCGTTCGCCTGGGCGCGCACCGCGCAAGATCGTTTCGCTGCGGTGCTAGCCGCGTCCGAGTAGCTCGAGCAGCTCCCGCTCCCCGAGCTGCGTCACGCCGAGCTTCTCGGCCTTCGTCAGCTTCGACCGGCCCGGCTCCTCGCCGACGACGAGCGCCGTGGTCTTCGACGACACGGAGTTGCCGATCTTTGCGCCGAGCGCCTCGAGCGCCGCCGCCGCCTCGTCGCGCGTGAAGGTCTCGAGGGTGCCGGTGATGACGTACGTGTTGCCGGTGAGGGGCCCCTCGACCGGCTTGTCCTCCTCGCCGCTCTCGAAGCGCAGCCCGAGCTCCCGCAGCTCCTCGACGAGCGAACGGTTCTCGTCGTCGCGGAACCACTCGGCGATCGCCTCGGCGCGCTCCGGGCCGATGCCGTCCGCCTCGACGAGCTCTTCCTGCGTGGCGCGCAGCAGCGCGTCGACCGTGCCGAAGTGGCGGGCGAGGGTCTGCGCGGTCACCCACCCGACGTCCGGGATGTTGAGGCCGTAGAGCACGCGCGAGAACGGGATCTCCTTCGAGACCCGGATCGCCTCGATCGCGTTGCCCGCGCTCGTCTCGCCGAAGCCTTCGAGCTCGAGGAGCTGCTCCGCGGTCAGCCGGTACAGCTCGGGCAGCGAGCGGACGAGGCCGCGCTCCCAGAGGCGCCACACCGTCTGCTCGCCCACGCCGTCGATGTCGGCGGCCGCCATCACCCAGTTGTTGAGCGTCTCGAGTCCGCGCGACGGGCACGCGCGGTTCGGGCAGCGGTGCATCGCCTCGCCTTCGGGCTTGACGACGTCGGTGCCGCAGAGCGGGCACTGGGCCGGCATCGCGAACGGCTTCGTTCCCCGGCGGTGCTTGCCCGCAGGCCCGACGATCTGCGGGATCACGTCGCCTGCACGCTGCACGATGACGTCGTCGCCGACCCGGATGTCCTTGCGGTTGATGTCCTCCTCGTTGTGCAGCGTCGCGCGCGAGATCGTGACGCCGCCGACCTCGACCGGCTCGAGCAGCGCCCACGGGTTGAGCGCGCCCGTGCGCCCGACGCGGATGCGGATCTCGTTCAGCCGCGTCACCGCCGTCATCGGCGCCCACTTGAACGCGCGCGCCCAGCGCGGCCGCTGGTGCAGAGCGCCGAGCCTCCGCTGCTGGTCGAAGGAGTCGACCTTGACGACGATGCCGTCGATCTCGTAGTCGAGCTCGGTGCGTCGCAGCTCCCACTCGCGACAGGCGGCCGCCACGTCCGCGATCGACTCGAGGCGCTCGGCGTACGGGTTCGTTCGGAAGCCGTGCGCGCGCAGCCATTGCAGCGTGTCCCAGTGCGTCTCGAGCTGCTCGAGCCCTTCGCGGTGGCCCGTCCCGTAGACCCAGATCGAGAGCGGGCGCGCAGCGGTGATCGTCGAGTCCTTCTGGCGGAGGGACCCTGCCGCAGCGTTTCGCGGGTTCGGCCAGGTCGGCTTGCCTTCCGCTGCGAGCCGCTCGTTGGCCTCGCGGAAGCCGGCGAGCGGCATGTAGACCTCGCCGCGCACCTCGACGACGGCCGGCGCATCGGCGACGTCGAGCATCTGCAGCGGGATCGCCCGGATCGTGCGCAGGTTCGGCGTCACGTCCTCGCCCTGGATGCCGTCGCCGCGGGTCGCGCCGTAGGCGAAGCGTCCGTTCTCGTAGGTGAGGTTGATCGCCGAGCCGTCGATCTTCGGCTCGAGAACGTACGCGACGGGCTCCTCCGTCCCGAGCCGCTTGCGGACGTCGTCGGCCCACTTCTCGAGGGCCTCCTGCGTCGTCACCTTCTCGAGCGAGCCCATCGGCGTCAGGTGCCGGATCTTCCGGAATCTGTCCGAGGGCGGTGCGCCGACACGCTGCGTCGGCGAGTCGGGCGTCACGAGCTCCGGGTGCTCGGCCTCGAGCGCAGCGAGCTCGTCGTAGAGCGCGTCGTATGCGGCGTCGGACATGACGGGGTCGTCCTCGACGTGATACGCGGCGAGGGCGCGGGAGAGCGTGTCGCGCAGCTCTGCCGCGCGAGCCTCGATGCGGGATGCCTTCCGCCCGCTAGAGGTGGCCAAGGAGCTCCTCGGCGCTGTCGACGATCGCGTCCGGCTCCTCTCGCTCGAGTCGCTCGCGCTCGTGGATGCGGCCCCACGTGACGGCGACTGCGTGCATGCCGGCCGCCTTCGCGGCGCGGACGTCGAACGGCGAGTCACCGACGTACGCGGTCTGCGCCGGCTCGGCGCGCATCCGCGCGGCCGCGAGCAGCAGCGGCTCGGGGTCGGGCTTGTGCCGCTCGGTCTCGTCGCCGCCGACGATCGTCTCGAACAGGTGCCCGAGGGGCACGCGCGCAAACGCGAGCTCGACGGTCGCCCGGCGTTTCGCAGTGACGACGCCCAGGCGGCGACCCTCGTCGCGCAGGCGGACGAGCACGTCCGCCATCCCGATGCACGCCTCGAGCTCGTCGTGGAGTGGCTCGTTGTGCGCGCGGTAGACGCGCACGAGCTCTTCGACCCGGTCGGGTGCGAAGACCGCCATCTGGGCCTCGAGCCCCGGGCCGCCGACCGCCTGCATCAGCTCCGCGTCGGCGAACTCCTCGCCGAGCACCTCGCGCGTCGCGTGGCGCATCGACGCGAGGATGATCGCGCCGGAGTCGACGACCGTGCCGTCGAGGTCGAAGAGGACGACGGGGTAGCGCACCACGGAGGCCATCGTAACGACGGCCTCCGTGGCAGCTTCGAGCGCTACTTGCAGCCGGGGAAGCGGAACGCGCCGATCCGCGTCGCCCAGCTTCCGATCACGACCGTGTCCGTCGTGAGGTACTCGCTCGTGAACCAGAAGGTGCAGTCGTCCGCCGGGTCGACGCTGAGCTCGCTGTAATCGCCCCAGCGTCCTTCCGGCTCGGTCTGCGGGCCCTGGCCGGTGTAGAGCACCTGCTCCGCCTGCGTCATCTCGCCCGGGGGATCGCCGGCACCGCGCCCCGTGTAGCGGACGGACGGGTAGTCGTTCGCCCCCGACGCGCTGAAGCCGACGGCGATGTCGCCCTGCTTGTCCATCGCGATGCTCCCGAGCCACCGGGACTGCGGATTCGTGACCGAGTCGTCGGGCGCGTAGGTGCCCTGCTGGTACACCACCGGCTTCGTCGCCGGGCTCCGGACCTCGTACCACCGGATTCCGTCGACGGCGTCCGCCTTCACCGTGTGGTTCAGCACGAGCGACTCGTGGTCGCCGAAGTTCCGGTACGCGAGCCGGAACATCAGGCGGTCGCCGAGTGCGTCGAGGCCCTCGGGGCCGCCCTTCTGCAGCGGGCAGTCGCCGAACCCATACGTGCACTGAGGCCGCACGAACGGCGCGACGGGGATCGTCGCGCTCGGCTGGCCTGCCTTCCCGAACGTCGAGGACTGCGGGTTCGACCAGTCGACGTGGAAGTTCCACAGTCTCATGTCGAAGCCGGTGTCGCCTCCGAGCGGCGGGATGCTCGCCGGGTCGTCGACCTCCGCGAACACGTTCGGCTCACCCGCGTTCGGCAGGCGCGAGCCGTCGGCGTCGGCCGGCAGCTGGCCGATGTACTGGCCGCCGGGCGGGTTCGCCGCGGCTTCGTCGAACCAGACGAAGCGCGCGGGCGCGCCGGCGAGCATCTTGTCGCGCTCGAAGACGATCGCCGCCGCTCCGGACGATGTCTCCTGCCCTGTCGGGAACTCGTTCGCCGACATGTAGTACCCGTCCCGCCAGACTCCGAAGTGCGGGTAGTCGAGGAACGTGCTCGGCCCGAAGTCGAAGAAGTAGAGGTTGTAGGCGCCCGTCGCGTCGCCGCCCTGCGAGATCGCGACGCACTCGCCGTACGACTCTCCCGCCGCGGGCTGCGCGACGAACTCCGACAGCAGCCAGCGTCCCGCGTACTGGTCGTAGACCACGACTGGATCGCCGTCGTTGTGATTCGCGCACTCGCCGCCGGCGCTCGACCAGAGCTCGTTGATCGGCGTCGCATGGCGGAGGACTGCTCCGGTCTTGGAGTAGACGGCGAAGTCCGAGTTGACCATCTGCACGTACTGCGTCGCGCCGGCGGCGCCGTTCGTGTCGGGCGGGAGGCAGCTACAGCTCGAGGCCTCGGCGCACGGCGGCCCGAAGGGCAGGCAGATGCCGTCGAAGCTCGCGAGCGGCGCCGACAGCGGGCCCGAGCCCTTCTTCTTCTGGATGACGGGATCCTTCACGTTCGTCGAGCCCTTCGCCGCCGTGAGGTGCTCGGAGTCGCGTGCGTTCACGTTCGTCACGAGCGGCGCCTGCACGACGGGGAGGTCGGCGACGGGCGGCGAGGCGCCCTGGAACTCTCCGGTGCCGACGTGCGGGCCGAGCGTCGCCGCCGGCGCCGTCGCCGACGTCTGCGCTTCGCGGGCGCGTTCCGCGCTCGACCCCTCACGCGCGATGCCGAGCGCCTGCTCGCCGCCCTCGCGGGCCGGTCCCCTGCTCGCGGTGAGCCCGAGCGCCGCGCCCGCAAGCGCGAGCACGAACACGAGCGCCGCAAGCCTTGTAGAGCGTCTCTTCACGGTCCCCTCCCTGAGATCTGAATCGGACAGGACGTGATTCCGGATTTGCGGCGGCGCGAATCCCGATTGAATGTTCAGTCAGTACGCGACCGAGACCAGATAGAGACCCCACGGCGGCGCGGTCTTGCCGGCGTCGGGTCGCGAGGCGCCGTCGAGGAGCGGCGCGACGGCGTCGGGCCCGAGCTCGATCGTCGTGCCCACGAGCGCGCGCACCATGTGCCGCAGGAACGCGTCGGCCGTGATCTCGAAGTCGACGTGATCGCCGCGCCGGATCCACTCGGCGCGCTCGATCGTGCGCACGAAGGTCTTGTGGCTCGTCCCGGTCGGCGTGAAGGCGCGGAAGTCGTGCGAGCCCCGAACGGCCGCCGCAGCACGGCCGAGCGCCTCCACGTCGAGCTCGTGCGTGAGCCACCACGCCCGGTGAACCTCGAACGGCGAGCGCGTCCGGCGGTTGAGGATGCGGTACCGGTAGCTGCGCGAGCGCGCTGCGAACCGCGCGTCGAAGTCGTCGGCGACGGCCTCCGCCGCGACGACCGCGACCGCGTCGGGCAGCCGGGAGTTGACCGCCTTCGCCGCCCGCTCGGGCGGCGGGCCGCCGTCGACCGACACCGAGACGACGTTGCCGAGCGCGTGTACGCCCGAATCGGTGCGGCCGGCGACGACGAGCCGCTCGACGGTCGAGAAGGTCCGTGCGAGCGCGTCGGCGAGCGTGCTCTCGACCGTCGGCAACCCGGGTTGTGCAGCCCAGCCGCGAAACGGCGTGCCGTCGTACTCGATCGTTAGCTTCAGCCGCACGTCAGGCGCCCCTGACGGTTGTTGTCAGGAGTGCCTGATGTTCTAGATGCTTGCATTGTGATTGATATACTCTAGCCATGCCCGACGAGCACGTCTTCCTCCTCCAGAAGGTGCAGCCGGCGATGGTCGGGCTCGTCGACGGCTCGCTCTCGACGCTCGCACCGATCTTCTCGATCGCGCTCGCGACGCACGACACCCGGTACGCCTTCATCGCGGGGCTCGCGACGGCGCTCGGGGCCGGCATCAGCATGGCGTTCTCCGAGGGCCTCTCGGACACGGGTGAGCTGACGGGCCGGGGCAGCCCGATCCTGCGCGGCTCGATCACCGGTGGCGGCACCTTCCTCGGCGGCATCCTGCACAGCTTGCCGTTCCTGATCCCGCACTACCACGCGGCGCTCTTCTTCGCGATCGGCGTCGTCGGGCTCGAGCTGCTGCTGCTCGCGTACTTCCGCTACCGCTTCTTCCAGGACACGTTCATCCGCGCGCTGGGGATCGTGACGTTCGCGGGTGTGATCATCGCGGCGATCAGCGCGGGCCTCGGCTCGCTGCTCGGGACGCCGGTCGGCGGCTAGGACCGCTCGAGACGCTCGACCTCGAGCGTCAGGCCGTCCACCGCGCGCACGCGCACTCGCTCTCCGGCCTCCGCCCCGCGCGCCCGCCACAGCTCGCCGTTGACGCGCACCCAGTCGTCGCTCGTCATCTCGCCGACGAGGCCGACGAGTGCCTCGACGCCGACCGTCGAGCGGCGGCGGTGGGACCAGCGCCACCAGAACCACGCCTCGCCCAGCTCGATCGAACCGCCGGTCCCGACCGCGACCCACTCCCACGGCCCGTCGACGACGAAGAGCGCGAGGAGGATGCCGGCGACGAGTGCCAGTGGTCGGTACTAGGCCCGGCTAGCGGCCGGGTCGAAGTCGACGAGCTCGAGGTAGACCATCTCGGCGGCGTCGCCGAGCCTGGTGCCGAGCTTGACGATGCGCGTGTAGCCGCCGGGGCGGTCGGCCATGCGCGGTCCGACGTCGGAGAAGAGCTGGTGCACGACTTCCTGCGAGCGGAGCTCGGAGAGCGCCTGCCGGCGGGCATGGAGGTCGCCGCGCCGGCCGAGCGTGATCAGCTTCTCCGCGTACGGCTTCACGGCCTTGGCCTTCGCCTCGGTCGTGCGGATCCGGCCGTGCTCGAGGAGCGAGCACGTGAGGTTCGCGTAGAGCGCGCGCCGGTGCGACGCGTCGCGGCCGAGCTTCTTGCCGGTCCGTCCGTGGCGCACGGCTTTACTCGAGGCCTCCGCCGCCGTTGTCGCCGCGGAGGTTGAGCCCGTGCTGCTGCAGGGTCTCCTTGACCTCCTCGATCGACTTCTTGCCGAAGTTCGGGATCGCGGCCAGCTCGTTCTCGGTCTTCATCACGAGGTCGCCGATCGTCTCGATGCCGACGCGCTTCAGGCAGTTGTACGAGCGGACGCCGAGCTCGAGCTCCTCGATCGGGAAGTTCTCC
>Ga0207657_10002930_pt1 | contig 18321 bp, 12 predicted proteins | sample KBSC33metaG_FD_184316 | JGI IMG/M metagenome (GOLD analysis project Ga0207657, IMG submission 184316) | Corn rhizosphere microbial communities from Kellogg Biological Station, Michigan, USA - KBS C3-3 metaG (SPAdes) (version 2) | ecosystem: Host-associated > Plants > Roots > Rhizosphere > Soil ... | reverse complement strand
CCGATCGAATTCCTCGTCCGTCACGTCCTCGAGCTTTTCTTTCCGGTTCTGGTGCGCCGCGTTGCTGACGAGAATGTCGAGCTGACCGAGCTCGGCCACCGTGCGATCGATCACCGTCAAACAGAATTCAGCGTTGGTGAGATCGCCCTCGATCGCCAGGCACTTGCGCCCTTCGGCTTCGATGGCGCGTTGCGTTTCGGCGGCATCCTGGCGCTCCGCCGGCAGAAATGCGATGGCGACGTCGGCGCCCTCGCGTGCGAACAAGACGGCGACCGCACGGCCGATGCCGGAATCGCCGCCGGTGACGATGGCGACCTTGCCTTCGAGCTTGCCGGCAGGCTTGTACCGCGGCGCCTGATATTTCGGCCGGACGTCCATGTCGGCTTCGAGGCCCGGCTTGTCGAGCTTCTGTTTGGGGAACGGGGGCTTCGGTTCGGATTCGATCTGAGGCTTTGCCATACGGCTGGCAAAAGCAAGTTCTGATCCCCGCCTTGTGGTTACGCGGGCGCGCCGTTCACGTGCGGCTGCAGCACGGTGGCGATGAATCGATGTATCGGCGTCTCGACGCCGCGCTCGGCGCCGATTCGCGCGACGGCGCCGCTCAGCCAGGGCAGCTCCAGCCGCTTGCCGCGCTCGAGGTCCTCGAGCATCGACGATTTCGCGTTCGGCGGCAGTCCCTTGACCATCGTCATCATCTCGCCCAGCACTTCGGGCGGAAGCGCGACGCCGCGGCTGCCGGCCACCTTCATCGTTTCGAGTGCCGCCGCTTGCAGCATCGCCAGCAGCTCCGGATCCTGTCGGATGGGGCCGAGCGGACAGCGGGTAACCGCGGTCATGCCGCTGAACACCGAGAGCCTCACGAACTTCGACCAGATGTCGATGAGGATGTGATCGCTGAGCGTTGCCTGAAAGCCAGCCGGCTGACAAGCGGCGAGCAGCTGCTGCAGGCGCGGCGATCGTGCGCCGTCGAGCTCGCCGAAGATCAGATGATCCATTGCCGTGTGACGGATTACGCCTGGCTCGGTGATCACCGCGGCGACGTACGCCGTGCCGCCTGCCACGTGCTCGCGCCCGACCGCGCGCGTGAGCACCTCGACGCTGTCGACGCCGTTCTGGAACGGGACGACGACGGTGTCGCGTCCGATGAGGGGCGGCAGCAGCTTCGCCGCGGCGTCGGTGTCGTACAGCTTCACCGCGAAGAAGACGATATCGACCGCGCCGATCGTCGCCGGATCCTCGGTGGCCGCGACGCGCGCCACATGGAGATCGCCCTTCGGGCTCTCGATGCGAAGACCCTGGGCGCGCAGCGCCGCCAGATGCGCGCCGCGCGCGATGAAGGTGACGTCCACGCCGGCCGCCGCCAATCGTCCGCCGAAGTATCCGCCGACGCCGCCGCTCCCCACGATCGCGATTCGCATAAGACAACGATCGTAGCACTACCATCGGCCTTCATCACGAAGGCACGGACAGCACGAAGATTACGAAGAGCATCCTGTACAAAAGCGTGTCGTGTTCTCCCGTGTCCTCCGTGTCTTCGTGATGGGTACCGTCATTCACACCGCAGCGCCAGCATCGGATCGACGCGCGTGGCGCGGCGCGCCGGCAGATACCCTGCGATCAACGCGACGCCGGCGAGCAGCAGCGCGGCGGCCGCGAGCGCGACCGGATCGGTCGGCGAGAGATTGAACAGCTGCGACTGCACGACACGTCCGAGGCCGACCGCCAGCGGCACGCCGGCGACGACGCCGATGCCGACGAGCAGCGCGACTTCGCGCAGCACCAGCCACAGCACGGCGGTCCGCTCCGCGCCGAGCGCCATGCGGATGCCGATCTCGCGCGTGCGGCGCGCCACCGAGTAGGACATCACGCCGTACAGGCCGATGGCCGCGAGCGCTGTCGCCAGCACGCCGAACGCCACCGACAGGCCCGCCACCATCCGCTCGATGAACAGGGACTCGTCCACGCGCGCGTCCATCGTCTTCATGTCGAAAATCGGGAGATTCCGATCCGTCTGCGCCACGACGCTGCGGACGGAGGCGGTCGCGCTCGCCGCGTCGCCGCGCGCGCGGACGTAGAACGTCATCTCGTTCAGCTCCTCCGTCTGCATGTAGGGCGTGTAGACAAGACGCTTGATCTCGTCGCGCAGCGTCGTCGTCTTCGCGTCCTTCACCACGCCGATGATTTCGATGTCGTTCGCGTTTGCGCTGCGGAAGCCGAGGCGATGACCGATCGCGTTGCCGCTACCGAAGAAGTACTTCGCCAGCGCCTCGTTCACGATCGCCACCTTCGGCGCGCCCGCGGCATCGCGTTCGGTGAAGTCGCGTCCGGCCACGAGCGGCTGCCCCATCGTCGCGAAATAGGAGGGGCCGATCGAGTCGACGTCCGGATTCATGTCCTCGCCTTCTTTGGCCTGGTGCCCTTCGACGGTGATCGACCGTCTCCATTCGCTGTCGGTCAACAGCGGTGTCACCGCGAGCGAGACGGCGCGCACTTCCGGAAGCGCCGCGATGCGGGTCTGCAGGTCGTGGAACAGCCGCACCGACGATTCGTGCGAATAGCCGCTCAATGCCGGATCGACGGAGAACGCGAGCAGCCGCTCGGGATCGAAGCCCGGATCGAGACTCTTCAGGTTGTACAGGCTGCGCGCGAACAGCGCGGCTCCGGCGAGCAGCAGGATCGAGAGTCCCACCTGCGCGACGACCAGCGTCTTCCGAAAGCGCGCGTGGCCCGTGCCGCCGACGACGGCGCCGCCCTCTTCTTTCAGCGTGGTCAACGCAGGACGGCTCGATTGCAGCGCAGGCGCAAGGCCGAAGAGCACCGCCGTCACCAGCGAGATCAGTACGGCGAAGGCGACGACCCGCGCGTCCGGCGTGGTCGAGAGTGTCTGTTCCACGCTTTGCGACGGCAGCGCGCGAACGAGGATCGCGGTGGCGCCCCACGCGAGCGGCAAGCCCGCGGCGGCGCCCGCGAGCGCGAGCAGCAGGCTCTCGACGAGGAGCTGACGGACGATCGCCGTCCGTCCCGCGCCGAGCGCGAGTCGGATCGCGACGTCCTTCTGCCGCGCGGCGCCTCTGGCGAGCAGCAGGTTGGCGACGTTCGCGCACGCGATGAGCAGCACGAGCCCCACCATGCCCATCAGCACGAGGATCGGCGTCGAGAACTGCTGGCGCAGATCGGACGGTCCCTTGGCGCCCGCTTTGACGAACAGATGCTTGGCGACGAACCGCTCGCGCATGTTCGCCGACGCGCCGGTCAGCTCCTTCACCTCCAGCTCGTTGATCTGCCGATAGAGCACGTTCATGCCGGCCTCGGCCTGAGCGATCGACACGCCGGGCTTGAGACGCGCCATCAGCACCAGCCAGCGGCTGCGGCGGTTCTCCAGATCGTCCCACGTGGGCGTCATCTGCGCTTTCAACGTCACCGGCACGAACACATCCGACGACTGGCCCATGCTGATACCGAAAAATCCGGGCGGCGTGATGCCTACGATCGTCATCGGGTGGCCGTTCAAACCGATCGACCGATTGAGCACACGCCGGTCGCCCGCGAACCGGCGCATCCAGTAGCCGTAGCTGATCATCGCCGCGTCACTGGTGTTTGCCGTGCGATCGTCGTCTGGCGCGAGGGCGCGGCCCGCGATCGGACGCACGCCGAGGACGTCGAAGTAGTTGCCGCTGACGAGCTCGCCGTTCACGCGCTCGGCGGCTCCATCCACGGTGAGGGTGAGGCTCGGCGTAAAGCTCGCGATGACGCCGCTGAAGACGCTGTTGCGATCGCGAAAGTCGCGGTACATCGGATATGAGAACGTGTTCCTGTTGTTCGTCCGACCCTGAAACGGTCCGGGATTCTCGAACATGACGAGCCGCTGCGGCTCGGCCACCGGCAGGAGGCGAAGCAGCAGCTGATCGGTCAGAGAGAAGATCGCCGTGTTCGCGCCGATGCCAAGCGCGAGCGTCAACACGACGATGATGGTGAAGGCGGGAGTCTTCCGCAACGTTCTAAGGGCAAATCGCAGGTCGTGCATCGAAACCTCCCCGGCGCCCGAGTATCGGCGAACGGGAAAAGGATGTCAACGAAGACTTTCGTAGTTCCGCCTCCCGACCGCGCCATGGCCACGGTCTCGCTTGCGTCGCGTCGGACTCCACGGCGTACAATGTGCGGCTTCACGGGCACGGCGGGTGGGGCAGGCGGGCGGCACGGCAGGAAAGGTCGAAAAGCGGATCGAATGACGAAGTATGGACGGTCGCCGTGGAGCGAGCAGTTTCCCAAGTCGCGCGTGCGGTCGTATCCCCGCTATCGCGGTGCGCTCCAGCGCGACGTCGTCATCGTCGGCGGCGGGCTCACCGGGTGTGCGACGGCGTACGCGTTTTCCGCGGCCGGCGTCAAGGTCACGCTGCTCGAGGCGGAGCGAATCGGCCACGGCGCCAGCAGCGGATCGGCCGGATGGATTTCCGACGCGCCAGGACTCGATTTTCTGGCGCTGGAGAAAATCGCCGGCCGGCGCGCCGCGAAGCACGCGTGGCAGTCGTGGCGGCGGGCGGCGCTCGATTTCGCGGCACTGCTGCGGCGCCTCGAGATCAAGTGTCAGCTCGAGCCGCGCGGCACGCTCATCACCGCGACGTCACCTGAACAAGCGACGCGCATCAAGCGCGATCTGAAGGCGCGCCGGGACGCGCACGTGGAGACCACGCTCGTCGACGGTCGCGGCGTGCTGTCGGAAACGGCGCTCAACGGATTCGGCGCGCTGCGGATGAAAGATGGGGCGACGCTGGATCCGTACCGCGCGTGCGCCGGACTCGCCGACGCCGCCGTGCAGCGCGGCGCGCAGATCTTCGAACGGTCGCCGGTCACGAAGATCGGCTTCAACCGCAAGACCGCGGAGGTGATCACCGCCGGCGGCTCGATTCGCACGAACGCGGTGGTGATCGCGACCGGCGTGCCGACGACGTTGTGCGCCTCGCTGAGACGTCATTTCTGGTTTCGCTCGTCGTATCTGGCGCTTACCGAACCGGTGCCGGGACGGCTGCGTCAACGGCTCGGACGCCGCGCGTCCGTGATCCGGGACGCCGCCGATCCGCCGCACCTGGTTCGCTGGGTGAACGACGAACGCCTGCTGGTGTGCGGCGCCGACGCGGAAACGCCCGACGCAAAACGGCGCGAGCCGCTGCTGGTTCAGCGCACGGGCCAGTTGATGTACGAGCTGTCCACGATGTATCCCGACATCTCTGGCATTCAGCCGGCGTACGGCTGGGATGCGCCCTACGTGCGAAGCGCCGACGGCCTGCCGCACATCGGACCCCATCGGAATTTTCCGCATCATCTGTTCGCGTTCGGCGGCGATTCGCAGAGCGTCACCAGCTCTTATCTCGCCAGCCGCATTCTGCTGCGACACGTGCTCGACGAAACCGAAGCCGCGGACGAGCCCTTCGGATTCGCGCGGACGACCGCTCGCTGAGCCCTCCACTACGACCGCTTGGATCGCGAGCGCTCATCGCGAAGAAGGCGCTCGTACGCACGCAACCGCCGCGGAATCGCGAGGTATACTTCCCCTCTTAGCCCATCTTTAAGGAGTTTGCGATTATGCTTCGCGCTCTCTGCGCCGCGCTTTTGTCCGTGGTGCTCGCCGCACCGGCGGCCTACGCTCAATCCACCGCCACCAACGGCTCCATCGAGGGCACCGTCGTCGATTCGTCGGGCGCCGTGCTGCCCGGCGTCACGGTGACGGTGACCAACACCGATACCGGTACGGAGCGGACCGTCGTCACCAACGACAAAGGTCTGTACCGCGCGCCGCTGCTGCCTCTCGGATCGTATCGCGTGGTCGCCGAGCTGCAGGGATTCAAGAAGTTCGAGCAGACCGGCATCACGCTGTCTGTCGGACAGGCGGCCGTCATCAACGTGACGCTGGGCGTCGGCGCGTTGAACGAGACGATCACCGTCAACGCCGATAGTCCGCTGCTCGACGCCGCGCGGATCGACATCGGGCACACGATGAGCGATCAGGAAGTGCACAACCTGCCGCTCGTGGCGCGCAACCCGTACAACTTCGCGCTGGTGCAGCCGGGCGTCACCGGCTACGAGAACGTCGAGTTCGGCGTACCGCACCTCGCCGCCAACGGCGCCGCGATGCGCATCAACTATCAGATCGACGGCAACACGAACACGGAAAAAGATCGCGCCGGCCTGCGCCTGCTGCCGATGTCCGAGGTGATGATCCAGGAAGTGAAGGTCGTCACCACCGGCTTCGCGCCGGAATTCGGCCAGACGATGGGGATGGTGTACAACGCGGTGACGCCGTCTGGCACCAACGTCTTCCGCGGTGAGGGCAGCTATCTGTTCCGGCGGAATCCGTTCAGCGCGTTCCCGTTCTACTTCGGCTGCGGCAGCACGACGCCGGTCGCGAACTGCCCGGCGATTCGCGGCGACGCGGTGAAGCCGCAGACGCGCACCGATAGCGGCACAGCGCTGCTCGGCGGCCCGATCGTGAAGAACAAGCTGTTCTTCTACGGCGGCTGGGAACAGACGCGTCGGGATCTCTCGTCGGGGAGTCTCATCACGGTCGATCCGTCGATCGTGGCGGCGGTGGGCGTGAAGCCGCAGCCGGCTGCGGCGCCGAATGTCCAGACGGCGAAGTTCCTGATTGGTAAGTCCGACTACAACCTCAGCGAGGGCAACCGCGCGACGATTCGCTGGGTGAGGTTCCACAACGACGCGCCGTACAACAGCGGCGGCGGCGTCGCGACGCTCGAGCGCGCGACGAACTTCCTCGACGCCATGGATTCGATCGCCGGCCAGCTCGTCACGTCGATGGGCACGAACCGGCTGAACGAGCTGCGTCTGCAGTACGCCCATCGTCATCAGAGCTCGGTGGCCAACAGCGACTCGGGCAGCGGTCCCGCGATCTCGATCGCGTCGCCTCGTATCGATTTCGGCGGCCCGTGGGCGGCGACCGGCCAGGGCAACGCCGGATTCGATTTCAAGCAGAACATCACCGAGGTGATCGACAACTTCACCTACCTGCGCGGCGCGCACAGCTTCAAGGTCGGCTTCGATCTGCAGCACATCTACGACGCGCGGACGGCGGCGCCGCAGTTCGTCTACAACTTCGCGACGATGCAGTCGTACTTCGACGCGAAGAGCGGCGTGAATCCGTTCGGCTATTCGTCGATGACGCAGATCACCGGCGACCTGAACTTCAACATGTCGACGAACGTCTTCAGCACGTTCGCGCAGGACGACTGGCAGATCGCGCCGACCGTGAAGATCCTGTACGGCGTGCGGTACGATCTCTACAAGTATCCGGCCGGCCTCGCCAACGCGCCGCTGCCGCAGACGGTGGCGTTCAACACCGACAAGAACAACTTCGGCCCGCGCGTCGGCGTCGCCTGGTCGATGGATACGAAGACCGTCGTCCGCGCGAGCACCGGCATCATGTACGACCAGCCGATTCTCGGCGGCTACGAGCAGGCGCTGCAGTTGTCGGGCTCGCCCCGCGCGCCTGCGTACACGTTCAGCGGGACCAGCGCCGGCGCGCCGGCGTTTCCCGGATCGGCGACGACCGGCGTGCTGTCGCAGCAGTCGCCCTGGGCGATCGATCCGGCGTTCAGCGTGGCGCACACCTGGCAGAGCAACGTGCAGATCGAGCGCGCGTTCGGCAGCGAGCTGACGGCGTCGGCGGGCGTGATGTACGCGAAAGGCACGCAGCTGCCGGTCGTGACCGACATCAACCTGATCAATCCAACCGGCACGCTCGCCGACGGCCGTCCGATCTTCAGCACCACGGCGAGCGCGGCGACGCGCCTCGATCCGCGCTTCAACCACATTCTGGAAGTGCAGTCGATCGGCGACTCGACATTCAAAGGGATGACGCTGCAGATGTCGAAGCGCTTCGAGAAGGGGCTGTCGTTCAACGTGCAGTACGTGCTCAGCAAAGGCACCGATAACACGCCGCTGCTGACGCAGCTCACGGTCCAGTCCGAGGCGGGCCGCTCGGACCCGAGCAATCTCAATCGCGATCTCGGGCCGAATCCGCTCGACATGCGCCATAACTTCACCGGCAGCATCATCTATACGTCGTCGAGCGAATCGACGAACCCGGTGGTGCGCGGCCTGCTGAATGGCAACGAGCTCGGCGTCCTGCTGCAATTCAACAGCGGCCTGCCGCTCAACACGCCGTCGAACCTCGATCTCAACAAAGATGGGGTGTCCAACAACGATCGGCCGCTGTTCGTGAGCCGCAATTCGCTATACCTCCCGGCGCGCAAGAACGTCGATCTGCGCTACACGCGCACGTTCCCGTTGGCCGGTTCGGTGAAGGCGCAGCTCATCGCGGAACTGAAAAACGTCTTCAACACGCCGCAGCTGTTCAACATCACGACGACGATTACGACCGACGCGCTCGGCAATCCGCTGGCGCCGATTCCCACCGATCCGATGCAGTTCACGAATCCATCGGGATTCGAGCAGCGGAAGTTCCAACTGGGATTCAAGGTGCGATTCTAAACAGGGCGGGCGGGAAGGCGGGGAGGGCCGGGAAGGGACCGGCCATCCTGCCTATCCCGCCTGTCCCGGCCTTCGACCCATCCCGCCCATCCGCCGTTCCTGCCGTTCCCGCCCTCCCTGCCTGTAGAATCACTCCAATGAAGCGTCTTCTTTCTATCTGCGCTCTTTTTCTGTCGATCGCGATCACTGTTCCGGGCGCGCAGATGCGCGTTGTCCCGCTGGATGACGAGCAGGGCCATGTGGCGCTCGGCCTCGCGCTGCGTCATCTGTCCAACGTCGGCATCTTCATGCACACGACGGCCCATCCCGACGATGAGAACAACGCGCTGCTGGTGATGCTGAATCGCGGCCAGGGGTATCGCACCGCGCTGGCGACCGCGACGCGCGGCAACGGCGGCCAGAACGAAATCGGTCCTGAGATCTTCGAGGCGCTCGGCGTGCTGCGGACCGGCGAGCTCGCCGCGCTGCACCGCTTCGACGGCGCGGAGCAGTACTTCACGCGCGCGGTCGATTTCGGCTATTCGTTCGGCATCGACGAGACCTTCGAGAAGTGGGGCCGCGAGGAGATCACGGCCGACTACGTGCGGCTGATCCGCATGATTCGCCCCGACGTCGTGATCGCGCTGCCGCCGACCGGCAACGCCGGCGGCCAGCATCACATGGCCTCGTCGGTGATCACGCACGACGCCGTGAAGCTCGCGGGCGACGCGTCGAAATTTCCCGAGCAGATCAAGGACGGTCTGCGGCCGTGGCAGCCGAAGAAGTTCTATCAGAGCGCCGGCTTCGGCTTTCCAGGCGAGCCGCAGACGCCCGGTCCGCTGACGCGCGTCAACAGCTCTGTCTACGATCCGCTGCTCGGCAAGACCTACACCGAAATCGGCACCGAAGCGCGCAGCATGCACAAATGTCAGGGCATGGGCCAGCTGCTGGCGCTGCCCGGCACGACCGGCACCGCGACCTATCGCCTGGTCGAATCGACGCTGCCGCCGCAGCCTGACGAGAAATCGCTGTTCGACGGCATCGACACCAGTCTCGCGAGCCTCGCAAAATTCGCCGGTACGCGCCCGCCGAAAGAGCTGAGCGACGGCCTCGCGGCGATCGCGAACGCCGTGCAGCTGTCGCAGAAGGCCTTCGACACCCAGACCGACGAAGCCGTGCTGCAGCCGCTGCTCACCGGACTGCACGCCGTGCGCGCGCTGCGTGCTCAACTGCGCGGCATGAACGTCGACGAGGCGGCGAAGTTCGAGATCGAATTCCGCCTCCGCCAGAAGGAAGGCGAGTTCCAGAAGGCGGCGATCCTCGCCAACGGCGTGCGCGTCGAGGTGCTGGCCGACGATGGCGTCGTCGTCCCTGGACAGCCGGTGAAGGTGAACGTGATTGTCGCCAACCATGGAGCGGCGGACGTGTCGGTGAAGCAGGTGAAGATCAACGGCTTCGATGGCGATGCCGCCTGCGCGATGACCGCGTTCAGCGCCAGCCCGTTCGGCTTTCCCGTTGGCCGCGGCGCCGCGGCCGCCCCCGCACCGGCGCTCTCCACGCTGCGGAAGGATCAGGCCGCGCACTGCGAGCCGTCGCTGACGATCCCGGCGAACGCGCGGATCACCGAGCCGTACTGGCATCGCAAGGATTTCGGCGGACGCTATACGTTCGACGCCGACGCGCCGTTCGGCCTGCCGTTCCGTCCCACGCCGTTCTACGTGCAGGTGACGCTCGCGCTTCGCGGCGGAGAGGAAATCATCGACGGCCTGCCGGTGCAGTTCCGCTATCAGGGCAACATCTTCAGCGGCGAGAAGCGGACGGATCTGCTCGTGGTGCCGGCGCTCTCGGTGCGCGTTTCGCCGCAAGTGGCGATCGTTCCGGCCGACGCCGTCCGGCCGGCGTCAACGGCGGCGCGGCCGACGCACACGGCCAACGGCGCGCGGCCGCAGGCGCGCGCATCGTCGACGCGCGAGATTCGCGTGACCGTCGTCAACGACACGAACGGCCCGAAGACCACGATGGTCAGGCTGAAGCTGCCCCCCGGGTGGAGTTCAACGCCGATGCAGCGGCAGGTGGCGTTCGCGCGCGGCGATGAATCGCTGACGGTGCGCTTCGAAGTCAAGCCGGCGGCGACCGTGGCGCCCGGCGAGTACCACGTGCACGCTGTGGCGACGTCTGGCGGCGAGTCGTTCGATCGCGGGTACGAAGTGATCGAGTATCCGCACATCGGCCGCTATCACATCTATGACGCCTCCGACACGACGCTGAAGATCCTCGACGTGAAGACGACGCCGAATCTGTCGGTGGGGTACGTCATGGGCGTCGGCGATCAGGTGCCGTCCGCCATCGAGCAGCTCGGCGCGAAGGTCGAGATGATCGGCGCTGACGATCTGGCGTGGGGCGACTTATCGCGCTTCGACGTCATCATCACCGGCGTGCGCGCGTACGAGCGGCGAGCCGATCTGCGCGCGAACAACTCGCGGCTGCTGGACTACGTGAAGAACGGCGGGACGATGATCGTGCAGTACAACAAGTTCGAGTTCAACGACGCGCAGTACGGGCCGTATCCGGCGAAGGTGAGCGCGAACCGCGTCACCGACGAAGACGCGCCGGTGAAGGTCCTCGAGCCGGAGAACAAGGTGTTCACGCAGCCGAATCGCATTCAATCCTCGGCGTGGAACGGGTGGGTGCAGGAGCGCGGCTTGTATTTTCTCGGCGAGAAGGATGCGCGCTACAAAGACCTCCTGCAGATGGAGGATCAGTTTCCGTACAACAAAGGCGTGAAGGAAGGCAGCCTCGTCGAAGCGACGTACGGAAAAGGCAAATGGCTCTATGTCGGCTTGAACTTCTGGCGCCAGCTGCCGGAGGGGACGGACGGTGCGTACCAGCTGTTTGCGAACCTGTTGAGTCTCGGCAAGTCGACGGCCTCCGTCGTGCCGGCGATCAAAGGGCGGTGATCGTGGTTTGATCTACGGGTTCGGCCTCTGAATGACCCGCACGCGCAGGGTCCTTCGCCCGAAGCGGACGGCGTGTGCGCAGCTCGGCATGAAGATGTCGACCGTCCGGCCCTTCACTGCAGCACCTGTATCCATCACCGTGTAAATTCCACCGTACTGGTTGACGGGCGCGACGATCCGCAGGACCGTGCCGAGGGGCAGAACGCGCGGGTCGGCAGCGACGATGCCCGGCTGGGCGGTGACCCCGGATTTGGTGGCGCCCTGCTGGCAATAGGCGGTCGCCACGACGCGCATGGTGCCGTCGGAGGGGCTGGACGGCGCCTCGGGCGAGTCCATCGGCGCCGCGGCGAGCGCGGCGGTCAGCAGCAGACCGAACGCAGCCGTTGCGAAGGTCCGCGTGGGGTCGAACACCCCAAGGCAGGTTTCAAGCCTCGTGCCGCGGCTTCGACGGTCGGCTCAGCCATATGAAAAACGCAATCAGCAGCGCCGCTGGAATGAACGGCCCCCACCACGCGTCGAGGCCAAAGGCGCTGAGCGTCCGCGAACCGATCTTTACGAAGAGCATCAGCGCGCTGGCCCACGCGAAGGCGCTGATCAAATTCAGTGTGCTGAATTTCACTGGCCGCACGCCCGCGTACGCGCAAGCCACGGGGATGGCCGTGCGCAGCCCCGGCAAGAAGCGACTCGCCAGGATGATCAGCGTTTCGTGCGCGTGCACGTGCGCGCTCACGCGGTCTCGATAGCGCGCGATTTGTGGATAACGATTCAGCCACTCCACGCGGCCGCGCAGGATGTAGAACCAGAGATGATCGCCCGTCGCGCCGCCGAGCGCGCCCGCGACGAGCACCGGCACCCAGAACAGCTGACCGCTGATCGCCAGACTGCAGACGCTGATGTAGTAGATCTCGCCCTCGAGAATCGCGGCGATGTAGATCGGGAGATAGACGAGCATCACGTGGCGAGCACGTCGCGCACGGTCGTCGCGACGCGATCGATCTGCTCGGGGGTGAGCCCCGCGTAGATCGGAATCTGCATCGCCTGTGCCGCCCGCCGCGCGCCATCCGCTTGTGCCATCGCCCCTTGAAAGAGATCCATGTCCGGCGGCACGTCGACGTGCAGCGTCTCCACGTCGATGCCGCGGCGGACACAGCGCACGACGAACTCGTCGCGCGGATGATCGGCGGCGCCGTACACGCAGTATTGATAGTAGACGTGCGTGCGATCGGGCGGCACGCGCGGCACCTGAACGCCCGGGAGCGCGCCGAGCACCTGGTCCACGCGGCGCGCGTTCGCCTGCACCTGCGCCGTCCACGCGTCGAGGTGTTTCAGCGCCGCGAGGCCGATCGCCGCCTGCACGTTCGGAAACCGTTCGACGTATTGATCCGGCAGCGGATGGAGCGATCGAATCTTCTCCCAGAGGAACACGTCGGGATTGGCGTCGATGAGCGCCGACACCCACAGCACGGGGAACAGCGAGATCGAGAAGACCCACGGCTTGATGAAGATCCGCTGCAGGCGGCCCATCAGCAGTCGGTCGCGGACGCGCTTCTCGCTTGGCCACGGCAGCGCGTCCACGATCGCGCGAACCTTCGCCGCGACGGCGGCGTCCTGCACCAGCGCCATCCCGCCGCCATAGCAATTGAGCGGCTTGAGCGTCTGGAAGCTGAAGAGCGCGCCGGTCCCGAACGTCCCGACCGGCCGCCCCTTGTACGTCGCGCCGAGCGCGTGCGCGCAGTCCTCGATCACGACGAGATCGTGCTTCGCCGCGATCTCGAGGATCCGATCCATGTCGCACGGCAGCCCGTACAGGTGCGTCGGCACGATCGCGCGGGTCTTGTCGGTGATCAGCCGCTCGACCGAATCGGGATCGATGTTGAACGTCGCCGGATCGACGTCGGCGAACACCACCGTGAGGCCCGCCACGCGCGCCAGCTCCGGCACCACCCAGAACGTCAGCGACGGGAAGATGATCTCCGATCCGGCGGGGAGGTTCAGCGCTTTGAGAATGTAATAGAAGGCGATGCGGCCGTACGCGGCCGAGATGGCCGTACCGGCTCCGGCACGCCGCTCGAACGCGCGCTCGAATTCCTCGATCTGAGGGCCTTGGATGAACTCGCCGCGCGCCTTCAGGCGCGCCACGATGTCTTCGGTCTCGGGCAGGACTCGCGCACCGTAGCGCGAGATGGCAGTCAGCATCGCCCGAAGCGTACTACGAGGCAGCGGATCACGATCAACGCAGCGCTCTCGGAGGTCGCAGAGTCAATAATCTCTGCGGGCTCACCGGTCTCTGCGTTCATCGTCGTGTCGCGGTCAGCACGCGACGGGGCGAGAAATGTCGGCGATCTCCTCGCGTGAGTGGCGGTCGTTCACGCGCCGATCCATGCGGCTCACCCACTCGCGGACGCCGGCGTTCTGGATCTTCAGGAAGTTCGCCAGGTACGACGGCCGCATGTAGAAGCGCTTGTAGGCCGCGCCCAGCAGGAATTTCAGCTCGCGGTTCGTCAGATTCGGGTGTTTGAACGTCGGCGTGAATCCGTCGAACCGCTCCCAGTCCGTCTCGGTGAGCAGCGGCTCGATCTGCTTGAACATCGGCGTGCCCGGATACGGCGTCAGCATCTTGAACTGCGCGAACGTCGATCCGAGATCGGTCGCGTAATCGATGGTCGCGGCGATCGAGCTCCAGTCGTCCTGGAGGAATCCGAGCACGTAGAACGCCGCCGTCACGATGCCGATCTGGCGGCAGTGGCCGATGATCTCGCGCTGGTGCGCCTGCGGAATCGGGCGCCGCCCCGACTTCTTGAGAATCGCCGGGTCGAGCGATTCGACGCCGAAGCTCATCGCGCGGAAGCCGGCTTTGTACAACAGATCGAGCAGCTCGACGTCGAGACGATCGAGCCGTGTCTCGGCCTCGAATGTCAGCGTCAGCCCGCGGCGCATGATCTCTTCGCACAGTTCGACGACGCGATCGCGCTGCTCCGTGAAGAGCGGGTCGCGGAAGATCACATACGGCCGCTTCACCTGATCGCAGAGCCGCTCCATCTCGTCGACGATGTTGGTGATCGAGCGCACGCGATAACCGGCGAGAATGCGGTGCGGACAGTAGGTGCAGAACTCCGGGCAGCCGCGGCTGGCCAGCAGCGGATAGCCGCCGCCGATCGGGCGCGACGACCACTTGATGCCGGACTTGAAGGCGCGTCCCTCGGTGACCAGATCCCACCGCGGAAACGGCAGCGAGTCGAGATCGTTGATCTGCTCGCTGACCACGATGCCTGAGGGAATGTCGCCACTCTGCGCAAGGCGCATCACCGCGCCTTCCGGCTCGCCGTTGAGGATGAAATCGTAGTGTCCCTCGTACAGATGCGGCATCTTCGAGGCGGTGATGCCAATGAAGCCGACCTTCACGCCGCGCGCGCGCATCCGATCGGCCCATGCCGACTCGGCCTTGTAATCAACCAGCGACGACAGGACCAGCGCGACGTCGCCGTCCATCGGCTCGCCGCGCGTCCACTTCACCTCGTGGCCGGCCCGGGCGAGAATCGCCGCGAGATACGCCATGTGCACGCTGGGCACGTCGTGATATTGCTTTTTCAGGTACGCCATCACCGTCGTGACACGCGAGAATGGATCGAGCCGCGATCCGTACCCACCAACGACGGTATCCTTGCTGACGAATCCTCGATCGGACTTCAAATCTGCGAGCACGACTCGCATGGGTCACCTCAATCTGCGAAACCGGGAACGGCTTGAGCGCTGACGGTCAGACAGCGGCCGGCGGACCCCGAGGCGATCGCGGCGAGAAGTCCCAAGCTTCAGGTGGGCGCACGCCGAAGCGCGCGAGAAAACCAATCGGTTCGAGACCAGGAGCGAGGCTGACGTCGGCGACCACCCAGGCCGCTGGCGCGTCGTTCTGAATCGCCTCGTCATCGTCGCCGAGGATCGGACGAGCGCCGTGTCCCATCCGTTCGCCGCCCTCGGACAGATCCAGCGCCGCCCGCAGGAAGCGATGAGCCACCGGTCCGCTCACCGAGCGGGCGACGCGCGCAAACTTGCTCAGCGTATGGAGCGTCTGCGGTTTGCACACCCGTGGAGCGCCGCGGCCAGGCGCTGCGGCTGCCGAAGCGACTGAAGGAACGAGCAGCCAAACGAGGATCAGGCCGCCGCCGCTCATCAGCGCTCGTACGAGCGAGGAAGGGAAACGCATCAAGCTGGACGAGTTGCGCGAGCGGGCCCACTATCCCATAGCCCGGCTATAGACGCAATCTCAGAACCCAGCGAGGATGGTAGGCGAGGACCGGTCGATTCGCCTAATTTTCGCCCTGTTCTTTTTTATTTGGTCGGGGCCGGCTGGCGGGGGAGTACGAACGGCTGATGACAGCGGTTACAGATGAACCATCGCTGCGAGCTGCCGGACTGTTCTTCCTCTTCGACCTGATCGTTGCGGTGGCAGCGCGGACAGGCGGGCATCGGACGAGCGGGAGCCATGCGCGGCGCAGTCTAGCACGCGTTCGTCGCGCCGATGTCACGAACGGGTCGTGCCGCTGAAAATCGCGCGCAGCGCGCCAGAGATCTCCTCGTGCTGAAACGTGAACCGTTGGTGCTGGGCCTTTGCCGGGATCGCGCGCTGCCCGGAGAGCAGCAGCGCATCCGCCATCTCGCCGAGCAGAAGCCGGAGCGCGAACGCCGGCGCCGGCAGCAGCGAGGGGCGGCGCAGCGCCGCGCCGAGCGCGTGCGCGAACGTCGCGTTGGTCACCGGGTTCGGTGCGGTCGCGTTCAACGCGCCGGATACGGTGCTCTGCGCGATAGCCCAGCCCACGAGCGCAATCCAGTCGTCGCGGTGAATCCACGGCCAGTACTGTCGCCCCGATCCGACCGGACCGCCCGCGAAGAGCTTGAACGGCGGCAGCATCTGCGGCAGCGCGCCGCCGTCTTGCGACAGCACCAGACCCGTGCGAATGCAGACGACGCGCGTGTGGGCCGAGGCATTATTCGCCTCGGCTTCCCAGTGCTGGCACACGCGCGCGAGGAAATCGGATCCCGACGGCGTGTCTTCGGTGACGACGTCGTCGGCGTGCGGCCCGTAGTAGCCGACGGCTGACCCGCTGATGAACACGCCCGGGGGCCGCCCGGCGCGCACGATCGCTTCGGTGAGGCTGCGCGTCGCCTGGACGCGGCTGTCGAGGATGGCGCGCTTCCGTTCCGGCGACCATCGTCGGCCGGCAATCGACTCGCCGGCGAGGTTGACGACGGCGTCGGCGCCGTCGATTTCGCGGGCGAAGGCGCCGCTCTCGCCACCCGGTGTCCAGGGGACGAGGCGCACGCCGTTGGGGCGCGTGCTGCTGGAGCCGCGTGTGAGGACGACGATGGCGTGCCCCTGCGCGGCGAGCGCGTCGGCGAGGGGGCGGCCGAGAAAGCCGCTGCCGCCGGCGATGACGACCTTCATCGAGGCGATCGTAGTGCAGCCGCGGAGAGGCGGCGCGAGAAGTTGAGAGTGCCTGCGCTTGACAGCGGCGCGGGCGTTATATTAACTAACTAGTTAGTTTTTATGCCGAGAGCCGCGCGCGTCTCGCAGGACCAGATCCTCGCCGCCGCCGCCGCCGAATTCGCGGAGCGCGGCTTCGCCGGCGCCCGCGTCGACCGCATCGCCCGCCGCGCCCGCGTGAACAAGGCGATGCTCTACTACCACTTCACCAGCAAGCAGCAGCTCTATCGCACACTGCTGCGCCGCAGCTTCACGCTCGCGAGCACCCGTCTGCGCGCGATCGCCGACGGCAACGCCGCGCCCGCCGACAAAGTGCGCGACGCCATCGCCGCGTTCGCGTCGCTCATCCGCGAGCATGCGTTCCTGCCCTCGATGATGCTGCGCGAGGTCGCCGACGCCGGCGTGCACCTCGACCGCGAGACGCTCGCCGCGCTGGCGGGCGTGCCGCGCGCCTTCGCCGCGATTGTCGCCGAGGGCGTCGCCAGCGGGGCGTTTCGCGACGTCGATCCACTGTCCGCGTATCTCACGATCATTGCGCCGGTCATCTTTTTCCATGCGTCGGCCCCCATTCGCCAGCAGCTCGGCGCGATGCACTTGATGTCCGGCACGGCGGCTGCCGACTTCGTCGACCATGTGCAGGAGAGCGTTCAGCGCGCGTTCGCGCCTGACCGCCCGCTGAGGAGGTCCACCCGATGATCGCTCGTGCGCACGTGTCGCGGCCATTGCTCCGCGCTGCCCTGCTCGGCGCCGCCCTCGTCTCCGCGGCCGCGTGCGCGGCGAAGCCTCCGGCCGATCGCGTCCGCGTCTCCGGACAGGTCGAAACGACGGACGTCCAGGTTGCCGCGAATGTCGGCGGGCGGCTGATCGAGCTGCGCGTCAAGGAAGGCGATCGGGTGAACCCCGGCGATCTGATCGCGCGTCTCGACACCGCGGACGCGCAGCTCGCGCGCGCGCGAGCGCAGGCCGAGCGCGATCAGGCCGCCGCCCAATGGCGGCTGCTTCAGGCGGGCGCCAGGCCCGAGGACGTACGTCAGGCGGAAGCGCAGACCGCGACGGCGCAGTCGGAGCTCGCGGCCGCGCAGACCGATCTCGCCGCGGCGCAGGCCGACGTCGATCGCTTCGAGATGCTGCTGGCCTCCAACTCCGGCTCGCGCAAGCAGCGCGACGATGCCGTGACGCGGAGGGACGTGGCGCAGGCGCACGTCCAGGGCGCGCGCGACCGCGTGCGGGCGGCGGCCGAGAACGTGACGAAGCTCCGCGCCGGCGCCCGCAAGGAGGAGATGGCCGCCGCGCGTGCGCGCGTCGACGCCGCCGATGCCCAGCTCGCCACGCTGCAAAAGGCGATCGCGGACGCCGTCCTCGCCGCGCCCGTCGGGGGCATCGTCACCGAAAAGCTCGCGGACG
>Ga0207657_10002929_pt1 | contig 18322 bp, 20 predicted proteins | sample KBSC33metaG_FD_184316 | JGI IMG/M metagenome (GOLD analysis project Ga0207657, IMG submission 184316) | Corn rhizosphere microbial communities from Kellogg Biological Station, Michigan, USA - KBS C3-3 metaG (SPAdes) (version 2) | ecosystem: Host-associated > Plants > Roots > Rhizosphere > Soil ... | reverse complement strand
GAAGGCGCGGCGGAGTGAGAATTTGGTCGCTATCTTGTCCTGCAGGTCGTGCAGCCCCTGCAGTTCCGAGACGATCTGGCCCACCTGCGTGAGAATCTGCCGGCCGGTGGCGGACAGCGAGACGCCCGAATTGCCCAACTCGACCAGCCCGATGCCGCGGAGCAGTTCGACCTCCGAGCGGGTGATCCGCTCCGACCAGCTCAGGCGATCGGACAGGGTGCGACGCCCCACCGGCTCGCCGGCGGCGACGGCCCGCAGGACGGCATAGCGCCGCTCCACCAGCTCCACCAGCTCCGGCGCCACGAAGGTGATCACCGACAGCGGGCTTTGCACAGGGCCTTCGTTCCCGGAAGTTACTGTCAAATCCACGCAAATATTCCGATTGGTTAGCTATATCATCAGGTTAGCGCAGCGGCCGTCCCGATTATCGATGCTGCGGAAGTGCACCGAACCGAGGGATTCCAGCGACATGGACTAATACCACCAGTGGGCAGCATGCGCGAGAAGGTCTGGCTTTGCCAAGCAAATTGAGGGATGCAAAATCGCTGCAATCCCGAGCTAGCGAACACCCACAACTACTCGGCGCGTAGCTGGCCCATCCCGGCTTGCCTGTACGGCTCGGGCGGTGAATGCTGCCTAGCCAGGATGACGCATCTGCGGCAAACTGGCCAAGCCTTGCTGCACCCGTTGCCGGTCAGCGCCGCCGCCCGCGCCCCCCGCGCGGAAATTCTTGTCAGACCTGGAGACGATCATGACTTATCGGGCGCATTCGGCACGGTACGAGGCCATGCAATATCGCACCGCCGGCCGCTCGGGGCTGAAGCTGCCGGTGATCAGCCTCGGGCTGTGGCAGAATTTCGGCGGCACGCGCGATTACCCCTCCGCCTTCGAGATCCTCTCCCACGCCTTCGATGCCGGCATCACGCATTTCGACCTCGCCAACAATTACGGCCCCCCGCCGGGCGCCGCCGAGGAATTGTTCGGCGACGTGATGGCGCGCGACTTCCGGCCGTATCGCGACGAGATGATCATCTCGTCCAAGGCGGGCTGGCAGATGTGGGAGGGACCGTATGGCGACCGCGGCAGCCGCAAATACATCATTGCCTCGGCCGACCAGAGCCTCAAGCGCATGGGGCTCGACTATGTCGACATCTTCTATTCGCATCGCTTTGATCCCGAGACGCCGCTCGAGGAGACGATGGGGGCGCTGGCGCATCTCGTACAACAGGGCAAGGCGCTCTATGTCGGGATCTCGTCCTATCCCGCCGAGCAGACCCGGCAGGCGCACCGGATCCTCAAGGAAATGGGCGTGCCCTGCCTGCTGCACCAGCCCAGCTATTCGATCCTCAACCGCTGGATCGAGGACGACCACACCATCGAGGCGTGCGCGGAACTCGGCATCGGCATCATCGCGTTTTCACCGCTGGAACAGGGCGTGCTGTCGGGCAAATACAGCAAGGGCAGCGACGGGACGCGCGTCGAGGAAAAGAACTCCTCGCTGCGGCGGGCAGAAATCGCGCCGAAGGTGCTTGCCGCCGTCGACAAGCTGGAGGCGATCGCCAGGCGCCGTGGCCAGACGCCGGTGCAACTGGCACTGGCCTGGGTGCTGCGGCGCAAGGAAATGACCTCGGCGCTGATCGGCGTCAGGACGCTCGAGCAGCTCAAGGACAATCTCGGGGCGCTCGACAATCTCGAGCTCAGCGCCGCCGAAGTGCAGGAAATCGATGCGGCAACCAAGGGGGCGCTGCAGGACCACCGGCCGAAACTGTAGGCGGGCACTTGGTGTGTTGCCATTCGCGGCAGGAATGTCGCGGAAGGCCCCCCGCCGCTCCGCGTCGACCTCTCCCCCAGGGAGAGGTAAGTCAGGGCACCGCCTCGCCGCACTTTCACCTCTCCCTGGGGGGAGAGGTCGGATTGCGTCAGCAAGCCGGGTGAGGGGGCCTTTCGCCGCTGCTCCTGTCGAATTGCATCAGCCCCTACTCCTGGCGAAACTGCGGCGACTGCACCACGGCGGCAAACTGCTCGTCGAGTTCGACATCCCCGGGGGCGAGGTGGGTCGCGTCGGTGCGGTGCTCTTTCCAGTTGGTGTTGATGCCGCGAAAGTGCCAGTGGAACATGCCGGGCGGCTGGGTCTTGCCGAACCATGGGCGACCCTCGATCCAGTGCATGTAGGGGTGGACGCCGAGGTCGGCGATCCATGGCCTGGTGGGGTCGAGCGCCCATTTGCGCGGTCGCGACAGGCGGGTCACCGGGTCGCGGCGGCGGCTGAGAAAGTCGCGATGGATATAGGGTCGGTGCGTCGCTTCGGGGCTGGGCAGCGCTTCGATGAATTGGCCGCGCATCACCGCCAGCCCGTGCGGCGACTGGTGGGCGAGATCGAACACCGTACTGCCGGCGGGCGTCGCCGTCAGCTCGTCGATGTCGCAGTTGAGGATGCCATAGGCCTGGCCGGCATAGCGGCGGAGCACCACGCTCATCGAGGCGATCTGCAGGAACAGGCCGTAATAGGGATTGGAGAGGACGCGCAGGTCGGTGGCGCCGTAGCGATACGGCCAGGAAATCACCGCCGCGTGGTGCAGCCCCCTGACCGTCCGCAACGTCGCTTCGATCTCGGCGGTCGAGTAGCGGGTCGAACCGTTGTCGAACAGGATGACCGCATCGGCGCCCTGGATGGCGGCGTGATAATGTGCCCACTCCCTGATCCAGGCGAGCTCGTTGTCCTTGCTCATCGTGAAGAGCACCCGCCGTCCCGCCAGCAGCGGCGAGATATTGGCCCCAACCGGCAGTTCGAGTGCGACGTTCCCCACCTCGATGGCGATGCTCGTGGTGTCCGGCGGCGCGCCGGGAAGCTCGGTAAGCATCACCGAGGTCGAGACGTGAAAGCTCGGATAGAGCGCGGTGCGCGACGGCAGTGCCAGATATCTGGCACGCCGCACTTCACGCCACAGGTTGAGCGGGGGCGGCCCGACCAGCAGAATGCGCCGGCCATCGAGGTGCCAGAAGCAATCGTAGGCCAGCGCCCGACTTTCGAACCTCGACAGCATGAAATCCCTGGGCCGCGGCCGCTTGGGCGCGCGCGGCAGGCGCCGCAGGGCGGAGTTCTCGGGCAGGAATGCCGGAGAATGCCCGGAAGGCAGCAGCCAGTCGTCTGTCACCCTGTCCCCCTGCTCCGCGGGCCGGTGCTGCCGGTCGGCCGCGCCTAAGGCTTGCCCATTCTGATTGATTCAAAATGGGCACGAACCCAGTTGAATAAACGCTCTGTGCCCAAAGACGTCGTCAGCGACGCCGAGGGCCGCCCCGCCCCCGCCGCAGCATTTGCTATACTGCACAAGGTCAGCTGCGGAGAAGACCTCCGGTGGCCTTACCGACAGCAGCGACAATAGAATCGGAGACCTTTTCGATCGCCTCGTCGGTCAAGGTCTTGTCGCGCGGCTGCAGAGTGACGGCGATGGCGAGCGACTTCTTGCCCTCCCCGACATGGCTGCCTTCGAACAGGTCGAACAGCTCGACATCGGTGATCAGCGTCTTGTCGGCGTTGCGCGCCGCCCGCAGCACATTGGCGGCCGGCACGTCGCGATCCACCACAAAGGCGAAATCGCGAGAGACCGGCATCAGGTCGGGCAGCGCCAGCGCCGGCTTGCTGCGCGTCGGCCGGCGGCGCGGCTCGGGAATGGCGTCGAGGTCGATCTCGACGGCAACGACCGGACCGGGGAGGTCGAAAGCGGCGAGCAGGCTCGGATGCAGTTCTCCAAACCAGGCGATCAGGGCCTTCGGCCCGAGCTGGATACGGCCGCCGCGGCCGGGATGCGCCCAGGCGGCCGGCTCGGCGACGAGCTGGACCTTGTCGATATCGACGCCCAGAGCGTCGAGCGCCGCACCGAGATCGGCCTTGGCGTCGAAGACATCGAATTTGCGCGCTTTGTCGCGCCATTGGCGTCCCGTGGTGCCGGTACGGATGAGGGTGGCATGGGTCCGCTGCCCATCAGGGGAGGCGCTGTGGAACACTTGGCCGACTTCGAACAGGCCGACATCGGCATAGCCCCGATTGGTGTTGCGACGGGCGGCATCGAGCAACCCGGGCAGGAGCGACGGCCGCATATCGGTCATGTCGGCGGCGAGCGGGTTGGCGAGCTTCAGGTCGGGCGCGCCGCCGCCGAAGCGCTCGGCTTCGTCGGCGGAGATGAACGACCAGGTGATGGCTTCCTCGAGGCCACGCAAGGCGAGCGCGCGGCGCACCAGCCGGCGGCGGTTCTGCATCGGGGTGAGCAGACGCGGCGCGACGCCGGCGAGGCGAGGCAGCGGCACCACCGGGACGCTGTCGACGCCGGCCATGCGCATGACCTCTTCGACGAGATCGGCCTTCTGCGTCACGTCCGGACGCCACGAGGGTACGGTGACGCCGTAGAACGGGCCCAACCCCTCGACCACGAAGCCGAGGCGGCCGAGGATCGCGGTGATCTCGGCGGGCGGCAGGTCGAGGCCGGTGAGGCGCTTCACCTCGGCCAGCGGGAATTCGATCTCGGTGCGTGGGGAGGCGATGCGGCCGGCGATCACCGGCTCGTGCGCGGTCCCACCGCAGAGTTCGAGCACCAGCCGGGTCGCAAGCTCGAGTCCCGGCTGTACGCTTTCGGGGTCGACGGTGCGTTCGAAACGGTAACGCGCGTCGGTGTTGATGCCGAGCCGACGCCCCGCGGCGGCGGTCACACCCGGATCGAACCAGGCGGATTCGATGAACACTTTGGTGGTGTCCGCCGAAGAACCCGTGGCCTCGCCGCCCATGATGCCGCCGATCGAGATCGGGCCGGATTCGTCGGCGATGACGCAGATGCCGGGCTCGAGCGCATAGGTGCGGCCGTCGAGGGCGAGGAGGCTCTCGCCGGGCCGGGCCATGCGGGCGTGCACCGTGCCCTTGAGTTTGTCGGCGTCGAAGACGTGCAGCGGCCTGGCGCGGTCGTAGGTGACGAAATTGGTGATGTCGACCAGGGCGCTGATCGGCCGGAGGCCGATAGCCCTAAGCCGGGCCTGCAGCCAGGCGGGCGACGGGCCATTGCGGACGCCGGTGATGAGCCGGCCGCCGAACATGCGGCAGGCTTCGGGCTCGCCGGGGGCAAAGCGCAGCTCGACACCGATCGGGCTGGCACCGCCGGGCGATGGCTGGGACGCAACGGTGTCGTTGATCAGCGTGCCGAGGCCGAAGGCGGCGAGATCGCGGGCAACGCCATGAACGCCGGTACAGTCGCCGCGATTGGGGGTGATGGAGATATCGTAGACGACGCCGCCAAGCCCGGCAAAGTCGACATAGGGCATGCCGACGGGGGCGTCGTCGGGCAGGCGGATAATGCCATCGTGGTCGTTGGAGAGCTGCAGTTCCATGCCCGAACACAGCATGCCGTTGCTCGGGGCGCCGCGGATGACGACGCCGGCCTTGAGCTCGAAATCCTTGCCGGGGATATAGGTGCCGGGGAAAGCGAACACCGACTTCATGCCGGCCACGGCGTTGGGCGCACCGCAGACGACATCGATCAACGTACCGGTGCCGGCATCGACTTTGCAGACCCTGAGATGGTCGGAATTGGGGTGCGGCTCGGCCGAGACGACGTGGGCGACGACGAACGGCCGGAGCGCCGCACCCTGGTCGGCCACCGACTCGACCTCGAGCCCGATCGTGGTCAGCGCCGTCGCAACCGCGTCGGCGGTCGCGGTGGTGTCGAGATGCTCTTTGAGCCAGTCGTGGGTGAATTTCATCGATACATGCTTTCCGTGGCCTCGACATAGTCGAGCCGGCCCGACAATTCGAACAGTTTTGCGAGGACATTGACGAAGCCGCGCGCGTCGTCGATGGCGCGGTGGGTGTGGACGACATGGCCGTACCATTCGGGCGGTACGCGCTGCATGCCCCATTTCAGGTAGGGCGCGGCGCGCAGCGTGCCGGCCATGGTGTAGATGCAAACGCCGCCGCCGCGAAAGATCTGCCGGCTCTTGAACGGGCCGCCCATGACGCGCGTACCGGCGAAGGTTTCGAGGTAATGGTCGATCCAGAGGCCGTCGAAAATCAGCGGCGCCGCCGCGAAGACGTGGAAACCGGGGAGACTGTCGACCCAGTCGGCGTAGCGCGGCATGACCGTTTCGGGCGGCTCGGGGTTTTCGGTGGCGAACTTCCAGGCTTCCGGCTGGGTCGCCCACCAGGCCATGGTGTCGGGGCTCGCCTGGCGGTCAGTGCGGGGTGCCAGCACACACTCGAACTCGTCGAGCACCTTGCCGGTGACATCGCAGGCCACGGAGGCAAAGCTCAGCATCGAATTAGCGAGCGGGCTCGGCCCGTCTGCCTCGATGTCGGTGACGACGAAGGTGGTGATCGGTTCGGGCTCGGTCAGGTCGGTCACTTGCCACTCCGCCTGACGTGCTCGGCAAGGACGGCGTTGATGCGGCTTTGCCAGCCGGGGCCGGTCGCCCGGAAATGCTCGACCACGGCGGCATCGAGCCGAAGTCCGATGCGCTCCTTGGTCGGGGTTTTCTGTGGGCCACGCTGACCGCGGGCGCGTTCGAACGCTTCGACGATGTCGGGGAACACATCCCGCATGGGGCGGAAGTGCTTGAAATCCTCAGCCGTCAGCTCGCGCACTTCGCCGTCGTCATCGACAAGCGGGGGCCGATCATCGGGAAGACGGGGCGTAACTTTGCTTTTCACGGTCATTGGCCTTCCTCAGTGAGATTACCCGCAGCCGATCGCCGCGCCGGGTCCAGCACAGCACGCAGAGGCGATCATGCAGGAAGCCCGTCGAAACGAGCCGGACTTCCCATAGTCCAGCCGATTGTCCGCAACTGTAGTTGCGGTCGAAAAGTCGAAATCACCGACATCGGCGAAATCGAGGTCCCGATTGGCAAGAGTCCACTGCCGCTTGCTTTCATCCCATTCCAGGTCCACCGAGGCCTCTATTTAATCGTTGCCACAATTAAATCAAGCGCTCAGCCCTCCGAACAGCGTCGGCAAATCCAGCGGCCGGAAGCCGTAGTGGGCGAGCCAGCGCTGGTCGGCCTCGAAGAAGGCGCGCAGATCGCTCATGCCGTATTTCAGCATGGCGAGCCGGTCGATCCCCATGCCCCAGGCAAAGCCCTGGTAGATGTCGGGATCGAGGCCGCAATTGCGGAGCACGTTGGGGTGGGTCATGCCGCAGCCCAGGATTTCCAGCCAGTCATCGCCCTCCCCGATGCGGATTTCGTTGCCGCGCCGGTCGCAGCGCACGTCGACCTCCATCGAGGGTTCGGTGAACGGGAAAAAGCTGGGGCGGAAGCGGGTCACCACCTGATCCACCTCGAAGAAGGCCTTGAGGAATTCCTCCAGTACCCAGCGCAGCTGGCCGATATGGCTCTCCTTGTCGATCACCAGCCCTTCGAGCTGGTGGAACATCGGCGTGTGGGTCTGGTCTGAATCGTTGCGGTAGGTGCGCCCGGGGATGACCACGCGGATCGGCGGCTTGACGGTCTCCATGGTGCGGATCTGCACCGGCGAGGTATGGGTGCGCAGCACTTTCTTCACCCCGTCGGGGCCGGGCTGCATGAAGAAGGTATCGTGCATTTCGCGGGCCGGGTGGCCCTCGGGGAAATTCAGCGCGGTGAAATTGTAGTAGTCGGTCTCGATGTCCGGGCCTTCGGCGATCGAGAACCCCATGTCGGAGAAGATGGCGGTGATCTCGTCGATCACCTGGCTGACCGGGTGGATGCGCCCGGCAACCGAGGGCGCCGGCGGCAGGGGCAGCGTGACGTCGACGCGCTCGGCGCTGAGGCGCGCCGCCAGCGCCTTGTCGCGCAATTCGCTCGAACGGGCATCGATCAGGCCGGCGATCTCGGTCTTGAGGCCATTGATGGCGGCGCCGGCGGGCTTGCGTTCCTCCGCTGCCATGCCGCCGAGGGAGGCCAGCAGTGCCGAGACGGAGCCCTTCTTGCCGAGCGCGGCAATGCGCGCCGCATCGAGCGCGCCCTCGTCCGCAGCCGCAGCGATGGCGGCGCCGAGATCACGGCGCAGGGTAGCGATGGTTTGGTCGAGCGACGTGGGCGGATCCGGATGACGGGGGCAAGAGCGCGATGGAGAGGTAACAAACGAAAAAGCCCCGCGCCATCCCGAATGGAACGGCGCAAGGCTTCGATCTCGGGCCTCAGCGAGGCAGAAGAATTAGGCGGAGACGCGCTCGTGCGTGGTCTTCTCGACGCTTTCGAGATAACCGAGCGCCGCCTTGGCCTTGGCAACCAGCACGCCGAAGGCGTCGGGCTGGGTAATCGCCAGATCCGACAGCACCTTGCGATCGACTGCCACGTCGGCCTTGCTGAGGCCGTCGATAAATCGACCATAGGTCAGGCCGTGCTCGCGCACCGCCGCGTTGATGCGCTGGATCCACAGGGCGCGGAAATTGCGCTTGCGCTGGCGGCGATCGCGATAGGCGTACTGGCCGGCCTTCTCGACCGCCTGCTTGGCAATACGGATGGTCGACTTGCGGCGGCCATAATAGCCTTCGGCAGCCTTGAGGACCTTCTTGTGGCGGGCGTGGTTGGTAACGCCTCTCTTAACGCGTGACATTGTTGGCTGCTCCTAACGATTGTACGGCATGTACCACTTCACCAAACCCTCATCGCCCTTCTTCAGCACCTTGGTGCCGCGATTGGAGCGGATGTAGTCGGCGTTGTGGCTGGAGAGCCGGTGCCGTTTGCCTGCGACGCCGGTTTTCACCCGGCCGGTCGCAGTCATCTTGAAGCGCTTCTTGGCGCCTGACTTGGTCTTCATCTTGGGCATTTTGCTGTCCTGGTCGTTGCCCCGAGGGGCTAGCATCAAAAACCGCCACGGCATGCCTGTCGGCCGGGCGGTTTGCGGAATGTCGGCGTTATAGGCACGCGAGCCGAGGATGGCAAGGGCCAGCAGAGCCGATCTGCCGGCGCAGCAGGGTCCCCCGGCGACCACCAAAAGCGAAGGCGGCCCCGAGGGACCGCCTGTCCTGGTCGGCAGCGAGGCAAGACCTCACTTGGGTGCCAGCACCATCACCATCTGGCGGCCTTCGGAGCGCGGCGAGGACTCGACCTTGGCGGCCGCTTCCATCATGTCGCGGACTTTCAGCAGCAGTTCCATGCCAAGATCCTGGTGCGCCATTTCACGGCCGCGGAACCGCATGGTCACCTTGACGCGGTCGCCATCGTCCAGAAACTTGGTGACGGCCTTCATTTTGGTATCGAAGTCGTGGGTATCGATATTCGGCCGAAGCTGGATTTCCTTGACCTCGATGACCTTCTGCTTCTTGCGTGCCTCGGCAGCTTTTTTCTGCGCGGCGTATTTGAAACGGCCGAGATCTAGAAATTTGGCGACCGGCGGGATCGCGTTGGGCGAGATGACGACCAGGTCGAATCCCTGTTCCTGGGCCAGGGCGATCGCGTCACGGGTGTGCATCACACCCTGGTTTTCGCCTTCAGCTCCAATGACCTGCACGTCCGGGCTTTGGATATCCTCGTTCGAAAGCGGCCCCTCCTTCTGGGGCGCCAGAGACCTCATGGGACGACGAATGGCAACGATCCTTCTGTTGACGCGGGGAGATGCTACAGTGAGCGTCGCTAAAATCGTGTCGGCACAAGCATAAGTCAACTGCTAAAGCTTGGCGGCGCGGCGGGTTTGTGGGCGAGTGTGCCGGCGTAGCTGCGCTCGGGCAATTGCGGCGAGGACAATCGAGCGAGAAAGGGCATCCCAGCATGGCCGGGCTTTCCGATACGAGGCTCAGCGTCATCTCAGAGGGCGAGACGCGAGAGATTGCCGTGCTGTCGCGCGCCGGTGGCACGCCGGGCCTGTTCTGGCTCGGGGGGTTCCGCTCCGAGATGACCGGCAGCAAGGCAACTGCCATCGATGCTTTCGGGGCGGCCGAGGGCCTGATGGTCACCCGCTTCGACTATTCCGGCCACGGCAAGTCAGGGGGCACGTTCCGCGACGGCACAATCAGCCGCTGGCTGGCCGAGGCGCTGGCCGTGTTCGCCACCATTTCGGGTCCGCAGATTGTCATCGGTTCGTCGATGGGCGGCTGGCTGGCGCTGCTGCTCAACCGGGCCGTGCGAGCTTTGGGCAGCCAACGCGTGAAGGCGCTGATCCTCGTTGCCCCAGCGGTCGACATGACCGAAGACCTGATGCGCGCCGGGTTCACGCCCGAGGATTTTGATGCGCTGGCGACCCGCGGCCAGATCGAGCGGCCTTCCGCCTATGCCGCCGAGCCCGACATCATCACGGCGCGGCTGATCGAAGACGGGGCGCGGCATCTGCTCTTCGGCGGGGCGATCGACACCGGCTGCCCGGTAACCATCCTGCAGGGCGGCGAGGACCATGACGTGCCGCAGGAGCAGGCCCTGAAACTGGTCTCGCGCCTGCTGAGCGACCCGGTGACCTTGACGATCGTGCCGGACGGCGATCATCGGTTGAGCCGGGATGCCGACCTGCAACTGCTGACCGATGCCGTGCGGCGGGCAATCGAAGAGTAACCCGGCCGGCGATTCCTAGGCGATTACCAGAGCTGCAACTTCCGCCTCTGCCGACCCTCGGCGTCGAAATTGTCGGGGGACAGCCACGCTTCGAGGCCGGCCTTGCGGCTCGGCCATTCGGTATCGAGCATCGAGAACCAGGCGGTATCGCGGTTCTGGCCCTTGATGATCATATGCTGGCGGAACACCCCCTCGGCGGTGAAGCCGAAGCGGTGGGCGGCGCGCTTGCTCGGCTCGTTGAAATTGTTGGTCTTCCACTCGAAGCGGCGGTTGCCCAGCGTCTCGAAGGCGTGGCGGGCAGAGAGGTAGAGGGCCTCGGTGGCGAGGCGGGTTTTGGCGATGCCCCTGCCCCACAGCACCGAGCCGATTTCGATATTGCCGTGTGCCGGCACCATGCGCATCAGCGCCTGCCGGCCGGCCGCCCGGCCGGTCGCGAGATCGATGACGGCAAAGTGCAGCGGATCCTCGAGGGTCGCCGCGTGCGCCACCCAATCGGCCAGGGCCGCTTCATTGGCGGGCGGCGCCTCGAACAGCCAGCGATAGCGGTCGGCTTCGCCCTCGCCGGCGGTCGCGGCGTAAAGGGCAGGCACATGCGCGGCGGCCAGCGGCTCGAGCCGGCAATAGCGCCCTTCGAGGGCGACGCGTTGCGGCGGGGCGAAAGCGGGATGAGGAGCGGTCACGACGAGGCCCTTTCGGCAGCAAGGATGGCAGCGAGCCCCGACCGGTAATCCGGGTAGAGCAGGTCGATGCCTAGCGCCCGCTTGATGGCGGCGTTCGAAACGCGCTTGTTGTCGGCATAGAACGAGCGCGCCATCGGCGTCATGTCAGCGGCGGCGAAGAGCACTTCGGGTGGCGGGGCGATGCCGAGGAGACCGGCGGCGTGGGCCACGACGTCCTGTGGCGGGGCGGCGAAATCGTCCGCCAGATTGAAGGTGCCGGCGAGCCGTGCCGCGGCGGCGAGCGCCGTCACCCGGCCGATATCGGCGACGTGAATGCGGTTGAACACCTGCCCAGGCTTGACGATGCGGCGGGCCGTGCCGTTGCGCAGCTTGTCGAAGGCGGAGCGACGGGGCCCGTAGATACCGGCCAGCCGCAGGATCAGCAGCGGCAGATTGCGGGCCGCGGCAAACTCGCGCCAGTGCTGTTCGACCGCGACGCGTTGCTGCGAGCGCGGATTGACCGGGTGCGTAGGCGAGCTTTCATCGACCATTGCGCCGCCGAAATCGCCATAGACGCCGACGGTCGAGAAGTAGCACAGCCATTGCAGGTTGGGAGCGGTCGCCAAGTCGTTGGCGTGCTGGGCGAGAACCACATCGCCGGCGGGCCCCGGTGGGATGGAGACGACGACATGAGTCGCCGCACCGAGGTCGGCGGCCAGCGTGGCGCTCGGTGCGACGCCAGTGAAGCGGTGCAGGGGCAGGGCCGCATCGGGCGCTTCGGCCGGATCGCGGACCGTGCCGGCCAGCGGCAGCAGCGGGGGTTGCAGCGCGCGCATGGCCTGCGCCGTTGCTGCCGAGGAATAGCCGAAACCGAAGAAGAAGACGCTCATGCCGCTCCCCTAAGCTGTCCCGGGTGAGGCGGCAAGTGGCGGCGGCACGGCTGGCGCGCGGGGCCGCCCCTCACCCTGGCCCTGTCCCCGGAGGGGCGAGAGGACGATAGGGGGATGGAGGGGGCCAAAGGCACGCTGGCGGTGAGGGCAGAAAAGCCCTCGCCCCTTCTGGGGGCGGAAGGTCGGTCATGGGTACCTATCAACCAAGCGGTGCGGTCCACTCCGACCGTACTTCCGGATCGGGCTCCGCGGCCGCAGCGCTCGCCAGTTCCGCTGCCCGATCCGGATCGAGCCGGCGCAGGGCCCAGATGGCGGCGCCGCGGATCAGCGGCTCGGGGTCGGTGAGGCGCGCCTCGACCGCGGGCACGAGCCCCCGGTCGTCGCTATTGCCGATGGCGATCAGGACGTTGCGCAGGAAGCGGGCGTGGCCGATGCGCTTGACCGGCGAGCCGGAGAACAACGCCCGGAACCCGGCATCGTCGAGCCGGACCAGGTCGGCGAGGGCGGGCGCCTTCAGGTCGTCGCGGGCGGCAAGCCTGATCTCGCTGGTGACGGCGGCGAACTTGTTCCACGGGCAGACGGCGAGGCAATCGTCGCAACCATAAATCCGGTTGCCCATGGGGCTACGAAACTCGGCCGGGATCGGTCCCTTGTGCTCGACCGTGAGGTAGGCGAGGCAGCGCCGCGCATCGAGACGGAAGGGCGCCGGAAAGGCCTGCGTCGGGCAGACGTCGAGACAGCGCGTGCAAGTACCGCAACTCTCGGGGTGCGGGGCATCGGGGGGCAGGTCGGCATCGGTGAGGATGGCGCCGAGGAACAGCCAGGAGCCGAACTCGCGTGATACCACCACGGTGTGCTTGCCCTGCCAGCCGATGCCGGCCGCCTCGGCCAGCGGCTTTTCCATCAGCGGGGCGGTATCGACGAAGACCTTGACGTTCGCGCCGGCACGGTGGGCAAGGAGGCCGGCCAGCTCCTTCAGGCGGCCCTTGATCAGGTCGTGATAATCGCGGTTGCGGGCATAGACCGAGATGTTGCCGATATTCTTGCGAGCGGGTCATCGAGAGGATTGCTGTCCGGCCCGTAATTGACGCCGAGGACGATGACGGAGCGGGCCTCCGGCCACATCGCCTGCGGACTGCCGCGGCGCTCGGCAGTGTCCTCGAGCCAGGCCATATCGCCATGCCAGCCCGCTTCGATGGCGTGGTTGAGCTTGGCCGGCAGGTCCGGCCGGGCATCGGCCCGGGCGATGCCGAAGGCATCGAAACCGAGCGATTTCGCGCGAGCGCGAAGCTCGGCAAGCAGGGCGGCGCTATTTGGGAGCAACGTCCCGTTCCATCAGCATGCGGATGTAGCGCGTATAGGGGATGCCGTGCGCCTTGGCGCGGTCCTTGACGGCATCGAGCAGTGGCTGGGGCACGCGCATATTGACCTGCGCTTCCTTCTTCTCGAATTCGAAGTGCATCGGCTTGAACTGAGAAAAATCGAGATCGGATAGATCCTGGGCAAGGAAGGCCTCGGCCTCCTCATCAGTCCGAATTCGAGGCAGTTTCCTACTCATATCGGTTAATCTCCTTGCGATGCATGTAGCGGGCGCTGACCGGCCGCACCAACTGGCGGTCGTCGGCTAATCGGAATGTGAAAATCACAAAGATTGGCCGACCGACCCGATTGCGTCCTATCGCTACGTAGCGGTCTTCCGCCTCGGAGTGTCGCTCGTCGCGACCAACGAAGGGTTCGGACTCGAACAGGTCTTCTATTTCACTGACCGACACGCCGTGCTTCTGGCATTTCGCCAAGTTTCCCGCATCCCAATCGAAACGCGAAAGCCTCGCCACATTACACCATTATGAGCAATTTGTATATACAAATGTGTAGCTAAAAATCCAGATCAGTATAGCCCTGGTGGGCGGGCATGCCGCCGACGCGGTCGTTGAGCAGGGTGCGGAAGGCGGGGCGGGATTTCAGCCGCGAATACCAGTCGCGCACCTCGTTGGCGGTGTCCCAGTGCATGTCGCCGAGATAGTCGAGGGTGGAGAGGTGCGCCGCGAGGGCGAAATCGGCGAGGGTCAGGGAGTCGCCGGCCAGCCAATGGCGGGTCGCCAGCACCCAGTTGAAATAGTGCACGTGCTCGGACAGATTGGCCTTGGCGACGCGCAGCACCGCCGGATCGGGGGTCGAGCCGGGGCGGTCGCGCTTGACGATCTTTTCCTCGAGCACATAGCGGGTGACTTCGTCGTTGAGCTTCATCAGCACCCAGTCGAGCAGCCGCCACATCTCGGCGCGATCCGACCCCTTGGCCGGAAACAGCCCGGCGACGGCGCTCGGGGAATAGCGTTCCTCGACGGCGTGGATGGCGGCAAGCCCGCCGACAACCGGCGGCTCGCCGGTTTCCAGCAGCACGGGCACGGTGGCGGCCGGGTTGATCTCGAGAAAATGCGGCTCGCGCGTCCAGGGCTTCATCTCGACCAGTTCGACGGGGATGCCGTATTCGGCGAACATCAGCCGCACGAGGCGCGAGGCGGGGTCGAGCTGGTGGTGAAGAAGCCGTGGCATGGCGGTCGGTTCGGTTCGGTTCGACATCGGGGAAGACTTGCGTCTTGGGACCGGGGCGTCAACAGCGGCGACGCTTCCGGCCTCGCCGGTTCAGAGTTTTTTGCGAGGGTTCAGACCTGTTCGAGGCTTCAGACTTGGCGGATCGCGGCAAATCGCGCTAGAGGCAGCGGCTAGTTACCCGAAAACTGGGATAGGGACCGGATGGGCGCGGATCAAGGCATTTTTGCGCCGCTCATTCTCGGCATCATCGAAGGGCTGACCGAATTCCTGCCGGTCTCTTCGACCGCGCACCTGCTGCTGATCGGGCATTTCCTCGGCTTTGCCAGCCCCGGGCGGGTATTCGAGGTGCTGATCCAGCTCGGCGCCATCATGGCCATTATCGTGGTGTATTTCTCGCGGCTGGTGGCGATCCTGCGCGATGCCATCGCCGGGCATCGCGGCGCGCTGCGCTTTCTTGGCGGGGTGATCCTTGCCTCGCTGCCGGCGGCGCTCGCCGGGGTAGTGCTGCACGATTTCATCAAGGGCGTGCTGTACGAAAGCCCGATCGTCATCTGCATCGCGCTGATTGTTGGCGGGGTGATCCTGCTGTTCGTCGACCAGATGAAGCTGACGCCGAAATATACCGATATCTACCAGTTTCCGCCGCTGCTCTGCCTCTATATCGGGCTGTTCCAGATGCTGGCGCTGCTGCCGGGGGTGTCGCGCTCCGGGGCGACGATCGTCGGCTCGCTGCTGCTCGGCACCGACAAGCGCTCGGCGGCGGAGTTCACCTTCTACATAGCCATCCCGATCATGCTCGGTGCCTTTGGCTACGATGCACTCAAGAACCGGGCGCTGCTCGGCTCCGGGCTCGGCATCGGCATCGCCATCGGCTTTGCGGCGGCGTTCGTCACCGCCCTCATCGTCATCCGCTGGCTGCTCGACTACGTGTCGCGGCACGGCTTTTCGCTGTTCGCCTATTGGCGGATATTCGCCGGGGCGATCGGGCTATGGGGCGTGTTGCTGTTCAAGTAGGACGGCCGGCCAGAAGGAAGCAGACTCCCCTCCATCCGCCCTTTGGACACCTTCTCCCGCGACGACAGGAGAAAGGAGCGGCGTGGCCAGAGAGGTTCTAGGGTCCTTCTAGTCAGCGACGTATTTGCGCTCGCCGGTGCGGTCCTCGACGTAGACGGTGACGGGCTTGCCGGTCTCGCCGTCGATGAAGCGTTCGGTGGTGCGCGTCCAGCCGCGGCCCAGCGGGGCCGCTTCGAGCGGCTTGTAGCGGAACCGTTCGTAGAGCGTGCCGACGATGAGCAGAGCGCCCCAGAGGCACAGCATGGCGGCGGCAGGGAATTGTCCGGCCTGCAGGCACAATACCCCACCAGCCAGCAGCGCCGCGCCCAGCGCGATAAGCAGCGAGCGCGCCATCACACGCCTTGCGGCTCGATGACGACGGCCGTGCCGTAGGCGACGATCTCGCTCATCATCTGGCCGATCTCGGAGGAATCGAAGCGCATCATCACCACCGCATTGGCGCCCATGGCAGCGGCGTTCTGCACCATGCGGTCGAGCGCCTGCCGCCGCGTCTCCTCCAGCAACTGGGTATATTCGTGGATCTCGCCGCCCACGATGGTGCGCAAGCTGGCGACGATGTTGCCGCCAAGGCCGCGCGATCGCACGACGAGGCCAAAAACCTGTCCCAGCGTCTCGACCGTGCGATGGCCGGCGACGTTCTCCGCAGTTGAAACCAGCATCGTCCCTCTCCCTGGCGCGAACGGCGCCTTCCACATGTAAGGGTGACGGCCGGCGCTTGCCAAGGGTGCAGCAAGAACCCTTTGAATCGTCGCGTTTCCGAACCGGAAAACCGCTGCGCACTTTTCCTGGAAACGCCCTATTCGCCGCCCGGCTCGCCCCCCGACAGGATCGGATTGACGGTGCGGACGTCGGTGCCGATGCCCTTTGATGGTGGCGGGCCGCTCAGGATGCCCGTCGGGGCGAGCGTGCGGCGTACCTTCTGCATCAGGGCGAGCCGGGCTTCATCGCTCGGCGCCTTGCGCAAGCCTTCCTCGAGGTCGACCAGCAGCGCCTGGTAGGCGTTGTTCCAATCCGACGACATCTGCCTGAGGTCGGCGCGCGGCACGGCCGGCCGCCGCACTCCAGCGACGCCCGTCGCGAGCAGGTCGACAGCATCATCGAGCAGCGGCAGGATCACCTGGTCGCCACCGAAGTCGCCTGCGGCCACCAGGGCGTCGCGCAGGGCGACCCGCTCGTCATCCTCGCCATGGGTGAGGAACAGCGCGCCGTGCGCCGGCAGCCGCGCCTTGATCCAGGCCATCAGCTCGGAATGGTCGGCGTGCGCCGAATAGGTGCCGAGCGTCTTGATCTGGGCCCGGACCGGCACGAGCTTGCCGTGGATGCGCACTTCCTTGGCGCCCGACAGCAGGATCTGCCCCAGCGTGCCCGGCGCCTGATAGCCGACGAACAACACCGTGGCGTTGGCGCGCAGCAAATTATTGGCGAGGTGGTGCTGGATGCGCCCGGCATCGGCCATGCCCGACGCCGACATGATGATGGCGCCGCCGCGGATGGTGTTGATGGCCTTGGAATCCTCGACCGCCTCGATGATGCGGAAGCGCGGATCGTTGAACAATTCGTCGGCGCTGAGGTCGGTATCGGCGAACAGGGAAGCGTATTTCTTGTAGACGGCGGTGACCTTGCTGGCGAGCGGACTGTCAAGAAAGACGACGCTCGGGTTGATGGCCTGTTCCTTGATCAGCACACCGAAGTCGTGCAGCAGCTCCTGGCTGCGCTCCACCGCGAACACCGGGATCACGAGATTGCCGCCGCGCGCCATGGCTTCGTCCACTACCGCCTTCAAGGAGGCCCGCCGGCTCTCGAGCGTGTAGTCGACCCGCTCGCGCCCGCCATAGGTGGATTCGGAGAGAATGTAGTCGAAGCCGGACGGTCCTTCAGGATTGCGATAGAACACCTTCTGGTCAGGGCCGATATCGCCCGAGAACATGATGTGGACTTTCGAGCCATCGGCATCGGTAACCTCCACTTCGATCGAGGCAGAGCCGAGGATGTGGCCGGCGTTCCAGTATTTGGCGCGGACGCCGGGGCCCGGCTCGATCCATTGGTGATAATCGAGATTGACGCGGTGCTTCAGCGCCTCCTCGGCGTCCTGCATGGTGTAGAGAGGCGGCAGGGGCTCATCGCCGCGCTGCTGGTAGCGCTTGGCGTCGTGCTCGGCATCGCTCTCCTGGATGCCGGCCGAATCGGGCAGCAGATATTCGATCAGCCCGGCCGTCGGGGCGGTCATGTGCATCGGCCCGCGATAGCCGTGATGGTAAAGCTTTGGCAGCAGGCCCGCGTGGTCGATATGGGCGTGGGTCAGCAGCACAAAATCGATCTTGTTCGGATCGAAAGGCAGCGGCTTCTGGTTGAGGGCACGCACCGTCTTGTTGCCCTGGAACATGCCGCAATCGACGAGGAATTGCCCCTTCGGATGCTCGACGCGATAGCAGGAGCCGGTCACGGTGCCGGCAGCGCCGTGGAAATGCAGGGTGACGGTCATGGGGACTCCTCGGGGCGTGAATTCGATTTGTGGGGCATGGTGGCACGCCCGGTGGGCTTGGCAAAGGCCCCCTCACCTGGCCCTACCGGGCCACGTGCCCTGCGGGGCCTTGCTCGCTGAAATCGCTCCAGTTGAGCGATTTCCGGGCGCTCCCAAGTCTCCCC
>Ga0207657_10002928_pt1 | contig 18323 bp, 17 predicted proteins | sample KBSC33metaG_FD_184316 | JGI IMG/M metagenome (GOLD analysis project Ga0207657, IMG submission 184316) | Corn rhizosphere microbial communities from Kellogg Biological Station, Michigan, USA - KBS C3-3 metaG (SPAdes) (version 2) | ecosystem: Host-associated > Plants > Roots > Rhizosphere > Soil ... | reverse complement strand
CAGGTGGGTGAATACACGGCGCTCCCCCATGGATCGATCACGCCGCAGACGATTCGCGAAGGCACGATCATCATGCTCGACGATGGCTGCACGGTCGAAGGGTATCAGTCGGATATCACGCGAACCTTCGTGCTCGGCAAGGCGACCGACAAGATGAAGAAGGTGTTCGACATCGTGCATCAGGCGCAGAGCGCGGCGCTGAAAGCGGCGCATCCCGGTGCCCCGCTGGACTCGATTGACACGGCGGCGCGCAAGGTGATCGTCGATGCCGGCTATGGTCCAGGGTTCAAGTACTTCTCGCATCGGCTGGGCCACGGCATGGGCATGGACGGACACGAGTGGCCGTACCTCGTGAAGAACAACATGTTCGGATGGACGAAGGCGCTGACCGCACAGCCGGGCATGGTGTTCAGCGACGAACCGGGCGTGTACATCCGCGGCGAGTTCGGTGTGCGACTCGAAGACGACATGCACATCACCGCTAACGGCGCCGAGCTCTTCACGCCGCAGAGCCCATCGATTGAGCAGCCGTTCGGCTGAGGATCGCACGTCCGTGTGAGGCCGGCTCCGGCCGGCCTTCCTTCACGCTTTCTCACGGCAGAGTTCGCCATCGCGCGGGAGCGTGCGGTAGAGTCGCGCCATGCCCGTCGAACGCTTTCTCCTGCCCGGCAGCGAGCGTGGACCGCGGCCCGACTCGCGGCCCACCGGCACCCCGAACCCCAACGATACGATTACGGTAACGCTGGCGCTGCGCCGGCGCGCGGCGCTCGATCCCGAGCGACACGAGGAGCCGCTCACGCGTACGGAGTTCGCCGCTCGCTACGGCGCCGCACCGGACGATGTTCGACGTGTCGAGACGTTCGCTCAACAATTCGATCTGACCATCGTCGCTGTCGACGTCGGCAGACGCACCGTGGTGCTCGGCGGCACGATCGCCGCGATGAACGAGGCGTTCGGCACCGCGCTTCAGCTGTATCAATCTCCACGCGGCGTTTACCGCACGCGGCTCGGCCCGCTCTACCTCCCGGCGGATCTTCAGGACGTGGTGGTCGGCGTGTTCGGCCTCGACAATCGTCCGCAGGCGCAGGTGCGGTGCCGGCGACACCGCCGCATCGTGGGCCCCGCGGCCGCGGCCGACACTTCGTACACGCCGCCGCAGATCGCCGCGCTCTATCAGTTCCCTGGAACGGTGACCGGCGCGGGACAGACGGTCGCGATCATCGAGCTGGGCGGCGGCTTCAAAGCGGCCGACCTCCAATCGTATTTCAAGGAGCTCGGCGTCGCAGCGCCATCGGTCACGGCGGTGTCGGTCGACGGCGCGAAAAATTCACCCGAGGGCGACCCGAACAGCGCGGACGGCGAGGTTCTCCTCGACATCGAGATCGTCGGGGCGATCGCGGCCGGCGCCAGAATCGTCGTCTACTTCGCGCCGAACACCGACCAGGGCTTTCTCGATGCGATCACCACGGCGGTCCACGACGACGTGCGGCAGCCCTCGATTGTGTCGATCAGTTGGGGCGGACCTGAGTCGTCCTGGACATCGCAGTCGCTCACGACGTACGACCAGGCCTTTCAGGACGCGGCCGCGCTCGGCGTGACCGTCTGCTGTGCGTCGGGCGACAGCGGATCGAGCGACGGCGTCAGCGACGGAAGCGCGCACGTCGACTTCCCCGCGTCGAGCCCGTACGTGCTCGCGTGCGGAGGCACGCGCATCGAGAGCGCCGGCGGCGCGCTTGCCAGCGAAGCGGTGTGGAACGACGGCGTCAACGGCGGCGCGACCGGCGGCGGCGTCAGCGACGTTTTTCCGCTGCCCTCGTACCAGGCGTCCGCGAAGGTACCGGTGTCCGTGAACAGCTCGCACGCGAGAGGCCGCGGCGTCCCCGACGTGGCGGGCGACGCGGATCCGTCCACCGGCTACCGCGTGCGCGTCGACGGTCATGAGGTGGTGTACGGCGGGACCAGCGCCGTCGCGCCGCTGTGGTCCGCCCTGGTTGCGCTGATCAATCAGGCGCGCGGCAAACCGGTCGGCTACTTGAATCCGATGCTTTACGCGTCTGGCGCGCACGCGTGCCGCGATGTCAGTTCCGGCACCAATGGCGCGTATCGCGCCCGCGCAGGGTGGGATGCGTGCACCGGTCTCGGCTCTCCCGACGGCCCGGCGTTGATGAAGCTGCTCGCAACGGCGAAAACGACATGAACCCGCGGGCGGACCCATAGGCCCGCCCCTGCACAACGGCCACGGACGCGGGCGGCGCGGCGCGTGAAATTCTGCGAGAATCACGCGCATGACCCGACACCTCCGCCTGCCCTCCATCGTCGTGGCCCTGCTCGTCGTCACACTCGCGCCGACGCGAGCCGCCAAAACGATCGCCTTCGACGCGCTCACGATTCCAGAAATCAACCAGGCGTTCGACACCGGCGCGTTGACGTCGGAAACGCTCGTGCAGCTGTGCCTCGCACGCATCGACGCCTACGACCGACAAGGGCCGTCGCTGCATGCCGTCTTGACGATCAACCCGAAGGCGCGCGAGACGGCGCGTGCGCTCGACGCCGAACGCAAAACCAAAGGTCCGCGATCGCCGCTGCACGGCATTCCCGTCGTCCTCAAGGACAACTACAACACCTTCGACATGCCGACGACCGGCGGCTCGGTGCTGCTCGAGGGATCGGTCCCTCCCGCCGACGCCTTCATCGTGAAGAAGCTGAGAGCCGCCGGCGCGATCATCCTGGCCAAGGTGAACATGTCCGAGTTCGCGTCGGGCGGCGCGCACAGCTCGCTTGGCGGACAGTCGCTCAACCCGCACGATCTGACGCGCAGTCCGTCGGGATCCTCGAGCGGCACCGGCGTCGCGATCGCGGCCGCGTATGCGCCGCTCGGTCTGGGCACCGACACGGGCGGCTCGATTCGCGGCCCCGCGAGCGCCAACGGTATCGTCGGCCTGAAACCGACGCATGGACTGCTCAGCCGCAGCGGGATCATTCCGCTCGCGTTGAGCTTCGATACCGGCGGTCCGATGGCGCGGAGCGTCACCGATATCGCGGTCGCGCTCGGCGTCATGACGGGCGTCGATCCGGCCGATGATGCGACCACGAAAAGCGACGGCAGGTTCGAGACCGATTACACGAAGTATCTGAAAGCCGACGCGCTGAAAGGCGCGCGAATCGGGATCGCCCGCGATTTCACCGGCGCCGACCCCGACGTGGACTGGGTCGTGGACGCGTCGCTCGACGCGATGCGGAAGACAGGCGCCACCGTCATCGACGTGCACTATCCGAAATGGCTGCTCAAGGCCCAGGAGGATTTCTACACGGCGATTCGCTACCCGGAGTTTCCGGTGCAGATCGCGCAATACCTGGCGACGCTCCGGCCCGGCTACCCGAAAACGCTCGCTGAGATGATCGACGCCGCCGGTCGGTTCAATGCGACGCGGGCCGACGGCGCCGGACCGAATCCGAGCCGCTGGGCGCTGTTCAAGCAAGAGGCGGCGAGCGGCACGATGGACGACGCACGCTACACCGCGGTGCGCGATCACGGGCTGCCGCTGGTGCGCGCGGCGATCGACGGTCTCCTGGCGTCGCAGAAGCTCGACGCGATCGTGTATCCGACGTCGTCGCGCCGGCCCGGCCTGATTGCCGACACGGGCGGTCGCGGCGCCGGCGGCGGCGCTCCGTCAGCCACGAACATCGCCAACCTGACGGGCTATCCGGATCTCATCGTGCCGGCTGGCTTCACGGGCGACAACCTGCCGGTGGGGCTCTCGTTCTTCGGACCGGCGTTCAGCGAGCCGACGCTGCTCGCGCTGGGGTACAGCTTCGAACAGACGACGCACGCGCGCCGATTGCCAGCGCACACACCAGAGCGGCCGGGCGAAACAATCGTCATGCGCTGACGGGGCGGTGGTTCCAGAGGCTCGGCTGAACCCTTCGCGCTACACGAACGGGATTATCCGCGGCGCTCGGCTGACCCGCTTTTTCAGATCGATGTCGCGCGAAGGCTTTAGCCGGGCGGCAGCGCGGGCGGGTCGTGAAGCTCGATGATGCGTGCGGCGACGCCGGGCGCATCGCATCGCGTCGGGTCGGCGGTTACTCCTTGACGCAGGTGACCAGCGACCAGATGCGCGGGATGTTGACCTTCTCGATCGAAACCGGCTTCAGTCCGGCTTGCACGAGAAAGGCTGGCAGATCGAGATCGGACTTAAAGCCGAGATACAACGTGAAGGGAGCAATCATCCGTTCGAGCCATGCACCGACGCGGCTCTTGCTGCGGAAATGATTCAGGATGATGATGCGGCCGCCCGGCCGGCAGACGCGGTGCATCTCGCGCGTGACAGCCACCGGATCCGGTACGACGCTGATCACATACGGCGCGTAGACGATGTCGAAGCTGTCGTCGGCGAACTTGAGATCGGCGGCGTCCATCTCGAGCAGCCGCACGTTCTGCACGCCTTTGCGCGCGATGCGCTCGTGCGCCTTCTCGAGCATCGAGCTCGAGAGGTCGATGCCGGTGACGGTGCAGTCGCGCGGATACAGCACGGCGTTGATGCCAGTACCGACGCCGACTTCGAGCACGCGGTCGCCGGGCTGAATCGCCATCCGCTGAATGGCGTCAACACGGCCCGGATGCAGCGCCGGGCCGAACGTGAAATCGTAGAACCACGCGAGGTTCTCGTAGACGCGGTTGACAAATGCGTTTTCGACGACGGTCACCGAGAGGGCCCGTGTCGCGGCGTCGGAACCGATGACTTCCTCGGTCTCGCCGGTCTGGTGTGGCTCGAATAAGCCCATCAAATGCCTCAGCAGCGGTCGTCGCCTGCTTGAATCCGTCTATCCATCAAGCCGCGTGCCCGTGGGTGGCACAGCCCTGCGACTATACATCCGCAGTCTCAGCGAAGTCCATCGACCACGGCGAGCGCCGCCTCGATGTTGCCGTTTGCCGTGGACACTTGCACCCCCTGCACGGATCCGCGCAGTTCCTGCGCAATCTCTCGAGCGATCGCTATTCCTTCGCCCAGCGCCGCATCCGGCTCCCCCGCCGCGCGCATACGCTTGAGCAGCGCCTCGGGCACATGGACGCCCGGGACTTCGTTCGCCATGAAGTCGGCGTGGCGCGCGCTCTCGAACGGAAAAATGCCCGCGATCACGGGCAGGCGCGCCGCCTCGATTCTCTTCCTGAACGCCTCGAATCCGCGCACGTCGAAGATCGGCCGCGTGATGACGTACTCCGCGCCCGCGCTCACCTTGTAATCGAATCGCCTCAGCTCTTCGTCGAGATTCGACGCCGCTGGATTCACCGACACGCCGACGTGAAACGCGGTCGGTGCGCCGATCGCCTGGCCGCCGACGTCGCAGCCGTGGTTCAGCCGCGTCACGACGTTGGTCAGCCCGATCGAATCGACGTCGAACACCGCCGTCGCGTCCGGATAGTCGCCTACCCGTCCCGGATCGCCGGTGATCAGCAGCAGATTGCGCAGGCCCATGGCGTGCGCGCCCAGCAGATCGGACTGGATGCCGAGCAGGTTGCGATCGCGACACGAATAGTGCAGCAGCGTTTCGATGCCAGCCTGCTGCTCGATCAGCACCGCCATCGACAGCGCGCTGATGCGGGCGCCCGCGCGCTGGCCGTCGGGAATGTTGATCACGTCGACCCCGCGGATCTTCAGCGTGCGCGCCCGCTCGATCGCGGCATCCGCCTGGTAGCCTCTCGGCGGCAGCAGCTCGACCGCCACGACGAATCGTCCGCGCGTCATGGCGTGGGCCAGCCGCGACTTGCGCTCGCGTTCCACGGGCGGCACCGTGACCGCCGACACGGGATGCGGCGTCGCCGCGGAAGGCCGCGCGGCCACCGGCGCGAGACCGCGGACCGCCGCCTTGATCTGCCTGATGTGCTCCGGCGTCGTCCCGCAGCAGCCGCCGACGATCCGGACGTTGTGCAGGATGAATCGACGGGCGTACGAGGCCATGTACTCCGGCGAGCACAGATAGATGTTCCGCCCCTCGATGTCGCGGGGCTTTCCGGCGTTCGGCTGCGCCGACAAGTGCAGCTTGCTGACCGCCGACATGCGCTCGATCGTCTCGAGCATCGGCGCGGGGCCGACGGCGCAATTGACGCCGAGGATCGTGGCGCCGCGGCGCTCGAGCTCGGGCGCGAATTTCTCCGGCGGCGTCCCGTCGAGCGTGTGGCCGTCCTCCTCCGTCGTCATCTGCGCGACGATCGGCAGGTCGGACACCGCGCGCACCGCGTCGATGGCGGCGCCGATCTCGTTCACGTCGCGGAACGTCTCGAGGATGAAGAGGTCGACGCCGCCCTCGGCCAGCGCCTGCGCCTGCTCGCGGAAATACTCGCGCGCTTCGTCGACGCCGGTCTTCCCCCACGGCTCGATCCGGATGCCGAGCGGACCGATGGCGCCAGCCACATAGGCGGCGCCGTCCGCGCCAACCGCGCGGCGCGCGATCCGCGCCCCTTCGATGTTGATCGCGTGCAGCTTGTCGGCGAGACCAAACGATCCCAGCTTGATGCGGTTGGCGCCGAAGGTATTCGTCTCGATGATGTCGGCGCCGGCATGGATGTAATCCGCGTGCACCTCGGCCACGAGATCCGGCTGCGTCAAGTTGAGCGCGTCGAAGCTCTTATTGATGAAGACGCCCTTCGCGTACAGCATCGTCCCCATCGCGCCGTCGCACACCAGGACGCGATCGCCGAGGGACTCGAGGAAATCCTTCATCTGGTAATTGGAGAATCTGGTAATCGGGTTATTGGTGATGGTAATTGGTAAATGAGCAATTGGGCGCGGAATTGCCGCCAATCAACTCAATCAGTTAGCAGATTACCCAATCACCAGATTACCAGATTCATGTGTCGCGTCTGTCGCAGCGGAACGTCGTCGCGTCGATGAGCAGGTACGACTTGGTCACGACGTCCAGCCCGAGCGAGCGGACGCCCTGACGGACCGTATCGGTGAATTCGTGGTGATGGCCGAACAGGTGTAGCCGGGGCCGCATCGCGGCGAGCACATCGTTCAGGACGGTCTTGCCGGCGTCGATGCGACGGCCCTGCGGGTAAAAGGGGCGCGGGGCTTCGTGCGTGAGGAACACGTCGATGTTCGTCAGCGCCTTGCAGATCAGGACTTCCTCGCGCACGAAATGCCGGCGCTTGTCGTCCCGGCTCTTGCCCAGCTTCACGGCGGTTGCCGTCGTTTTGCGGCCTTTGGACGGCGGCAGCGATGATGCCGGCGTGTTGTACCAGCTGGGCGCGAACGTGCCGCCGAGCGCCGCGATGCGCCACGGCCCGACCGCGTGCGGCCCGCCGTTCGCCAGATAGTGCAGCGTCGGTGCGGGTGCGCGCCCCGAAACCGCCGCGGCGATCACGTCGAAGTCCTCGTTGTTCCCCTTGATCCAGTAGAGCGGGGCGACCGGCGTGAAGTACTCGCCGTCGTTGGTCGCGACGTCGCCGACCTGCAGCCAGAACGGCACCTCCGGATGCCGCCGCATGATGTCTTGAACGGTGTCGAACGCGCCGTGGATGTCGCCTAACGCACCAATCTGCATCTCAAGATGGGATTCGTGGTTTGGGATTTGGGATTCGGGTTGGGCAGCGCGTCAACTGGCGATCGTCCGCGCGTGAATCCTGAATCCCCAGTCCCGAATCCCACTCAGGCGCCACCCGGCGCGGTGCCCGCCGGCACGAGCAGGTCCGTCTTGTCCCACACGAAATCTTCCTTGCTGTAGACGGCGAGCTCGTAGTCCTTGCCCATGAAGATCGCGCCGACCGGGCACGCTTCCTCGCAGTAGCCGCAGAAGATGCAGCGCGTCTTGTGGATCTGGTAGACCGACGCATAGCGGGGACCGGCCTGCACGGAGCCGTCGTTCTCGGCGGCTTCGAGGTAAATCGCGTCGGCCGGACACGCCACCGAGCACAAGCCGCACGCGACGCATTTCTCGAGTCCGTTCTCGTCGCGCATCAGCACCTGTTTCCCTCGATATTTCGGGAAGACGGGCACCTTCTGCTCCGGATAGTTCACGGTGATCGGCTTCTTGAACATATGCTTGAACGTGGTCGCGAAGCCGACGAGGAGCGGACGAATGACAGCCATTGCTCTCAGTTTACCCGGCCGATAAGATCAATGTAAATCCATGCAGGAACCGACGATCCTGTCCGGCGAGCAGATCCTGCTGACGACCCTCGTCGTCAAGCTGGCGGTGATGGCTGCGCTGGCGACGATGCTGGTGCGGTACCGGCGATTCCGTCACATCCTGATCTTCGAGCGGCGCGATTGGCCCGACCGGCTGATCTTCTCGCTGAGCCTGGGCATCCCACTGGCCGCGGGCGTCGTGTCCCGGTTGCTGCTCCACTACGACGCGGCGGATCTCACGCTGGAAGGATCGCTGCTGGCGGGGCTGATCGCCGGGCCGTACGCCGGCGCCACCGTCGGCTTGATGGTCGGCCTGCCTCCGCTCGCCAACGGCGAATGGGGTGCGCTGCCCTTCGCGGTCGGCTGCGGCTTCGCCGGAGGCGGACTCCGCGAGCTGTGTCCCAAGGAAGCCATCTGGCACTTCTCCCCGTTTGTCTTCTCGAGCCTGCTGCGCCGCACATGGAAGATGGTGCGGAGTCTTCAAGTCGACTGGCAGGTGACGCTTCTGCTCGCGCCGATCGCGCTGGAGCTGCTGCGGCAGGGCGTGGGTTCGCGCTGGAGCGTTCACCATCGCCTGTTCTATCTGCCGTCCGCCGCCTCCGCCTCCTGGACGATCATCGTCGTCCTGCTGGCGACGGTGCTCGCGGTGGCGACGCCCATCAAGATCTGGAACAACGCGCGCATCGAGCATCGGCTGCAGGAACAGGAGAAGCTGCTGCTCGCCGCGAAGATCGAGGCGCTGGCGAATCAGATCAGCCCGCACTTTCTCTTCAACACCCTCGCGTCGATCTCGTCGCTGATTCGGACGCAGCCAGAAACCGCGCGCACGCTGATCATCCGGCTCTCCGCGCTCCTCCGCCGGCTGATGCGCAGCACCGATCATTTCGTCACGCTGCGCGAGGAGCTGGAGTCGATCGACGAGTATCTCGACATCGAATCGGTGCGCTTCGGTCCACAGCTCACCGTGGAAAAACATATCAGCGCCGACACCCTCGATGTGATCGTGCCGAGCATGATTCTGCAGCCGCTGGTGGAGAACTCGATCAAGCACGGGTTGTCGCGCAAGGTCGGCGGCGGCCGCATCACCATCATCACGACGATCCACGCCGGACACACCGTCATCGAAGTGCACGACGATGGGCTCGGGATGACCGAGGAGCGCCTCGAGCATGCGTTCGGCGGCGGGATCGGTTTGAGCAACGTCAACGAACGGCTGCGCACGATCTACGGCGCGAACTGTCAGCTGAAGCTCACCAGTGTGCCTGGCAAAGGCACGCGCGCCAGCGTCGAGATTCCGGAGCTCGCCGTCCCCGAACGGGTCACCGCCTGACATGGAGGACACACTCCGCGCGGTCCTCGTGGACGACGAGCAGTTGGCCCGCGACGAACTCGGCTACCTGCTCGGCGAGATCGGCGGCATCGAGGTCATCGGACAGGCGGGCAACGGCGTCGAGGCGCTGACCACGATCGATCGGCTGCAGCCCGACGTGGTGTTTCTCGACGTGCAGATGCCGGGCCTGACCGGCTTCGAGGTGGCGCGCCGGATGGTCGACACAGGAGCCTCGGCGCACATCATTTTCGTGACGGCGTACGATCAGCATGCCATCGAAGCGTTCGAGGTGAACGCGGTCGATTATCTGCTGAAGCCGGTGGATCCGGTCCGGCTGGACGCGGCGGTCCAACGGACGCGGCGGCGGATCCAGCTCGAACGGCCCGCCAATGCCGTGGTCGGCGCCGCCGCGGCGGCCGGCAGCCACGATCAGCTCGAGAAGCTGATCGAGCTCGTCGCCGAGCGTCAGAGCCGGCGCGAGCGGCTGGCGATCAAAGTGGGCGAGCGCTTTCTGCTCGTGCAGGCCGACGAGATCATCTACGCCTCGCTCGCCGACGAGAGCATCACGGTCGTCACCGGCCAGCACGCCGGGACGTCGAACTATCGCACGCTCGATGAGCTGCACGCACGATTGGATCCCAGCGTTTTCTGGCGCGTGCACCGCTCGCATCTGGTGAACATCAACAAGATCAAGGAGATCGTCCCTTGGTTCAGTCGGAACTACATCCTCCGGATGAAGGACGAGAAGACGACGGAAATTCCGGTGAGCCGCACGCAGACGCGCCGGCTGCGCGAGTATCTGAAGCTGTAGCGGAGCCCTCGTTCGATTTGCGGTTGAGCAGTCCGGGCATCCGCTTCGCCCAGATCAGAGACGAGATCGTCGCCTGGTTCAAGACGCTCATTTCGGCGGCGGTGTACGCCGTGCTGATCGTCACGTTCGGCTTCCAGGTCGCGCGGGTCGAAGGGCAGAGCATGGCGCCCACGCTCGAGGATCAGGATCGGTTGATCGTCAACAAGCTCGTGTATCGCATCAGCGAGCCGCGGCGCGGCGACATCGTGATGCTCTATTACCCGCTCGACCCCGACAAGTCGTTCGTCAAACGCGTCATCGCCGAAGAGGGCGACACGGTGCGCATCGTCGACGGCCGGGTCTACGTGAACGACGTGCCGCTGAACGACGACTACATCGCGGCCGCATTCCGCAGCCATGACGACTGGGGACCGCAGGCTATTCCCGAAGGCTACTACTTCGTCATGGGCGACAACCGGATCAACAGCTCCGATAGCCGCACTTGGGGTATGGTGCCCAAGAAGTACATCATCGGGAAGATCCAGATCCGCTGGTGGCCGGTGTCCACAGCGCGGGTGTTTTGAGCCGCTACAACGACGTCGCCCGTGTGCTGGTGCGCGTGCTCCTGCTGAATACCGGCGTGGCCGCCGCCAAGATCGCGATTGGCTACTCGACGGGTGCGATCAGCGTGCTCTCGGACGGCTTCCATTCGCTCACCGACGGCGCCGCCAACGTGGTGGGGCTCGTCGGCATCCGCGCGGCGGGCCGCCCGCCCGATCGGGATCATCCATACGGACACCGCAAATACGAGACCGTTGCGGCGGCAGGCGTCGCCGTGTTCCTGCTGCTCGTGATGGTCGAGGTGCTCCGCAACGCCTTCAACCACCTCACGGGCCGCGCCGCGCCGCATGGGATCACCGCCGCCAGCTTCGTCGTGATGGTGGTGACGGTCGGCATCAATCTGGTGGTGATCGCGTACGAATCGCGCGAAGCCGAACGGCTGGCCAGCGAGGTCCTGCTCGCTGACGCGATGCAGACGCGCAGCGACGTCTGGTCGTCGGTGACGGTGCTCGCCGCGCTCGTCGGCGCGCGCCTCGGGTGGCCGATTCTCGATCCGCTCGCCGCGTTGGTCGTCGCGGTGTTCATTGGCTACGCGGGGTTTCAGATCGCCCGCGCCGCCACCGCGATCCTCAGCGATCGCATCGTCATCGCCGACGCCGACCTGGAGCGCGTCGTGATGGGCGTGCCGGGCGTACTGGGCTGCCATCACATCAGAACGCGCGGATCGGCCGACCACGTCTTCCTCGATCTGCACGTGTGGCTGCCGGCGGAGATGCCCCTCACTGACGCGCACGCGATTTCCCACGTGGTGAAGGATCGCCTGATGGGGCGCTACCCGCAGATCGCGGACGCCGTCATCCACATCGAGCCACCGCCGCTTCGCGGATGAGTATCTCCGCTTCGCGATGAGATTTTAGATTGCAGATTTCAGACCGCAGATTCGAACGGTTCATCGCGCGCAAAGAGGCCGAGGCACAGGCGGCGAGACTGGCGGCATGGACGACGGCGGTGGATCGGCATACACCCGATCAGATCGCGATCGGCAACGCATGGTCGCGCGAGCGATTCGACGGTGATTTCTATCTCTCGCCTGCGGCGGCGTCGGATCTGCCGGCCACGAGCGCCGTGTTCGTGCAGTCGCGCGATGGCAACACGGGCGCGACCAACCCGTCGAGTCTCGGCGGCGGCGACGTGGACAAGCATGTCATCTACGAGGGGCTCTCGCGCGTGGCCGCGGACGCCGTGCTGTCTGGCGCGAACACCCTGCGCGGCGGCGACGTCGTCTTGTCGGTGTGGCATCCGGAACTGATCGCGCTGAGGCGATCGCTCGGCCTCGATCGCCACCCCGTTCAAATCGTGGCGTCGCTGCGCGGCTTTGCCCTCGACCAGGGACTGTTGTTCAATTCACCGGACCTCCGCGTCGTCATCGTCGCGGTGCCGGACGCGCTCCGCGAGATGCAGCCCGCTCTGCGTGAGCGGCCGTGGATCGAGATCGTGCGGCTCAGCGATCCCGGAGACCTGTCCGAGGCGTTTCGCACGCTGCGGACGATGGGGATCGGCCGGATCTCCGTGATCGGCGGACGGACGATCGCGGCGTCCATCGCTGACGCGGGCCTGATTCAGGATGTGTATCTCACAACGTCGCCCCGGCCCGGCGGCGAACCCAACACCGCGCTCTCGCCCCGCCTGCTCGACGGCGAGGTGATCGTGCGGAAGCACGGGACCGGCGCCGACGAAGGCATTCGCTTCGAGCACCTGCGCCTGCAAGGCTGAAATGTCCAGGGATCAGCGGAGCGTGATCTCGAAGAGCTTCGGCCAGAGTTTGCCGGTGACGAACAGGCGATCGCGCGCGGCATCGTACGCGATGCCATTGAGCACGTCCGCACCCCGCGACTCCTGGTCCGACAGCAGACCGTGCAAGTCGATCCAGCCCGTGACCGCGCCCGTTTTCGGCGACACGCGCGCGATGTAATTCGTCTGCCAGATATTGGCGAAGATCTCGCCCTTCACCCATTCGAGCTCGTTGAGATTCTTCAACGGCAAGCCGTTCGCGGAGACGTTGATGCGCCGGCGTTCGGCGAACGTCTCCGGGTCGAGAACGCGGAGCGTCGCGGTCCCATCGCTCATGATGAGACTCGTCCCGTCGTGCGTCAGTCCCCAACCTTCGCCCGCGTAGTGGAAGGTGCCGGTGGGCGTGAACGTGTCGCGATCGTAGATGAAGGCGACCTGCGACTGCCACGTGAGCTCGATCAGCGCTTTTCGCCAGACGACGATGCCTTCGCCGAAGTACGCGGCAGGCACGCTGCGCTGCTGGAGCACTTCGCCCGTTTCCAGATTCACCTTGCGGATCGAGGATCGCCCGTTGAGACCGGTGCCTTCGTACAACACGCCGTCGAGATATTGCAGCCCTTGCGTGAACGCGCCACGGTCGTGAGGATAGACGTGCTGGATGCGATAGCCGGCAACCGGGAGGTTGCCGGCCACGGGAGGCTGCCACGCGGCGAATCCGGGGACGCGCGACGATCCAATCAGCATCAGCGTTGCCGCGAGTACAGCGAATGGCCTCACGCCGTCCGATTATGGATCAAGACGTCGTGGTCCGCCCGCCGGAGCCGACGGCCTCGCGCGCGTGCCGCCCTTCGGCGAATTCCTCGATCGCCTTGCGGCTGAACGCCGGGATGTCGTCCGGCTTGCGCGAGGTGACCAGGCCGCGATCGACGACAACCGTTTCGTCTACCCAGTTCGCGCCGGCATTCGTCAGGTCGGTGTGGAGCGAGGGCCACGAGGTCATCGTTCGCCCCTTGACGCCGCCGGCTTCGATCAGCGTCCACGGTCCGTGGCAGATCGCCGCGATCGGTTTGTTCGCGTCGACGAATGCGCGGACGAACTGCACCGCCTTCGGATTCATGCGCAGACGATCCGGGTTCATCACGCCGCCGGGTAGAAACAATCCGTCGTACTGATCGGGGCGCGCCTCTTCCAGCCGCGTGTCCACGGCGATGTCGTCGCCCCACTCCTTGAACTTCCAGCCTTTCACCTTGCCGTTCTGAGGAGAAACGACGTCCACTTTTGCGCCGGCTGCCTCGAACGCCTTTTTCGGATCGACGAGCTCGACTTGCTCGAAGCCGTTGTCCACAAGCGCGGCGATTCGCTTTCCCGTGAGCTGTTCTGCCATTACAACCTCCAAAACCTGGGGCAGTTGCAAGGCTGGCGCCGCCACGCGATCGGATCGACGGCGTTCGACGCGTCAGTATCCGGCGGCTTTATCGACGACGTTCAGCAGCGGGAGTCCTGCTTCGAAGCGACGCAGATTCTCCGAAAAGAGCGCCACAAGCGGCGTGTAATAGTCTTCCATCGCGCCAGAGGTGTGCGGCGTGACGATGACGTTCGGCAGATCCCAGTACGGGCTCGCCGCGTCGAGCGGCTCGGCCGCGAACACGTCGAGTGCGGCGCCGCCCAAATGTCCCGAGCGCAACCCATCCACGACGGCATCGTCGACGATGAGTTTCCCGCGTGCGATATTGATCAAGAGAGCGCCGCGTTTCATCTGCGCGATTTCCGCGCGTCCGATCAGGCCGCGCGTCGCCTCTGTCAACGGCACACTGAGCACGAGCACGTCGCTTTTCGCCAGCAGCGCCGGCAGCGCATCCGGCGTGAGGACCTCGTCGACGCCGGCGGGCGGCGCACCCTCCGCTCGCCGCCTGATCGCCGACACACGAAAGCCGAAGGCAGAGGCGACGTTCGCGATCGCCGTGCCGATGGCGCCGAGTCCGACGATGCCCATGCGCGCGCCGCGGAGCGTGCGGATGCGGCTGACGCCGCCGCCCTCGAGCTGATGCTGGATCCACTCGTGCTTGGTCTGATGCCGCAGCGTCAACGGAAGCTGCCGCGCCAGCGCCAGGCTCACGCCCAGCACGTGCTCGGCGATCGAGTGCGCGCGGATGCCGCCGGCGTTGGTCAGCACCACGGGACTGGTCAGCATCTCCGGATACAGCAGGTGGCCAACACCAGCCGCCGGCGCCTGAATCCACCGCAAGCGCGTGAGCGTCGGGAAAATGTCGCGATCGACGAACGGCGTGAACGCGATGTCCGCGTCGGGCAGCAGCCGCCGGATCGTCTCGAAATCCCACGCTTCGAGAATGGTGTGCTGCGGAAACGCGCGGCGAATCTGCTCCACGAATGCCGGCGGCATCGTCCACGCGGGAGACGGGCTGATGACCGCGACGAGGATATTCAACGTTCACCGTCGCGTGTACGCGCCGCTTCGGCCGCCGCGCTTGAACATCAGGCGGATGTCGCCGATGACCATCGTCTTGTCCACGGCTTTGACCATGTCGTAGATGGTGAGGGCGGCGACGGCGACGGCCGTGAGCGCTTCCATCTCGACGCCGGTCTGCGCGCTGGTGCGCACGCGCGCCTCGATGGTGTAGCCGCGCAGCGTCGGGGTCAGATCGACGTGGATGCTCGTGAGCGCCAGCGGATGGCAGAGCGGAATCAGCGCGGCCGTCTGCTTCGCGGCCATGATGCCGGCCAGCCGCGCCGTCTGGAGCGGATCGCCTTTTTTCACCGCGCCGCTTCGTACGAGCCGCAGCGCCGCGCGCGACATCGTAATCGACCCGCGCGCAACGGCTTCACGATCGGTGACCGGCTTGTCGCCGACGTCGACCATCTTGATCTGCCCGCGCGCGTCGACGTGCGACAGTTGCCGCCCCGCCCTGCCGCTCCTCTCTGCCCTATTTCTCATCGCCGCTCTCCCCCCGGGCCAGATAGAACGACAAGCTCTCGAGCGAAACCGTGAGGTCGACGCTTTTCAGCTTCACGTTGTCGGGGATCTCGAGCGTCCCTGGCGAAAAGTTCAAGATCGCTTTGATCCCGGAGGCGACGACGAGATTGAGGACGTGCTGCGCGGAATCGGTCGGCACCGCGATGACCGCGATACGGATGTTGTCTCGGCGCGAGATCTTCCGGAGATCGTGGATGTCGTAGATCGGCACGCCGCCGCGGGATTGCTGGCCGACTTTGGCGCTCAGATTGTCGAAGAGCGCGGCGATCTCGAAGCCTTCGAGCCGGAAGCCCGGATAGTCGGCGAGCGCGAGCCCGAGGTTGCCGGCGCCCATGATGGCGACGCGCAGCCGGCGGTCGAGGCCGAGGATCTGCCGCAGATGGCGCTTCAGATCGCGCACGTAGTAGCCGACGCCGCGCACGCCGAATTCGCCGAAGTACGCGAGGTCCTTCCGGATCTGCGCGGCATTGAGATGGAACTGCTCGGCCAGCGCCTGCGATGAAATCGTCCGGACGCCGGCGCCGTCGAGCGCGTTGAGGCAGCGCAGGTAGACGGACAGGCGATTGGTGGTGAGCTCGGAGACCTGATCGAGGCTGTGCTTGCTCCTGGCGCCTTTGTTCGAGGTTTTCACAAGCCACGGCGATTGTAGCAAAAACCCCATGCTAATATCCGCGTCGATGGCCACTATCGCCCCGCCGCCCCCGGCGTTCCAGCCCTACGTGCCGGCCACACAATCTCCCGCCGAATTCACGCTGAAAGCGGTCGTCATCGGCATGATCTTCGGCCTGATCTTCGGCGCGTCGACGGTGTATCTCGGCCTGCGCGCCGGCCTCACCGTCAGCGCCTCAATCCCGATCGCCGTGCTGGCGATTTCGGTGCTGAAAAAGCTCGGCGGCTCGACCATTCTCGAAAACAACATCGTCCAGACGATTGGGTCCGCCGGCGAATCGGTGGCGGGCGGCGTGGTGTTCACGATCCCGGCGCTGATCTTCCTGACGCCGCGCGGTCCCGCGTATTTCACCTATGTGCAAATCACGCTGCTCGCGTTGGCGGGCGGCATTCTCGGCGTGCTGATGATGGTGCCGCTGCGGCGCGCGCTGATCGTCAAGGAGCACGGCATCCTGCCGTACCCGGAAGGCGCCGCGTGCGCCGACGTGCTGATCGCTGGCGAGCGCGGCGGAGCCCTGGCGGCCACCGTGTTCAGCGGACTCGGCATAGGCGCGCTGTGGAAATCGCTTTCGTGGATCGTCCAGATTTTTCGAACGACGATCGGCTACAGCCTCGCCCGTACGAGCTTCTTTCCGAACGCCACGCTCAACGTCGACATCTCGCCCGAGTATATGGGCGTCGGCTACGTCATCGGCCCGCGCATCGCCGGCGTGATGTTCGCCGGCGGCGTGCTGAGCTGGATGGTGCTGCTGCCGCTGCTCTCGATCCTGGGCAACTACATGCCCGGTCCGTTTCCGCCGGTGCCGGCCAGCGGTCTGCGCATCGCCGACATGAGCGCGCAGCAGTTGTGGAGCGCGTACATCCGGTACACGGGCGCCGGTTCGGTGCTCGCCTCCGGCATCATCACACTGGTGCGCACGATTCCCACCATCGTGTCGTCATTCCGCGACAGCATGAAGAGCTTCGGCGCCGGCCGGGACCTCGCCACCGCGCGCACTGACCGCGATCTGCCGCTCGGGATCGTCGTCGGCGGATCGCTGCTGCTCGCGATCTTTCTCGCCGTGATGCCGGGAATGCCGACGCAGGGCAACTTCCTCGTGTCGCTGCTCGTGATCGTGTTCGGCTTCTTTTTCGTGACGGTGTCGTCCCGCATCACCGGCCTGATCGGCTCGTCCTCGAATCCGATTTCCGGGATGACGATCGCGACGTTGATTCTCACCTGCTCGATCTTCGTCGCACTGGGCATGACCGGCGATTTTTATTCGCCGATCGCGATCTGCGTCGGAGCGATCGTGTGCATCGCGTCGGCGAACGCCGGCGGCACGTCGCAGGACCTGAAGACCGGCTATATCGTCGGCGCCACGCCGCGATATCAGCAGATTGGATTGATCATCGGCGTCCTCGCCTCCTCGCTCGTGATCGGGATGACGACGCTGTATCTGCACCGCGTGATGGGCATCGGTTCGCCGTCGCTGCCGGCGCCGCAGGCGACGCTCATGGCGACGATCATCAAGGGCCTCCTCAGCCAGAACCTCCCGTGGGGACTGGTGCTGGTCGGCGTCTTCATCTCGGTGACGCTGGAGTTGTGCGGGGTTCACTCGCTCTCGTTCGCGGTCGGCTCGTATCTGCCGATCGCCACCACCGCGCCGATTTTCGTCGGCGGGCTCGTGCGCGCGTATGTCGAGAAGCGGACCGGCAAGGCCGAGGAATCCGAAGTGGGCGCAGGCACGCTCTTCAGCTCCGGCTTGATCGCCGGCGGCTCGCTCGCGGGTATTCTGTATGCAGTGTTGTTCGGCAGAAACATCATTCGCGATGCCGACAGCGTGACCGGCGTGATTCCATTCCTTCACGAAGGCACGTCAGGATTGATCGCAGGCGCGCTGCTCTTCGTCGCGCTCGGCGCGGTGCTCGGCCGGGCCGCGCAGAAGAAACTGCAGTAACGTCGTGCTGAAGGTGCTCAGGGTGCTGGCGGTGATCGGCGCGGTGCTCGCCATCGGCCTGAGCGTCGCCAATGCTCAGCAGTCGTCACGCGTCGCTACGACGGTGGAATCGCTCGTCGCC
>Ga0207657_10002920_pt1 | contig 18349 bp, 10 predicted proteins | sample KBSC33metaG_FD_184316 | JGI IMG/M metagenome (GOLD analysis project Ga0207657, IMG submission 184316) | Corn rhizosphere microbial communities from Kellogg Biological Station, Michigan, USA - KBS C3-3 metaG (SPAdes) (version 2) | ecosystem: Host-associated > Plants > Roots > Rhizosphere > Soil ... | reverse complement strand
GCTCTGGGACTTGCGCGACCTGCTTGCGCGCGACGCGCGTTTGCTCGCGCTCGATGCCGGCGCGACCGTGCGTGCACGCGTGCTGCTCGACGCGTTTGAATTCTGCCGCGGCGAAATCGCGCGCCGCGCGCGTGCGCGCGACGGTGCTACTTACGCGATGTTGATCGACGGCGTCTACGAACGCCTGCGCACATCCCCACAGTTCGGCGAGACGCTATATGCGCAATTTCCGGCGGCGTTGATCGACGAATTCCAGGATACCGATCGCCGGCAGTATGAAATCTTCGACCGCATCTATCGCGGGTCCGATGGCGCGGCGCGCGGTCTGCTTGCGATGATCGGCGATCCGAAACAGGCAATCTACGCATTCCGCGGCGGCGACATCGCCGCCTACCTGCGCGCGCGCGCGCAGGCGAGTGCATCGTTCGCGCTCGCGGTGAACCAGCGCTCGAGCACCATGCTCGTCGAGGCCTGCAACGCGCTATACACGCATTCCGGCGGCGGCTTCGATGACGTCAATGTGCGCTACCAAAGCGTTTCCGCAGCCGGACGCGCCGATGAGAAACCCTATGTGGGCAGCGCGCCGATCGTCATCCACGCCTTCCGCGGCGGCGCGACGAATACGGACGGCAAACTGCTGCAGACACTCGGCGCGCTCGAGGAGATCGCGCTCGAAGATTGTGCCGCACGCATCGTGCAGTTGCTCGACGATTCCGCGCGCACGATTGGCGGCCGGCGTGTTACGCCAGGCGATATCGCCGTGCTGTTGCCGAACAACGCGCAGGTTGCCGCGCTGCGCGCGCGCCTGATCGAGCGTGGCGTGCCGTGCGTAGGCAGCGGACGTGGCAGCGTGTTCGATACCGATGTCGCGTGCGAACTCGAACTCGTGCTGCACGCGCTGCTGAACTGCAGCGATGAGCGCGCCGTGCGCGGCGCGCTGGCGACGCGGCTGCTCGGCTGGAGCCATGCCGGCCTGCTCGGTGCGCAGCGGGACGGTGCGGCGTTCGAGCGCGAGCTGGAGACGTTCGCGTGCTGGCGCGAACTTGCAGGGTCCTGCGGCGTTCTTGCCGTGCTGCGCGAAATCGTCGCCGCGCACGGCGCGCGGCTGCTGGCGCTGCCGGACGGCGAGCGCATGCTCACCGACCTGCGTCACTTGGGTGAGGCGATCGCCGAGCAGGAAATCGGCGCCGGACTCGAAGGCGCTGTCGCCTGGTTCTCCGCCGTGCGCCGCGAAGGCGAGAACGTCGAACTCGATGCCGCGCAGGCGCGCCAGCTGCGCATCGAAAGTGACGCGCAGCGCGTGCAGCTGATGACACTGCACGCGGCGAAAGGTCTGGAATTCGCCATCGTATTCCTGCCGCTGGCGTGGCGCGTGACCGATCGCGCCGGCCGGCGCAAGCCGAACGTGCTGCATTTCCACGACGACGCGGGCAATGCCTGCATCGATCTGGGTTCCGCCGATTTCGCGGCGAACCTCGCCCGGCACCATCGCGAAGACCTGCAGGAACGCCTGCGCCTGCTTTATGTCGCGCTGACGCGCGCGATCCATGCCGTGCATGTGTACTGGGTCGATCGCCCGCGCAAGACCGGCGATGCATGGGAAATTCCGGCTATCGACGAATTGATTCGCCCGGCGCAGCGCGCGCTCGGTTTGCGCGAAGGCGAAGGGTCGCTCGTCGCAATGGCACAGCGGCTCGGTCGCATCGAGATCGCAGGTCCGGCGCTTGAAATCGACGCGCATTATGCCGAGCGTGCCGAATCGGACGCGGCGCGCCACGCGCGTGCGCCGCTGCCGGAACTGCGCATGTTCCTGTGGTTGCACAGCTTCAGCAGTCTGACGCGCAACGCCACGGTCGATGTGGAATCCGCCGCGGCGGATGAAGCGGAGATTGCCGATGAAGCCGTCGCCGCCGCTTCGGAAATCGCCGATCCGCATTTGCTCTCGCTCGATGTCTGGCGCGGTCGGCATTTCGGCGATGGCGCGCACAAGCTGCTCGAAAACTCGCTTGACGTGCGGATCGACAGGGATGCGGTGGCGTCGAGTTTTGCGAAACTCGGCTTGCGTCCGCGCGATGGCGAGGGCGACGCCTTTGCCGACGCCGCGCAGATGCTCGAACGCACGCGCACGAGCGACCTTGGCGATGGTCTGCGCCTGGCCGATCTGCCAAGCGTAGCGCGCGTCGCGGAATTCGAGTTTCAATTTCCAGTCGGCGTGTCCGTAAGCCGTCTGCGCGAAGTCTGCGCACGTCACGGACTCACCGATGTGATCGGCGCGAATCTGTCCGCGACGATCCTCAACGGCATGCTTACCGGCTTCGCCGATCTGATCTTCGAATTCCGCGGCCGCTATCACGTGCTCGACTACAAGACGAATCGGCTCGGTCCGAGTCTGTCCGATTACGGCGGCGCCTCGCTAGATGACGCAATGAGCACGCATCATTATCCACTGCAAGCGCTGCTGTACACGGTCGCACTGCATCGCTATCTGCGCCAAAGAATGAATGGCTACTCGCCTGACCGACACCTGGGCGACAGCTGGTACCTGTTCCTGCGCGCGATTGGGTTGAGTGCCGATGCCGGCGTGTGGCGGCGGGGCTGGCCGGTGGCCTTGATCGAAGAATTGGATGTGGCGTTTGGCGAGCAGGTGATCGCGTGAGTCTCGAACGTGCAATCGACCTCACGCTGCAACGCTGGGTGCGCAAGCGCACGGCTTCGGACGAACTCGCGCGTGCCGCCGCAGCGGCGAGCCGCGACGAAGGCGCCGGACACGTTTGCAGCGCGCTCATCGAGGAAGAATTCTCCGACGCGGACATCGCCGCTTTGCGCGCACACACATGGGTCGGCGACGGCTTGCACTTCACGCCGTTCGTGCTCGACGCGAATTCGAATTTCTATACCTGGCGCAATTGGCGCCACGAAACTCGCGTTGCGGATGGTCTGCTCGCTCGTTCGCGTGCGCGCACGCTGCCGCTTGCCGCCGCGCAGCTTGCGCACGATGTCGAGGAGTTGTTTGCTGGCAGCGATGTCCAAGCCACCCGCTGGCAGCGCGCGGCGGTCGGTGCCGCTCCGGGTGCTCGCGTATTCGTGCTGACCGGCGGACCCGGCACCGGCAAGACCACGACGGTGCTGCGCATGCTGCTGATGCTGTTGCGTCACGCACAAGGCTGCGGGCTGCCGGCGACGCCGCGCATCGCGCTCGCCGCACCGACCGGCAAGGCGGCGCAGCGGCTCGGCGAGGCGATCGCCGCCGGCAAGCAGCGCCTGCGCGCGCAACTCGCTGGCGATTCCGCCTTTCTGCCGCTGCTCGAAATCGTAGCCGACGGCCAAGCGCAGACGCTGCACCGGCTGCTCGGTTTCCGCCCGCACGACAACGCGTTTGCACGCAATGCGTCGCGACCGCTCGATGCCGACATCGTCGTCGTCGATGAAGTATCGATGATCGACATCGCCATGATGCGGCGCCTGCTTGATGCGCTGCGCGATGACGCGGTGTTGATCCTGCTCGGCGATCCGGGCCAGCTCTATGCGATCGAGGCCGGTTCCGTGCTCGGCGACATCGCCGCGAGCGTGCCCGAAAATGCGCTGCCGGGACCGCTCGCCGATACGCTCGGCATCCATGCGCAGCAAAGTACCGCGCCGCTGGCCGGGCAGGTGATCACGTTGACGCATGTCTGGCGCGCGGGCGGCGACCTGCGGCACGGACTCGACGCGCTGCGTCGTGGCGAGGCGAATTCGATCGGCGACTCGGATGCCCTGCGCCTGCGCGAGTGCGCAGACGTTGCCGCATTGCGCGCGCGTGTGGCGGCGTGGCTCGACGCGCACGCATGCTATGAAAAACTCGTGCACCCCACGCTCGCGCCGGAGGCGGCGCCGGCGCTGCTGCAACAAGCGCAGGTCCTCTGCGCGCTGCGTGAAGGCCCGTTTGGCGTCGCCGGCATCAATTCCTTGGTGACGACCGCGCTCGCCGAGCGCGGGTGTTTCGACGCGGCGGCTGAATGGTTCCACGGACGTCCCGTCATCATCACGCGCAACGACTACACGCGCGAACTGTTCAACGGTGACATCGGCATCGCGCTCGACAACGGCAATGGCCTGCGCGTGTGGTTCGGCAATGGCGCCGGCCTGCGCAGTTTTTCGCCGCGTACGCTGCCGGCACACGAAACCGCATGGGCGATCACGATCCATCGCAGCCAGGGTTCCGAATATCGCGATGTCGCCGTCGTGCTGCCGCCCGACGCCGAGAGCCGCATCCTCAGCCGCGAGTTGCTCTACACCGCAGTGTCGCGCGCGACGACGTCGGCCGAAATATGGACGTCCGCGGCGACATTGCATGCCGCCGCGGAACGTCAGGTGCGCCGCCGCGGCGGCTTGCGCGAACGTCTTACGGCGAACAATCCAGGCCAGTGACGAACGCGAGTCGTTCCAGATTGACGGTGCCGTTGCCGAACTTCGGCAGGGCAGAGTGATAATTCAGCGTCGCCGCGCTGCAACTGCTGAAGTCGAGGTCGAGAGTGCCCCAGAAAGTGGGTGTGACTCCGCTCACCGCGCCGCCCGGATGCAGCACGCCACCGAGGTTCTCCGCGACCTGTTCGACATGGATCTTGCCGCCGTTGATCGAACCCACGCCATACACCCAGGCGGGCTTGCCGGCTTGATCGAACGTGTTCCAGATCACCAGCGCGTTGTCGTCGAACACGCGCTGCACGGTGACGTAGTGGCCGTTGTTGGCACTATTGAAATATAGACCGCTGGTGCCGGAAACGCCAAGCTGGCCCAAACCACCACCGAACTCGTACGCGCCGGAATCGCAGCGCGTCGTTCCGCGCGCGGCGCCGCGGGCATCGGTTGCTGCGCAATTTGCGGCGAGGCCGTTGCCGATTGCCGGGCTGTTGTAGCTCAACGCAATCGAACCGGTCACGCCGCCGTGCGTGTCGAACGCACCGAGACCGGCATCGGCGACGACGCGATCGTTTGCCGCATTGAATGCGCAGCTATTGTCGCCAGAAATGTTGCCTCCCGACGATCCGACCGGACCACTGCCGTCGGCGCAAATCGGGCCGGGACCGTAGCCATTGTTGACAAACACACTGTTGGCGGCGGTCATGGTTCCGCCGTCGACATTTGCCAGCAAGCCTGTGGCGTACCCCATCGGTGTGGAAACAAACGTCGAATGTGAAATCGTGGCGTGACCGGCATTCGTCAGGAGTGCCGGATCATTACCACTGTATGCGTTACCGACAACCGATACGTTGAGCAAAGTCAGCGTGCCGGAGTTGTAGAAGAAGCCGTTGAAGATGACATTGGGTGCTGTGGCCCAGTGATTTCCGGCGATGCTGACTGAATCGAGTATTAGATCGCCATTGTTCACGATGGCGCGCCCAGTCACGGCGCAGCAAAAATCTGGAGATGCGATGTTCGCGTTCTTTTTCGTGCCAGCTTTCGCGCTGGCGGGACTCGGCGGAAACCCGAGCGTAACGTTGCGTAGCATGAGTCTTGCGCCTGGCGCTACCAAGATTTCGGGAGGGCTCGGGGTGCCGCTGGAAACGTAGTTTCCTAGCAACGCCAGCGACGCGCCGGCGCCGTCGACATTGATGTTGCCAGTAACGGGTAAAGCCTGCGGGCAAGCGTATGAGCCTTTTGTAGCCAGCACGATGAGAGCGGGCTCTTGGCCCGCGGGTGCGGATGCGGCTTTCGATAACCCCGCGCAATCGCCGTTCGCGATGCGAACGACGCCGGCGGCATTGGCCTCATGTGCTGCGAGCAACAGCATTGAACATAACGCGATACGTTGCATATTCATCACTCCTATCCGAAAGTTGCGCCATTGTTTGCAGCCGCGGCACCGGCGCTGATGGTCGCGGCGTTCTGATGGCGGCTTGCGCGCACGGCTTATTGCGAGCAGTCCAGTCCCGTGACGAACGCGAGGCGTTCGAGATGGACCGTGCCGTTGCCGAATTGCGGCAGCGTCGAGTGGTAGTTCAGCGTGGCTGTGTAGCAGCTGCTGACGTCGAGGTCGAAGGTGCCCCAGAATGTCGGCGTGACACCGCTGACCGCGCCGCCGGGTTGCAGGATTCCGCCTAGATTTTCCGCGACCTGTTCCACATGAATACTGCCGCCATTTATCGCGCCGACGCCATACACCCACGCGGGCTTGCCGTTTTCATCGAACGTGTTCCAGATCACCAGCGCGTTGTTGTCGAACACGCGTTGTACCGTGACATAGTGGCCGTTGTTCGCGTGATTGAAATACAAACCCGTCGTGCCGGACACAGCAAGTTTTCCCTGGCCGCCGCCGAATTCGTACGCACCGGAATCGCAGTGGGTCTGGCCACGTGCCGCGCCGCGGGCATCGGTTGCTGCGCAATTTGCGGCGAGACCATTGCCGATGGCGGGGCTGGAAGAACTCAGAGCCAGCGTATCGACAACGCCGCCATGATGCCCCAGGTCAGCGAAGCCGGCGTCGCTGACGACACGGTCGCTTGCTGCATTGAAGCCGCAGGACGTGTCCTTGAACAGATTGCCGCCTTGCGACGTGCTGCTCACGTTCACCGAGCTGCTGAAGTTGCAAAGCGACGCGCTGCTGCCCACGAGGATGCTGTTGGCAACCGAGATCGTGCTGCCGAAACCGTCTGCCAAACCTTCCACGATCAGCGAGGCGCTCTCACCCGCATCGAGGGTGGAGTTCGTGATCGTGATACTGGAGGGCTCCCACGAGGAACCCGAGGAGCCTGGTAAAAAGTCGATCACGGTCCAGGCGCCATGTGATGTCGGGTTCGTCAGCGTGACGTTGCTCAGGGTCAGGCTTCCGGAGTTTTCAATTCTGCCAGGATCCCTGATGCTCGATGAATCAATGACGAGCGTGCCACTGTTTCCGATCACCGGGCCAAAGATCCAATTGCAGAATTCTGGTTTCGGGGTGGTCGATTTCGTCGACTTACTGCTGGATGTGGAAGCCGATGCGGCCGGAACAAAGTTGAAGTTGCGCAGCGTCAAATTGCCGCTGACCGCGAGCTGAGTGCCGGGACTGGGAGGTTGGCAGGTCGTTCCCTCCGGTGTCTGCATCTCCCATTTCGATCCAGACCCGTCAATCGCAATCGTTCCCGCGACATCGATCTGGCAGTTGTAATCGCCATTTCGCGCGAGAACGATCAATGAAGGTTCGTGTCCAGGCGCAGCATTGGCTGCTGCACTAAGCCCGGCACAATCGCCATTGGCGATGTGCACGACACCGGCAGCCAAAGCGTGGGAAACAGGCACGAACAAAAACAACGCGAATAACGCGAGTCGTTTCATGGGTCAATCCTCATCCGAAAGTTGCGCCTTTATTTTCAGGCTGCGGCCTTGGCGCTTCAGCTGCAACCTTTGCTGGTCTGCATCATAGCTTTTCTGCATTCTGGTGTGACGGCGGCCATCAGTTTGCGGACGCAACGCTGGTATGATGCCGAGCAGTTGGCTTTGACGGAGTCTTCCTAAGTGCTTGAAATCCTGATCGCCGGCGGCTGGGCAATGGTACCCATCCTGCTGTGTTCGGCGGTGGCATTGGCCATCATCCTGGAACGATTCTGGTCGCTGCGGCGCAGCAGTGTGGTGCCGCAGGAACTCGGCGAGCAGGTGCTGGCGTGGGCGCGTACGCGCAAGCTCGACCCGGCGCACATCGAAACCTTGCGCACGAACTCGCCGCTCGGCGAAATCCTCGCCGCGGCGCTGTCCGTGCGCATGCGGGCGCGCGACGTGATCAAGGAGCGCGTCGAGGACACCGGCCGCCACGTCGTGCATCGGCTCGAACGTTTTCTCAACACGCTCGGCACGATCGCGCTGATCTCGCCGCTGCTCGGTCTGCTCGGCACGGTCTTTGGCTTGATCAAGATGTTCTTCGCCGTGATGGTGTCCGGCGTCGGCGATCCGCTGAAAATGGCCGGCGGCATCGGCGAGGCGCTCGTATGTACGGCCACCGGTTTGTGCGTGGCGATTCCGGCGTATTTCTTTCATCGTTATTTCCGCGGCCGCGTCACCGATTACGTCGTCGAGATGGAGCAGCAGACGATCCTGCTGATCGACGAATTGTCCGCGCAGACGGAAAGCCCGCCGGTACGCGCCGCGGCACGCGGGGCCTGACATGCGGCTCGGTTCGACCCGAACGGACGAGTTCGAGATCAACGTGATCTCGTTGATCGACGTCATGCTGACGCTGCTGATGTTCTTCGTCATGACGACGACATTCGTGCAGCACTCGGCAATGAAAGTGACCTTGCCGCAGTCCTCGGAAACGACCGAAGACGCGCCGCGCGAACCGCTGATCGTCATGATCGGCAGCGATAGCCGCTTCTATGTCGACAACAACGAAGTGCTCGATCCGAACGTCGACACGCTCAAGCAGGCGATCGAGCATGTCGCCGGCGACGAGCACGACCGCCCGGTGATTCTGCGTGCCGACGCCATGACGCCGCACCAGGCCGTGGTCACGGCGATGGACGCGCTCGGCCAGCTCGGTTTCACGCACTTGTCGATCGCTACGGTGCGCAGCAAGGCGGAAAGCGCGAAGTGAGACGGCGCCGGTGAACGACACCGCGCAATCCGATCAGTCCGGATGGGCAGCGTACCGACGGCTGCTGACCTATTCGTCGCGATACTGGCCGCTCGCGATCATCGCTGCTTTCGGCATGATTTTCGACGCGGCTTGCGGATCGGCGTTCACGCTGATCATCAAACCCATGCTCGACGAATTGTTCGTGCGCAAGGATCCGGCAACGATCTTGTGGATGCCGGTCATTATCGTTGCGCTCTTTCTCGTGCGCGGCATCGCCACGTTCACCGCGGACTTCAGCATGGCGCGCATCGCGCGTGGTGTGGTGCAGACGCTGCGTGACCAGGTGTTCCGCAAATACCTCACGCTGCCGGCTGCGTATTTCGTGCGCGAGCCGTCGAGTGTGCAGATTTCACGCATGACTTACACGGTCGAGCAGGTCGCGAACGCGAGCACGGACGCATTGAAGATCATCGTACTCGACGGCTTGATGATCATCGGTCAGGTCGCGGTGATGCTGTACAACAGCGCACGACTGACACTGGCGTTGTTCGTGCTCGCGCCGCTCGTCGCCGGCGTCGTTTACGCCGTGGGTCGGCGCTACCGGCGCATCAGTCATCGCATCCAGGACTCGGTGAGCTCGATCACCGGCATGGTCGATGAAGTCGTCGCCGGACAGCGCGAAGTGAAGGTCTATGGCGGCAGCGAATATGAGACACGGCGCTTTGCCGAAAAAAACGAGGCGATCCGCGGCCTGAACCTGAAAATCGCTTCGACCAACGCGTTGGCCACCGCGCTCGTGCAGCTCGTGGCCGCTTGCGCGCTGGCGCTGGTGATTTTCCTTGCCACGCGTCGGGGTACAGTCGAGCACATGAGTCCGGGTACGTTCATGTCGCTGATCACGGCGATGCTGGTCATGTTGCCATCGCTGAAGCGGCTGACCACGGTGCAATCGAACATGCAGCGTGGCGTGGTTGCGGCGCGCGACATTTTCGCCGTGATCGATGCGCCGCAGGAACGCGACAGCGGCAACCTACGCGTCGAGCGCAGCCGCGGAGACATCGAATTCCGCGGCGTGAGCTTCGCCTATCCTGGCGCGCTGGTTCCGGCGCTGCACGCGATTGATCTGCATTGCCCGCCCGGCACGGTCACCGCGCTGGTCGGCCGCTCCGGCAGCGGCAAATCGACACTCGCGAGTCTGCTGCCACGCTTTTACGAGCCGGGTACCGGCACCGTGTTGCTCGATGGGCGACCACTGAATGATTATGCGCTCGCCAATCTGCGCGCGCAGATTGCCTGGGTCGGCCAACAAGTCGTGATCTTCGACGATACGGCGGCGCGCAACATTGCTTATGGAGAATTGTCGCGGGCACCGCGCGAAGCGGTGATCGAAGCAGCGCGCGCGGCGAATGCGCTGGATTTCATCGACGCACTTCCGCACGGGCTGGACAGCCGTGTCGGTGAGGGCGGGGCACTGCTCTCGGGCGGACAGCGCCAGCGCGTGGCGATTGCACGCGCGCTGCTCAAAAACGCACCGGTACTGATCCTCGATGAAGCCACCAGCGCGCTCGACAGCGAAACCGAAAGCCTGATCCAGGACGCGCTCAAGCGGCTGGTGCGCGAGCGCACGGTGCTCGTAATCGCGCACCGGCTGTCGACCGTGGAGCATGCCGACAATATCGTCGTGCTCGAAGAAGGCCGCATCATCGAAACCGGAACGCACGTGCAATTGCTCGCGCGGGGCGGGCACTACGCCGCGTTGTATAAAATGCAATTTCGCGACAGTGGCGACGCCGGCTCTCATTCTTGAGTCGACGCTGACGTGTCCGCATTGCGGACATCGAACGCTCGAGACGATGCCGACTGATGCGTGCATCCATTTTCACGATTGCGCTGGCTGCGGCGCGTTGCTGAAACCCAAGTCCGGCCACTGCTGCGTGTTCTGTTCGTACGGCTCGGTGCCATGCCCGCCGATGCAAGCCGAGAAGGGCTGCTGCCGTGGCTGCGAACCCATCTGAAAATCTGCTGCGCTCGGCAGCTCGCGCGCCGGCGGTGCTCGGAATGCTCATGTACTGACGTGTACACTCCGCTTCCTGCGCTCCGGCGGCGCGCAATCTGCCTTCGCTCGCGACGATTTTCAGATGGGTTCTGATTCGATATTCAGCGATAAATCTCTGAACGCGACCTGGTACGGCGAGCGCAGACCGGCGTGGTGGCTGCGCGCGTTGTCCGCCCTGTTCAAGAGCGTCGTGCAAATTCGTCGCGGCCTGTATGCGTCGGGCCTGCTGTCGGGCACGCGTTTGCGTGTGCCGGTCATCGTCGTCGGCAATATCACTGTTGGCGGCACCGGCAAGACGCCGCTCGTGATTGCGCTGATCGAAGCGCTGCGCGCGCGCGGATTCAATCCGGGCGTGATCAGCCGCGGCTATGCCGGAACCGGCGATGCACTGCTCGTTGTCGACGAGCGCAGCAGTCCACTGTCGGTCGGCGACGAGGCCGCGCTGGTGTTCCAGACGACGCAGGCGCCATTTGTCGTCTGCCGCGATCGCGTGAAGGCCGGGCGCGTCATGCTCGACAAGACCGCGGTCGACGTGATCATCTCCGACGATGGCTTGCAGCACTATCGTCTGCATCGTGATGTTGAAATCTGCGTGATCGACGGCAAACGCCGTTTCGGCAACGGCTATCTGTTGCCGGCGGGACCTTTGCGTGAGCCGGTGACGCGGCTCGACAGCATCGCGCTGCGCGTGTGCAACGGCGGCGAGGCGCAGCCGGGCGAAGTGGCTATGAGCCTGGTCGGCGATGAGGCGATTGCCTTCGCCGATCCGCAGCGGCGCCGTCCGTTGCGCGAATTCGTCGGACAGCGCGTGCACGCAGTGGCCGGCATCGGCAATCCCGAGCGGTTTTTCGCGCAACTGCGCGCGGCCGGAATCGACGTGATTCCGCGCCCTTTCGATGATCATTTCCCGTACGCGGAAAAAGACCTGGATTTCGGCGATGGCCTGCCGGTGTTGATGACGGAAAAGGACGCCGTCAAATGCAGGGCATTCACGCGACTCGATTTGTGGAGCGTGCCGGTTCGAGCGGATCTACCGGATGGTTTCTTCGACGCGGTTGCCCAGCATGTGCGTCAGGCCCGTACGGCAGCGGGTTGACAACTACGCATTCCGCCACTACCTTGCGCGCACCTTTCCAACACGAGGGCGTCCTTCCGTGGACCCTTGCAGTAGTTTCAACTGCAGCCAATCTGATTGATCCGCGGAAGCCCTTGTTGCAAGAGACTTCCGCGCGAGGCGGAAGTCGTGTCACACGCGCTCGGCGCGTGCTGATGCCGTAAACCTCCCACCAATCCGGCTGGCTGCTCCGATGTTTTCTTTTGGAGTACGCGATGCTGGATTTTTCCCACATCTCGATGTTGATTCCCGCCGTTGCGCGCGAGCGCAATAAAGGCGAGGCGGCCGCGCGCGCGGCAGCGGCCTTGCTCGCGCTCGCGCGCCTGGAAGCCGCGCCGGTATTGACGCAGCTCGACAGCGTCGCGGAAGGCTTGAATCCCGAGCAGGTCGAACAGCGGCGCGAACAATTTGGTCCCAACGTCGTTGCGCAGGAAACGCGCAAGCCGTTCCTGCTGCAGATTTTCGAGCGCTTCATCACCAATCCGATCAACATTCTGTTGACGGCACTCGCGGTGATCACCTGGGTCACGGGTTCGCAGACCAGCGACACGATTGCCGCTCTGATCATGTTCGCGATGGTCGTGATGGCGGTGTTCGTCGCGCATTTCCAGGAAGCGCGTTCCGATCGCGCGGTCGAACAGTTGCGCAACATGGTCAGCAACACCGCGGCGGTGCGCCGTGAAGTCGACGAGGAACGCGCCGATGATGCTGAAGAAGATACGCCGCCGAATCGCGTCAATCGCAAGTTCGAATTGCCGATCGACGGCTTGGTGCCTGGCGACATCGTGCATCTGTCGGCCGGCGACATGGTGCCGGCCGACCTGCGACTGCTCGCCGCCAAGGACTTGTTCGTCAACCAATCGGCGCTGACCGGCGAGTCGATGCCGGTGGAGAAATTCGCCGGCGCCGACGCCGCGGCGAAAACCGCACTGGAAGCCGGTTGTCTTTGCTTCATGGGCTCGAACGTCGTCAGCGGCAGCGCGACGGCGGTGGTCGCCGCGACTGGCGCCAATACCTACTTTGGTGCGCTCGCCGGCTCACTGGTCGGCGAGCGCGTGCAGACGAGCTTTGACCGCGGCGTATCGCGTTTCGCCTGGCTGATGCTGCGTTTCATGCTGGTGATGGTGCCGGTCGTGTTCGCGATCAACTGGTTCACCAAGGGCAGCTTCTTCGAGGCGCTGTTGTTCGCGATCGCGGTCGCCGTCGGCCTGACGCCCGAGATGCTGCCGATGATCGTGGCGATCAATCTGGCCAAGGGCGCGCTGAAGATGGCGCGCAAGGACGTCATCGTCAAACGCCTCAACGCGATCCAGAACTTCGGCGCGATCGACGTGTTGTGCACCGACAAGACCGGCACGCTGACGCAGGACAAGGTCATCCTCGAGCGCCACACCGACATCCGCGGCGACGATGACGACAGCGTGCTCGATTACGCCTGGCTCAACAGCTTTCACCAGACCGGTTTGAAAAATCTGCTCGACGTCGCCGTGCTCGAACGCGCCGCGCCGGAAGCCGCTGCACGCCTGAAAGCCGAGTACACGCTGGTCGACGAAGTGCCATTCGATTTCAGCCGGCGCCGCATGTCGGTCGTGGTGCGCGAGGAATCCTCGGGCAAGCATTTCCTGATCGCCAAGGGCGCGGTTGCCGAAACGGTCAGCGTTTGCGCGCGCGCGCGCGACGATGGCGAAGAAGTGCCGATGACGAAGGACAAGCTCGAAGAAGTGCGTGCGGTGGCGCGTGACATGAACGACGAAGGCTTCCGCGCGCTGGCGCTCGGGATGCGCGAGATCGAGGTCAAATCCGCCTATTCGCGCGAGGACGAGAAGGACCTCACGCTGATGGGCTTCGTCGCTTTTCTCGATCCGCCGAAAGACAGCGCCGCGGATGCCATCCAGGCGCTCAACGCCAACGGCGTGGCCGTGAAGATTCTCACCGGCGACAACGATATCGTCACGCGCAACGTCTGCCGCCAGGTCGGCATCAAAGTGGAAAATTACCTCACCGGTCCGAAGGTCGAGGCCATGAGCGATGACGAGCTCACGATTGCCACGCGTACGACGCAGGTATTTGCGCGCCTGAATCCGCAGCAAAAGGTGCGCGTAATCCAGGCCCTGCATCGCGACAACCACGTCGTCGGTTTTTTGGGCGACGGCATCAACGACGGTCCGGCGCTGCGTGCGGCCGATGTCGGCATCTCGGTCGATACCGCGGTCGATATCGCCAAGGAGTCGGCCGATATCATTCTGCTGGAAAAGAGCTTGATGGTGCTCGAAGAGGGCGTGATCGAAGGCCGCAAGGTGTTCGGCAACATGCTCAAGTACATCAAGATGACCGCAAGTTCCAACTTCGGCAACATGTTCAGCATGATCGGCGCGAGCGCGCTGTTGCCGTTCCTGCCGATGCTGCCGGTACAGGTGCTGCTGAATAATCTGCTCTACGACTTCTCGCAGACCGCGGTGGCTTCCGACGATGTCGATGCGGAATACCTGGCCAAGCCGCGCCAATGGGATTTGCAGTCGATCAAGCGCTTCATGCTGACGATCGGGCCGATCAGTTCGATCTTCGACTACGCTACGTTCGCCGTGTTGTGGTTCGTGCTCGGTGCCGGTAACAACGCCAATTTGTTTCAGACCGGCTGGTTCGTCGAATCGCTGTTGTCGCAGACGCTGGTCGTGCACATCATCCGCACTGGCCGCATTCCGTTCGTGCAGAGCAGCGCCAGTCTGCCACTGACGATCACGGGTGTGGTGATCTGCCTCGTCGGCATCGCGCTGCCGTTCCTGCCGATCGGTGCCTGGTTCGGTTTCGTGCCGCTGCCCGGCATCTACTGGCTGTTCCTGGCCGTGATCCTCGCTGCGTACATGGCGTTGACGCAGGTCGTGAAGGCCCGTCTGATCCGTCGTTTCGGATTGCTTTAGAGTTTCCGGTGTACGATGCAGCGATGAAACGCAAAACGATCAGCGGATTGCTGCTACTGGCCAGTGCCAATGTGATGACGGCATCGATCTCGACGGGCATCAGCGGAACCGTGCACACCTCGCCGGCGCATCCGGGCCCGCAACGTATCGGCGAGCCGGGCCACAAGCCGATGGCCGGTGCGAAGGTGCAGGTGCTCGATGCGGATCAGCGCGTCGTGGCGCACGCGGTCACCGACACCGACGGAAAATTTTCCGTAGCGGTCGCGGCGGGCGAATACTCGGTCGAAGTGGACACCGGTGGCGCGGCGCTGCCGCGCTGCGGAACGGCGGACGCCCAAGTGCAAGATGGACAAGTCGCGCACGTGGAACTGAGCTGCGATTCCGGAATGCGCTAGACGCGCGTCTCGCGATTTCCGATGCGCAAAAGAAAACGGCCCGCTCGCGCGGGCCGTTTTTTTGCGTCTTGTTTTACGAGGTGCTTACTGGCAGCCGGCAAACTTGAACGAGCCGATGCGCGTGCTCCAGTTGAATGCGCCGTTCGCCTGGATGTATTCGCTGGTGTACCAGAACGTGCAGTCGTCGGAGGGATCGACCGTCATCGCGCTGTAGTCGCCCCAGCGTGCCAGATTGCTGCCGGTCTGCGAACCGCCGCCTTGCACGATCGTGGCTTCCGCCTGCATCGTGTTCAGCGGGTCGCTGGCCAAACGGCCGGTGTAGCGGATCGCCGGGTGAATCGTGCCGCTCGAAGCGCTGTAGCCCAAGGCCATGTTGCCCTGCTTGTCCTGCGCGATCGAGCCCATCCAGCGGAACGTGCTGTCCGGATTGAACGTGGACTGTTGGTAAACCGACGGCGTACCGTTATTGAGGCGCAATTCATACCAGCGCACCGCGGAGGCCTGCGATTTCGGACTCTTGCTGCTGCCGTTCGGATTGACCGAATGCGTGGCGACCAGGGACTCGTGTCCGTCCGCGAAGTGACGATAGGCCAGTCGGTACATCATGCGATCAGCCAGCGAATCAAGCTTCTGGCTCACTCCCGACTGCGGAATGCAGGTGCCGCCGCCGCATGCCGGCGCGAATGCGGCGACCGCAAGGTTCGTCGGCCCGGTCAACGTCGTGTTGGCCGTGTTGGCCCAGTCCACGTGGAATTTCCACACGTTGAGCGAGTTCGAACCGAAGTTCACCATGTAGTTCGGCGCACCAGCGGGTGGCGCGATCGAACCATCCAGATCGGCTGGCAGCACGCCGCCGTAGCTCGTCGAAAGCTGGAAGCACTGCTGCGTCGCCGCCGTGCCGTTGATCATGGCGGTGCGGTCGTAGGCGCACAGCTTGGCGCCGCCGAACGTATTGCCGTTGAAGATGTTGAATGTCGTGTAGTAGCCGTCCGGCCACACGCCGGTCTTCGGATAATCCGGGAATGCGGTGTTGCCGTACGAGAACGCGTATCGGTTGTAGGTTCCGGTCGCGTCGGAGGTCGTGGAAACGGCCACACATTGCAGATACGGCGTGGTGCTGACCGAGAACTGCGAGATCACCCAGCGATTGGCGGCCTTGTCGTACACAACCGTGGCGTCGCCATCGTTGTTGGATTCGCAACCGCCGCCGAAGCCCGCCCACAGGGCACTGGTCGGAACCGGTCCTTTGACCACGGCACCGGTTGATTTGTTGAACACGGCCATGCCGGTGTTGACGACCTGCACGTACTGGGTGGCGCCAACGGCGCCGACGGTATCGGGCGGCGCGTATTGCACGGTGAAGCTGCCTTGCGGGCCGGTGAAGCCTTTGCCCACGCCGAGAATACCGGAAGCAGCACCGCCGCCCGGAGATGGCGCATTCGCACCACCATGCGAAGCAAAATTCTGCAGCGCCCCGTCCGCCTGGTTGTCAGGCACGCGGGCCAGCGGAAGATCGTGTTCGACGCGATCGCGCATCTTCTTGAAATCCGCCGGGTTCACGACGATGTCGCGCAACGCGGGCGAGGTGTCGTGCTGGACTGCGCCGGAAACTTCAACGCCCCGATGACTCTGGGCGAATGCCGAACCCGCGCAGACGCTTGCGAGAATTGCTGCCGCCAACTTCAGGTGCTTCATTTAGTCGACTCTCCCAATGGGAAGCATGCCAGCTTCCAAAATGAAAATTCCTCCGAAGCCTCGGAGGAACCATTTAGCAAGACCGTCGTTTCGAAGGCCCAGGCAATTTTTGAGTCCGAGCGCGATTACGGATTACCGCGGGTGCGAGCCCGCAATCCGAAAATCGTTACCGTTATCCCCCTGACCTGAATTGCCGCGCGGACTATACGTGGTTTCGGCCTGCAGTCACCTTGCAGTGCAGCGCAAGTTGTACGGACAACTACGTCACCAGATGTGGCGCGGTCAGTCCGCAGCCGTAGTGTCTGGTCCGCCTGCTGTATCTGGCGGGCCCTTTGCGTTCGTTCGCAGCAGAATAGCGAGTACTTGGCGGCGAGACCTCGCCGCGCGGAATCATGCCGACGCCAGCGATCAGCGCACCGCGGCGGCCGAGCAACCGCGCGCCAGGAAATCCGCCGATGAGTTTGCAAACGATGGGCTGAAGGTGATCAGTGCCAACGTCTGCAACGTGTCCGCATTCGCCAACTGCGTCAGCTCGAGTCGTTGCGTTTTTCAGGCAATCCACCGATGCTACCCGAGACGATTGTGAGCGGGGGCGGGGATGACAACGCGAGCCACAGGCGTGCGCGAGCCGATGTCCAAAGTGGATACCGCCTGGCTGCGCATGGAAAGCCCGACCAATCTGATGATGATCACGGGCCTGCTGTTTCTCAACAAACGCATGGAACCGCGCAAACTCAAGCGTGTCATCGCCGAGCGTTTTCTCGCGTTTCCGCGCTTCCGCCAGAAAGCCGTCGATGAGGGCAACGCGGCATTCTGGCAAACCGACATCGATTTCGACATGGACTGGCACGTGCGCGTCGCTGCACTGCCGGGCACAGGCGACAAAGCGGCACTGGAGAAATACACCAGCGAGCTGGCGTCCACCGCGCTCGATCATTCCAGGCCGCTGTGGCAATTCCATCTGATCGAGAACTACGACGGTGGCAGCGTGCTGCTGTCGCGCATCCATCATTGCTATGCCGACGGCCTGGCACTCGTACAGGTGATGCTGTCGCTGACCGATGCCGCGCCAAAACCCGAAAAGCGCGCACCGCTGGCGAAAGCCTGGCTCAAACGCGATCAGGGTGGCGTCGTTTCGCGCCTGCTCGCGCCGACGCGCGCGGGCTTTTCAAAAGTCATGGAGCTCGGCGAGAAGGCGCTGGCCAAAGGTGGAGAACTGATCCGCGATCCGGCGCTCGCAGCGGCTATCACCAAGGAAGGTACTGAAATCGCACGCGAACTCGCGATTGCGTTGAGCCTCGCCGACGATCCGCCCACCGCCTTGAAAGGCCCTCTCGGTGGCGTCAAGCGCGTCGCATGGGCCGAGCCCCTGCCGCTGTCCGACGCCAAGACGATTTGCAAGATCCTGCGCTGCACCGTCAATGATTTGTTGCTCGCCTGTGCTGCCGGAGCGCTGCGCGGGTATCTTCTGGATGGCGGCGAGGATGTCGATGGCCTGACGATCCGCGCGACCGTGCCGGTGACGCTGCGTCCGCTCGAACACGCGAAAAAACTCGGCAATCATTTCGGACTGGTATTTCTCGATCTGCCGGTGGGCGAAGCCAATCCGCTGCGTCGGCTCGAGCGCGTCGCCGCGAGCATGCG
>Ga0207657_10002919_pt1 | contig 18353 bp, 22 predicted proteins | sample KBSC33metaG_FD_184316 | JGI IMG/M metagenome (GOLD analysis project Ga0207657, IMG submission 184316) | Corn rhizosphere microbial communities from Kellogg Biological Station, Michigan, USA - KBS C3-3 metaG (SPAdes) (version 2) | ecosystem: Host-associated > Plants > Roots > Rhizosphere > Soil ... | reverse complement strand
GTCGACCGCCGGTGACAACCACCTCGGCGGCGACAACTTCGACAAGGCGGTCGTCGACTGGATGGCCGGCGAGTTCAAGAAGGACCAGGGCATCGACCTCGCGCAGGACAAGATGGCGCTCCAGCGCCTCTACGAGGCCGCGGAGAAGGCGAAGATCGAGCTGTCGTCGACGATGACGACGCAGATCAACCTGCCGTTCGTCACCGCGACCGCCGAGGGCCCGAAGCACCTCGACCTGCAGCTCACCCGGGCGAAGCTCGAGGAGATCACCGCCGACCTGCTCGAGCGGACCGTCGGCCCGACGAAGCAGGCGCTCGCCGACGCCGAGCTCGACGCGTCGAAGATCGACCACGTCGTCCTCGTCGGCGGCATGACCCGCATGCCTGCCGTCGTGGAGAAGGTCAAGCAGATCGTCGGCAAGGACCCGCACAAGGGCGTCAACCCGGACGAGGTCGTCGCGGTCGGCGCCGCGCTCCAGGCCGGCGTGCTGAAGGGCGAGGTCAAGGACATCCTGCTGCTCGACGTGACACCGCTCTCACTCGGCATCGAGACGAAGGGCGGCGTGATGACGAAGCTCATCGAGCGCAACACCACGATCCCGACGAAGAAGTCCGAGGTCTTCACGACCGCCGAGGACAACCAGCCGTCGGTCGAGGTGCACGTGCTCCAGGGCGAGTCGGAGATGGCGACGTACAACAAGACGCTCGGCAAGTTCCAGCTCGTCGGCATTCCGCCGGCGCCGCGGGGCCTGCCGCAGGTCGAGGTCGCGTTCGACATCGACGCGAACGGCATCATCAACGTCTCGGCGAAGGACACCGGCACCGGCAACGTCCAGCAGATCCAGATCCAGGGCGGGTCGGGCCTGTCGGAGACCGAGGTGCAGGACATGATCCGCAACGCAGAGGCGCACGCCGACGAGGCGCGCAAGCTGCGTGAGGTCGTCGACGCGAAGAACAACGCGGAGCAGCTCGCGTACCAGACCGAGCGTTCGCTGAAGGAGCACCGCGACAAGCTCGACGAGGCCGAGGCCTCGACGATCGAGGGTCGCATCATGGAGCTCCGCCAGGCGCTCGAAGGCGACGACGTCGCGGACATCCGCGCGAAGACCGAGTCGCTCCAGGAGGCCTCGCACAAGCTCGCCGAGGCGGTCTACGCCCAGGCGACCGCGCAGGCGCAGGCCTCCGCCGGCGGCAACGGCGCGACGACGCCGGACGACGAGGTCGTCGAGGAGGGCGAGTACGAGGTCGTCGACGAGGAGGCGAAGACCTCGTGACCGAGGAGACGGAGCAGCAGCAACAGCAGCAGCACGAGCCCGAGGCAGCGCCGGTCGTCGAGGAGGACGACCGGCTGCTCCGCCTCGCCGCCGACTTCGACAACTACAAGAAGCGGGTCGCGCGTGAGCGCGAGGAGTACGTCGCGTTCGCCAACGAGCGGCTCGTAAAGGACCTGCTGCCGATTCTCGACGACCTCGAGCGTGCGCTCGCGGCGGTCGGCGAGCACGAGGAGGCGACCGTCGAGGAAGGTGTGCGGCTCGTGCACCGCTCGCTCGCGTCGCTGCTCGAGCGGAACGGCGTGAAGGAGATCGAGACGACGGGCCAGTTCGACCCGCACGTGCACGAGGCGCTCCTCTCGCAGCCGTCCGAGGCCGAGGAGGGCTCCGTGATCGACGTCGTGCAGAAGGGCTACGCCATCGGCGACCGCGTCGTGCGGCCCGCGCGTGTCGTGATCGCTGCGGCGCCCGCGAACGGGAGCGATGGCTAAGACGCTCTACGACACGATCGGCGTCTCCAAGTCGGCGTCGCAGGACGAGATCAAGAAGGCGTACCGCAAGCTCGCGCGCCAGTACCACCCGGACAAGAATCCGGGGGACAAGGAGGCGGAGGAGCGCTTCAAGGAAGTGCAGCACGCCTACGACGTGCTCTCCGACGACGAGAAGCGGAAGACGTACGACCGGTTCGGCTCGACCAACGGTCGCGCCGCGCCCGGCCCCGGCGGCTCGAACGTCAACTTCGACTTCTCGGGCTTCGACGTCGGCGATCTCGGCGACCTGTTCGGCGGCATCTTCGGCGGCGGCGGTGCGCGCGGCGGGACGTCGCGTGCGCGGCGTCAGCCGGTGCGCGGCTCCGACGTGGAGGTCGAGGTGCAGCTCTCGTTCGAGGACGCTCTGCAGGGCGCCGAGGTCAAGGTCCCTGTCGAGCTCACGACCGCGTGCCGCGAGTGCGGCGGCACCGGCGCACAGCCCGGCACCGCACCGGTCATCTGTCCCGAGTGCAACGGCCGCGGCGTCAAGTCGGAGTCGCAGGGGCTCTTCGCCCTCTCGCAGCCGTGCCCGCGCTGTCGCGGCAACGGCACCGTGATCGAGCAGCCGTGCCCGAACTGCCACGGCTCCGGCCGCGAGCGGCGCATCAAGACGTACACGGTGAAGATCAAGCCGGGCGTGAAGGACCGCACGCGCATCCGCCTCAAGGGCAAGGGCGAGGCAGGCGAGAACGGCGGCCCGGCCGGCGACCTCGTCGTGATCACACGCGTTGCGCCGTCGCCGACCTACGAGCGCCGCGGTGATGACCTGATCGTGCAGGTGCCGGTGTCGTTCCCGACCGCGACGCTCGGCGGCAAGGTCGAGGTGCCGACGCCCGAGGGCACCGTCTCGCTGAAGGTTCCCGCCGGCTCCGAGGACGGCAAGTTGCTGCGCATCAAGGGCCGCGGCGCGCCGAAGCTCAGCGGCGCCGGCAAGGGCGACGTGCTCGCGCGGCTTCGCATCGAGGTGCCGAAGCGCCTCAACAAGAAGGAGCGCGAGCTGCTCGAGGAGCTCCAGAAGGCGAGCGGCTGATGCCCGAGCGTCCGGTCTACATGATCAGCGTCGCCGCCGAGCTCGTCGGCATGCATCCGCAGACGCTGCGCATCTACGAGAACAAGGGCCTCGTGCGCCCGCAGCGCACGCCGGGCGGCACGCGCCTCTACAGCGAGTCGGATCTCGAGCGGTTGCGCATCATCCAGCGTCTCACGACCGAGGTCGGCTTGAACCTCGCCGGCGTCGAGCTGGTGCTGCGCCTCGAGGACGAGCTGCGCAAGGCGCACACGCAGATCGAGCGGCTGCAGGCGCAGCTGCGCGAAGAGATTCAGAAAGTGCACAAGGAATATCGCCGCGACCTCGTGGTCTATCGCGAGCAGCGGCTTCCGGAAAGAAGGTAAGGAATGGACTTCAACAAGCTGACGATCAAGAGCCAGGAGGCCGTCGCTGCTGCGCAGGAGCTTGCGCGCCGTAACGGCAATCCGGAGCTCTATCCCGAGCATCTGCTGATCGCGCTCCTCGACCAGGAGCTGCCGCGCGAGCTCGTGCCCGATGCAGAGGCGCTCCGCGCGCAGGCGGAGGCGACGCTTGCGACGAAGCCGCGCATCCAAGGGGCGCAGCAGCAGCCGAACGTCTCGGCGGCGTTCTCGAAGGCGCTCGACAAGGCGTTCGACGAGGCGAAGAAGATGCAGGACGACTACGTGTCGACCGAGCACCTGCTGCTCGCGCTCGATGTGATGCCGCGCGAGCAGCTCGAGGCGAAGATCAAGGCCGTGCGCGGCGGCCAGCGCGTCACGTCGCAGGATCCGGAGGGCACGTACCAGGCCCTCGAGAAGTTCGGCCGCGACCTCACGGCTGCGGCGGAGGAGGGCAAGCTCGATCCGGTCATCGGTCGCGACGAGGAGATCCGCCGCGTCATCCAGGTGCTGTCGCGGCGCACGAAGAACAACCCCGTGCTGATCGGCGAGCCGGGCACCGGCAAGACCGCCATTGTCGAAGGGCTCGCGCAGCGCATCGTCGACGGCGACGTGCCCGAGGGCTTGAAGGGCAAGCGCGTGTGGGCGCTCGACATCGGCGGGCTGCTCGCGGGCGCGAAGTACCGCGGCGAGTTCGAGGAGCGGCTGAAGGCCGTGCTCGGCGAGATCAAGAACGCCGAGGGCGAGCTGATCCTCTTCATCGACGAGCTGCACACGATCGTGGGCGCCGGCGCAGCCGAAGGCGCGGTCGACGCCGCGAACATGCTGAAGCCGATGCTCGCGCGCGGCGAGCTGCGCTGTGTCGGCGCGACGACGCTCGACGAGTACCGCAAGTACATCGAGAAGGACGCAGCCCTCGAGCGGCGCTTCCAGCCGATCTTCGTCGGCGAGCCGTCGGTGAGCGACACGATCGCGATCCTGCGCGGCCTGAAGGACACGTACGAGTCGCACCACGGCGTTCGCATCCGCGACGCGGCGCTCGTCGCCGCTGCTGTTCTGTCTCACCGGTACATCGCGGATCGTTTCCTGCCCGACAAGGCGATCGACCTCGTCGACGAGGCCGCGTCGCGGCTGCGCATGGAGATCGACTCGTCGCCGGTCGAGCTCGACGAGGCCGAGCGGCGCGTACGCCAGCTCGAGATCGAGCTCGCGGCGATGAAGAAGGAGTCGAAGCAGGTGCGCGAGCCGGTGGAGCGCGCGCTCGCCGATGCGCAGGAGGTGCGGAATGCGCTCGCCGCCCGCTGGGCGGAGGAGAAGCAGGCGCTCGAGCGCGTCAAGGAGATCACGCGCAAGATCGACGAGCTGAAGCGCGAGGCCGAGAAGGCGGAGCGTGAGGGCAACCTCGGTCGCGTCGCCGAAATCCGCTATGGGGAATTGCCGGCGCTCGAGAAGGAGCTCGAGGAGCGCGACGACGTCACGCGCACGTCGATGGTGAAGGAGGAGGTCGACGAGGACGACATCGCCCAGGTCGTCGCCCGCTGGACGGGCATCCCGGTCGACAAGCTCCTCGAGGGCGAGACCGAGAAGCTCATCCATATGGAGGAGCGGCTGCACCAGCGCGTCGTCGGTCAGGACGAGGCGGTCGAGGCGGTCGCGAACGCGCTCCGCCGTGCACGCACGGGTCTCCAGGACCCGAACCGGCCCATCGGCTCGTTCATCTTCCTCGGCCCGACCGGCGTCGGCAAGACCGAGCTCGCGCGCGCGCTCGCGGAGTTCATGTTCGACGACGATCACGCGATGGTGCGCATCGACATGTCGGAGTACCAGGAGCGGCACACGGTGTCGCGGCTGGTGGGCGCGCCGCCGGGCTACGTCGGCTACGACGAGGGCGGCCAGCTGACGGAAGCCGTGCGGCGGCGTCCGTACACCGTCGTCCTGCTCGACGAGATCGAGAAGGCGCACAACGAGGTGTTCGATGTGCTCCTCCAGGTGCTCGACGACGGCCGTCTCACCGACGGCCAGGGCCGCACGGTCGACTTCCGCAACACGGTGCTGATCATGACGTCGAACGTCCGCAGCGCCGAGCAGCTCCGCGACCGTTTCCGGCCGGAGTTCCTGAACCGCATCGACGAGATCGTCGAGTTCAAGGCGCTCTCGCGCGACCAGATCGCCGAGATCGTCGAGCTCCAGCTCGAGCGGCTGCGCGACCGGCTCGCCGAACGCACGATCACGCTCGAGCTCACGGACCCGGCGAAGGAGGTACTCGCGGAGGCGGGCTGGGATCCGGCGTACGGCGCGCGGCCGCTGAAGCGCGCGATTCAGCGACTCGTCGAGAACCCACTCGCGCTGCGACTGCTCGAGGGCGACTTCGAGGACGGCGACACGATCCGCGTCGATGCCGAGGGCGAGGCGCTCGTGTTCGAGAAGGTGGCGGCGGGAACCCCCGTCGCCGCCTGATCGAACCGATCCTCTTCGCTGCGCGAAGAACGGGGTGCAAACCCTGTTCCTAGAGGAGGATCACTGTGAGGAAGCTCGTTTCGCTCCTGACCGTCGGCGCGTGCGCCGCGCTCGTCTTCGCCGCGCTGTCGTCGGCACGCCCCGCAGCTGCGCACTACCGCTTCACCGCGACCCTGAATGCCGGCCAGGAGATTCCGAAGCAGGCCGTGAAGAATCAGGCCGCGCACGGGACGTTCACCGGCGTGCTCACCGGCACGTCGCTGAAGTGGAAGCTGACGTTCGCCAAGCTGACCGGGCCGGCGACCGCCGCGCACATCCATCTCGGCGGCATGGGCAAGTCCGGCAACGTCGCGGTCGCGCTCTGCGGCCCGTGCACGTCCGGCATGAGCGGCACCGCGACGATTCCCGCGTCGCTGCTGGGCACGATCAAGAAGCACGGCACGTACGTGAACGTGCACACGACGAAGAACCCGAACGGCGAGATTCGCGGCCAGGTCGTCGCGAAGGCCGGGATGTAGCTGACCGCAAGCGGCTCCCGCTCGGTTACGGTCACGCGTGATGCTTGTCGTGGCCGCCACCGAGCGGGAGCTCGCACTCGTACGCGGCGTCGAGACCTTCGTCTGCGGCGTCGGCCCCGTCGATGCGGCAGCGGGGACGGCGCGGGTGCTCACGGCGCGGCGGCCCGACGCTGTTCTCCACATCGGGCTCGCCGGTGCGCGCGGTATCGACCCGCCTGCGCTCGTTCTCGGCTCGGAGTCGGTCTACAGCGACGTGATCGACCCGGGCTCTGCGTTCCCGCGTGTCGAGCGGGTGGAGCCCGAGGCAGCGCTGCTCGCGCGCGTTCGTGCTGCACTGCCCGACGCGCTCGTGTTGCCGATCGCGACGGCGGGCCGCGTGTCCGGCGGCAGCGGGTGCGACGTCGAGGCGATGGAAGGATTCGGTGTCCTGCGGGCCTGCGCGCTCGCGGGTGTGCCCGCAGTCGAGCTGCGCGCGATTTCGAACGATGTCGATGAAGCCGATCGCGCGAAGTGGCGCTTCGACGACGCGCTCGCTGCGCTCGCGGACGCGGTCGCCCGCGTGCTCGCCTAGATCTCGGCGACGTCGTCGAGGAACTCGGCGCCGCCGCTCACGGGCGGTGCGCCATACGCGAAGAAGACGATCTCCTCATCCGTCTCGTTTCGCGCCTGCATCGGCGTGCCGGAGTGGACGGCCACGATCCCGCCCGGCTCGACGTCGACACGCTGCGGCGGATCCTCGAGCAGAAGGGTGAGCGTGCCGCGGAGTGGGACGAAGATCTCCTCCTGGTTCGGGTCGATGTGCCGGCGACCGCGGGTGCGTGCCGGATACCGCCACATGCGGGCGCGCGACTGCGTCAGCTGCGCGGCGTCGGTCACGGACGCCTGGCTGCGCGGTGCCTGCCCGTGCATCGGCTCGCGCTCGTCCCAGGGCAGGTCTGCGGCGTGAACGACGTCGAAGGCCATCGAGCCGACGATACCCTCCGCGCGCATGGCGAGGCCGACGTATCCCCGCGCAGGCGAGCCGCGCCCCGCCGCGCTCCCGCCCGAGACGCGCACCGTCGGGCAGGTGGTGGCCGAGTCGATCCGCATCTACGGCGAGAAGTTCGTCCGCTGCCTTGCGATCGGCGTCGTGCCGGCCGCGTTGACGCTTGCGAGCACGCACATCTCGCGCCGGCTCGCGCTCGTGCTCACGCCGACGCTCGACGGGGCGCTCCTCAGCGCGACGTTCGTCTATGCCTCGACGATCGTGCTCGAGGCGCGGCCGCCGTTCGCGCGGCTCGTGCGCGCCTGGCTCGTCGGGTGGCTCGTGTTCATCCCGGCGCCGTTCCTGCTGCTCGGGTTCATCCTGCCCGCGCTGGCGTGGCTCGCCGCCTTCGGGCTCGTCGTGCCGGTGCTCGTCGTCGAGGATCTCGGCGTTCGCGCAGCGCTGGCGCGTGCGTGGCGGCTCGCCCGGGCCGACTACGTGCACGTGCTGGGCTCGCTCGCGACGCTGGCGCTCCTGGTGCTGATCACGCAGGGCGTGCTCGCCTTCATCATCCGCGGCGCCGCGGCCGAGGCGCTCGAGACCGCCGTTGGGCTTGCGAGCGTCGTCATCTCGCCGCTCGTCTTCATCGGCGCGGCGCTCCTCTACGTGGATCAGACCGCCCGGGTCGAGTAGGTTCCCGACATGGCCATCTACATCCTGCTCTCGAGGTTGTCGCAACAGGGCGTGGCGACGCTGAAGTCGAATCCCGACCGCTTGCGCGAGGTGAACCGTGACGTCGAGGAGCTCGGTGCGAGGGTGCTGCACCAGTGGGCGACACTCGGCGAGTTCGACTTCGTGAACGTCGTCGAGGCCCCCGACACCGCAACGATCGCGCGTGTCTCGGTCGCCCTCGGCGCGCGCGGCTCGACGAAGATCCAGACGCTGCCCGCGCTGACGATCGACGACTTCGTCGCAACGCTCAGTTAGCGCCTGTCCAACGAAGCCACGTCCGGGGCCAGGCCCGTGTACGTCTTCGTTACGACTTCGTCACGAATGTGTGACGGAACCAGGGTGATCTACGCCCGAGGAGCCACGACTCTCGTTGCGTCGACACACGTTCGTGTGGAAGTCGTGACGGAGTCGTATCGGGGCCCGGCCCCTGCCGTTCGGCTCTGACTAGGTGTCGGTAACGGCGGCGACCCGGCGCACGGTCACGCCCCACGCCTTGCCGGATGCGAAGAGCTCGTCCGGGTCGACGTCGACCCGCCAGCCGATGAAGTGCGGCTCCGGGTTGTCCTCCGTGCAGCCGAAGACGGCCGGGAACTTCTTCGCGGGCGTCTGCTCGCGAACGCCTCGCGCGTGTTCCTCCGCGCGGCGCTCGGCCTCTTCGGACGCTGGCCCTTCCATGTACCCGCGCGGCATCGGACTGCACAGTACTGTGGGCGCGTGCCGCCTGCCCTCGCCGTCCGCGGGCTCCGCAAGCGCTACGGCTCGGTCGCGGCGCTGAAGGGCGTCGACCTCGAGGTGGGGGAGGGCGAGCTCGTCGGGCTCCTCGGCCCGAACGGCGCCGGCAAGTCGACGCTCGTGAAGATCGCCGTCGGCCTCGTGCGACCGACCGCGGGCGGCGCTGAGATCGCGGGATCGCGCGCCGGTTCACGCGCCGCACGGGCCGCGCTCGGCTACCTCGCCGAGCTCTTCCGCTTCCCCGGCTGGTACACGGCCGACGAGGTGCTCGAGCTCCACCAGCGCCTCGCCGGCTCGCGCGGCGGCGCCGCGGAGCGGAAGCGGCTGCTCGAGCTCGTTGCCCTCGACGACGCGTCAGCGCGTCGCGTCGACGGGATGTCGAAGGGCATGGCGCAGCGGCTCGGGATCGCGCAGGCGCTCGTCGGCGAGCCGCGCATCCTGCTCCTCGACGAGCCGACGTCCGCGCTCGACCCCGTCGGTCGCCGCACCGTGCGCCTGCTGCTCGAGGAGCTGCGCGGCCGCGGCGTCGCCGTCCTTCTCAACTCGCACCTGCTCTCGGAGATCGAGCTCGTCTGCGACCGCGTCGCGATCCTGCTCGGCGGCGAGCTCGTCGCAGCGGGCACGCCCGCAGAGCTCGCACGGCCGCGCGGCGTCGAGCTCGAGACCGACGGTGGCACGCAGCTGATCGCCGGCGCGACGCGCGAGGACGTGCCGCGGCTCGTCGCCGACGCCGTCCGCGACGGTCGCAGCGTCTACGGCGTCCGCGTGCTGACGTCGACGCTCGAGGACACGTACCTCGAAGCGGTCGGAGGCGAGACGGAGTGAGCTCGGTCGCGGTCATCGTCGAGTACGGCTTTCGCGAGGCGGTGCGGCGCAAGGTGTTCGCCGTCGTCATCCTGCTGACGCTGGCGTTCCTCACTCTCTTCTGGCTCGCGAACCACTACGTCTTCACGCAGCTCGACCAGATCTCGCCGCCCGCCGACGTGCACGTCGACACGCGCACGTTCGCAGGCGCCTTCATGTTCGGGCTCGCGCTCTTCGCGACGCTCTTCCTCGGCGTCGTGCTCGCCGTCTTCCTGACGATCGGCGTCGTCTCCGGCGACGCGGAGCGCGGCCTCCTGCAGCCGCTCGTCGTCCGGCCCGTCGGCCGCTCGACGCTCCTGCTCGCGCGCTTCCTCGGCGCGGCCGGCGTGTGCGTGACCTATGTGCTCGCCGTCTACTTCGCCGCGATGCTGATCACGGGGCTGACCGGGGACTGGTGGCCGGACCGGATCGTCTCGCCCGGCGTCGAGCTCGCAGGCGCGGTCGTGATCGTGATCGCGCTCTCCCTGCTGGGCTCCGTCGTCATCTCGTCGACCGCGAACGGCATCGCCGTCTTCATGCTCTTCGGCGCAGGCCTCGTCGCCGGCCTCCTCGGCACGATCGGCCACGCGCTGAACTCGCACGCGGTGAAGCACGCCTCGACGATCGCGGCGTGGGCGCTGCCGTTCGAGGCGCTCTACCAGGACGCGCTGCGCATGATCACCGAGAGAGCGTCGGGGCTCACCGGCTTTCTGCTCCAGCTCGGGCCGTTCGGCGGCGCGTACATCCACGGGTGGGGCATCCGCATCTGGTCGGTGGGGTACCTCTTCGTCGTGCTCGCACTCGCGGTCTTTGCGTTCTCACGGCGGAACCTCTAGCGCGCGGCGGGTGTAGGAGAGACATGCGCAGGCTCCTCGCCCCGGTCGCCGTCGCACTCGTCTTCGCTCCGGCGGCCGCCGCGAAGGGCGACAACGCGGCCATCGTCATCGGCCCGACGGGCACGGCGCTCGTCGAGCCGTACGAGGTCGTCGCACCGGTGCTGGCGCAGCTCGCGCCGATGCAGGCGCCGTCAGGCCCATACGCGCTCGTCTACGTGCAGCGAAAGCTGCTTCCGGCCGCTGCGCCAGGACGCTGGTTCCCGCGCGCGGCCGTCTACTGCGATGCGCGCGGCCGCTGCGCTCACGCGACGCAGCTCCTCGGGTCGTTCGGCAGCGGGCGCATCACCGGGCTCTTTCGCGGCGCGCCGCCCCGGCTCGCCTCGCTCGCACGCAACGGTGCCGCGCTCCCCGTGGGCGGAGCACTCGGGCTCGCGGTTGAGCTCGCCTTCGGGCAGGCCGGCTCGTCGACGACAGCTGCGAAGCCGGTCGGCTGCGTCGAGTTGCGCGCAACCTGGCGCGGTTCGAGCACGAAGGCGCGTCCGAGGGCGTTCTGCGTCGGCATGAACGGCGGCGTCTACGCGCATGGGCGGCAGTACCCGCTCTACTCGGGAATCGCGGCGCGCCTCATTCACTGACGCTCGCGGCAGCGATCTCGCCCGCGAGCCGTGAGTTCTGCGCGATCAAATCCTTGTTTGCACGCTGCGTGCGGCCGCCGCTCTCGCGGTGCAGATAGGAAAGGACGAACGGGGTCACCGCCTGCCCCGTGACTCCCCCGTCGTGTGCGGCACGGAGCGCCTGCTCGATCAGCGGCTCGATGTCGTCGAGCGGCTCGTCGGGCGGACGGCCGAGCAGAAGGCCGGCACCGCCGAGCTCCCAGTGCGCCCGCGCGATTCGCGCTGCTTCGCCCGCGGACTCGACCCGTGCCGAGACGAGCGGGCCGCCGGCGGCGGCGTAGAAGAGCGGCAGCGTGTCGACGCGGAACCCGAGCACCGGCACGCCGAGCGACTCGAGCAGCTCCGACGTCGCGGGCACGTCGAGCAGCGACTTCACACCCGCGGAGACGACGAGTGCCGGCGTCCGCGCGAGTTGCGCGAGATCGGCCGACACGTCGGGCGGGTCGGGAAACCCGCGGTGCACGCCGCCGAGCCCGCCGGTCGCCATCCAGCTGATGCCCGCCGTGCGTGCGACCGCGAGCGTGCCGCCGACCGTCGTCGCGCCGACGGCGTCCTGCGTGACGGCGGCTGCGAGGTCGCGCGGCCCGATCTTGCGCGCGTCGGCGCCGAAGCGCTCGAGCTCGCTCTCCGTCAACCCGACGACGATCTCGCCGTCGAGCACGCCGATCGTCGCCGGCACCGCGCCCGCGGCGCGCACCTGCCGTTCCGATTCGAGCCCGACCTCGACGCCCTCGCCGGGCGGGAAGCCGTGCGCGACGAGCGTCGTCTCGAGCGCGACGACGGCCTGCGACTCGCGCACCTCGTCGCTGATGCGGAGCAGGGTCAGGCGGGCCGCTCCATCTCGACGAACCGGCTCTGCCCTTCTTCCTCCGGTACCTCGCGGAAGCCGGCCCGGCGGTAGGCGCGCAGCGCGCGCTCGTTCCACGCAGCGACCCAGAGCCGGAACATGCGCGGCTCCCACTCCTCGTTCGCGTACTGGAGCCCGGCGGCGATGAACGGCTGCGCGAGGCCCTGGCCCGTGAGGTCAGGCCGGATGCCGAGCCCGATCCGCACCTCGTCCCGCTCGCGGACGAAGTTGAAGAAGCCGATCAGCTCGCCGTCGTCGTCGACGACCGCCCGGAGCCCGTCACGACGCGCAGGGTTCGCGAAGAGCTCGATCCGTGTCGGGTCGGAGGCGGTGTCGTACCACTCGTACGGGAAGTCGTATCGCCACTCGGCGATCTCCGCCGCGTGCTTCTCGCTCAGGTTCTCGATCCTCATGGCAGCGAGCCTACGCGCGCGACGCACCGCGCTGCGGCCTCGAGCCCTCGCCGCGCCGCCTCCTCGAGCGAGCCGCCGAGCAGGAAGCCCGCGGCGAGCGCGTCCCCGGCGCCCGTCGTGTCGACGACCTCGGCGGTGACGGGCGCGAGGTCGAGTCGCGCGTCCTCGGTGACGACGATCGCGCCGCGCGCGCCGCGCTTGATCACGCCGGTCGGCGCGGTGAGATAGGCGCCGCCGAGCATTTCCCACTCGGCCTCGGTCGCGAAGAGCACGTCCGGTGCGATTGCGTCGAGCAGCTCGCGGAAGCGCACCGGCCCGAAGGCGCGGATCTCCGTCCACGCGGCGACGTCGACCGAGACGCGCGCGTCCCGCTCGCGCGCAAACCGCACGGCGAGGAGCGCGGCGTGGGAGATCGGCTCGCGCAGGAGGGCGTACCCGCTCAGGTGCAGGACGTCGCAGTCGAGCCAGGCCGGGTCGAGCTCCTCCGGCTCGAACGTCGGCGCGACCCCGCGATCGGATGCCATCGACCGGTCGCCGTCGGCGCCGACGATCGAGACGACGACGCCCGTCGCGCCGGCCGCGACCGGCCCCACGAGCTCGACGCCGTGCCCCTCCAGCTCACGCGCGACGAGCTCGCCGGCCGCGTCGTCGCCGCGTTTTGCGATGCAGCGCGCCGACGCGCCGAGCGACGCCGCCCAGGCTGCGACGTTCGCGGCCTGGCCGCCGGCGCCGGTGCGCGTCGCCGAGCGCACGTCGTCGCCGCGGGCGAGCGGCTCCTCGAGCCGCACGATCACGTCGAGCATCAGATCCCCGAGCGTCACGATCTTCACTGGCACAATCGTCCCATGGACGGCGACGACAAGCTCGGACGTGCGCGTTCGTTCCTGATCGGCGGCGTCGTCGGCGCGTCCGCGGCGCTCGCCACGGCCCGCCGCCGCCGGGTGGCCGCGCGGCGCAGGCGAGAGCGGTTGTTGCACCCGGCGGGGCTTGCGGCGTTCGAAGAGGCGCCGTGCTTCCGCGAGCTCGTCGAGCAGGAGGAACGCGCAGAAGTGTGAGCCGCGGCCGTTGCTAGCCTCTTCCCCTCGTGCCGATCTACGAATACCGCTGTCCCGAGGGTCACACGTTCGAGCGGTTCCAGTCGATGACCGCCCCTGCGCCGGAGGTGTGCGACATCTGCGGCAAGGCCCCGCTCGAGCTCGTGCTCTATCCGATCGCGATCCACTACAAGGGCTCCGGCTTCTACTCGACCGACTACGGGAAGGGCGGCAAGGCCGCGAAGAAGGACGACGGCGGCAGCGGCTCGACGTCCGGCGACTCGTCCTCCGGCGACTCCTCCTCCGGCGACTCGAAGAAGAGCGACACGAAGCCCGCCGGCGACTCGAAGCCGTCCTCGGGCGACTCGAAGCCTGCGAAGAAGAGCGAATAGCGCTCGCTTGAGGCACACGCGGCCGCGAGTGCGGCCGCCTTTAGGGGTCTTGCGCGCGCAGGAATCCGCGCGAGCGGATTCCTGGGCTGCGCTAACCAGTAGGGGTCTTGCGCGCGCAGGAATCCGCGCGAGCGGATTCCTGGGCTGCGCTAACCAGGCAGGCAGCCGGCGCCGTAGAGCCCTGAGCCGGGCGGCGGCGGCTGCGCCGCGGACTTGCCGAGCACCATCTGGATGACCGCGATGTTCTCCTGGTCGCCCGTGATGAACCCGTCGCCGAAGTCCTTGCCGCCGAGCCGGCAGCGCAGCGTCGAGCCGGCGCGGAACTTGACCCAGCCGAGCTCCATGAACTGCCACGTCGACATGTCGGTCGCGAGCGGCTTCAACAGCTCGCCGCCGCTGAACGGCAGCCGGAAGAACATGCTCGGGCTCGCGAGCTTCCGAAGCGTCGCCTGCATCACGTCCTGCTGGCGCTGCCCGCGGCTGATGTCGGTGTCCGCAGGATTGAGCCGGTTCTCGCGGATGCGCGAGTAGATGAGCGCGCGATGCCCGTCCATGTGTTGCATGCCCTTGTGGAAGCGCCAGCCCTCCCACTGCGAGCACCGCGTGTTGGACGCGTACGGGCAGTCGAAGCGGTTCGAGAGGATGTTCTGCGGCACGTTGATGTCGATGCCACCGACTGCGTCGATCAACTGCTGGAACGCAGCCATGTCGACGACGACGACGTGGTTCACCTGCAGCTCTGGCCCGAAGAGCGCGTCCGCTGTCTTGATCGCGAGCTTCGGCCCGCCGAGCTGCATCGCCGCGTTGATCTTCTGCTCGCCGTAGCCCGGGATCGCCGCGCGCAGGTCGCGCGGGATCGAGAGGTAGACGAGGCGATGGCGGCCCGGGTCGGTGTGCATCAGCATCATCGAGTCGGAGTGCTGGTCGGCGCTCCGGCCGGCCTGGCCGTTCGTCGAATGGTCGGTGCCGAGGAGCAGGATGTTCGTCCCTGTCGAGAGGAGCAGTGCGTTCTGTGGCGCGAGCGCGGTGTCGGTGCCGACGGGCAGCCGTTCGTTCGCAGCCTTCACGCCGCTTCGCACCGAGAAGTAGCCGGCCACGCCCCAGACGACGAGGAGCACGACGAGGAAGACGAGCGTCACCCACGTCCAGCGCTTCCAGGTCCAGCCCTTGCGCGGCCGCCGGACGACCTGCTTGCCGGAGCCGTCGCGGCCGCCTCCACCGCCACCGCTGCGGTACGTCGAGCGCTCCTGCTTCGAGCGGTCGCGGTCGCGCGGCGAGACCGGGACCTTGCCCTTCGTGCGGCCACCCCGATAGACGCGATACGGCTTCTCTCCAGAGGCAGCCATCAGGCGGGTTACGGTACCCACTGAGGGATTCGAGGGCGTCGACGTGCTATCCGGCGAGTGTCGGTAACGCGTGGCAAGGGAATTTTCAGGGATTCCTCGTGAGGGTCTCCGGGTCCCCTTTTTTTTGGCGTCTACCGGAGGAGGAACTGTGCGGAGAGTGGTCATCATCGTCGCGGCGGCGGCATCGGTTGTGGCGATCGCAGGGTTCGCAGCACCGCGCGCCGGTGCCTACGGCAACAACGCGCAGTATCAGGCTGCGATCTCCCTCAACTGCGACAGCAAGTCATCGTCCTTCTGCACCGACGTGGTCGGTCTGGGCGGCGTCTGGAAGTGGTTCGCGTTCAACACGGACGGTTCGTTCGACTCGACCGAGACGTTTTGCGCTCACAACGATCCGGTCTTCGGCAGCGGTGCCTTCCACTTCAACGGTGACGGCGAGTGGACGGTCGCCGCGCCTGGGCCGGAGTCCGCGCCGTTCGGCCAGTCACTCGACTTCTGGGTGAACTACAACGACGGTCAAGGCTGGCAGGACTCTCTCGTCCCGTATCCCGGACAGGGAGTGTCGATGCACTACAGCGTCAAGCTCGGTCCGGGGATCTCTGCGATGGCGCAGGTCAGCGCCATCCCCAATCGCAGCTGACGATCGGAGCCGTCGGGCTCGAGAGCACGAGTCCGACGGCTCCCCTCCAGAGGCAGCCATCAGGCGGGTTACGGTACCCAGTGAGGGTGGACGGCAGTCACGCGATCGGGGTGGACCTCGGCGGGACGAAAATCCTGGCCGGGGTCGTAGCGCGGGACGGCACAGTCGTCCGGCGACACGAGCGTGCGACACCGCAGGATTCGCAGGCCTCGGTCGTCCGGGAGCTCGAAGCGGCGGTGTCGGAGCTCCTCGACGGCGAGATCGCTGCGCTCGGTTTCGGCGCGCCGTCCCCGATCGACCAGGTCACGGGCGTCGTCGTCGAGTGCGTGAACCTGCCGCTTCGCGACTTTGCGCTCCGCGACCACATGGCGCAGCGCTTCGGCCTCGCGACCGGGCTCGACAACGATGCGAACGCCGCCGCGATCGGCGAGTGGCGGGCCGGCGCAGGCCGCGGCGTCGACGACCTCGTCATGCTCACGCTCGGCACGGGCCTCGGCGGAGGCGTCATCTCCGGCGGACGTCCGTTCCGCGGCTCGCGCGGCACCGGCGTCGAGCTCGGCCACGTCGTCATCGTCCACGACGGACGCCCGTGCCAGGGCGCGTGCCGCGGTCGCGGGCACCTCGAGCCCTACGTGACGGGCCTCGCCGCGACGGCCGCTGCGCAGGAGGCGTTCGGGCCGTCGGCGGATGCGCACCGGCTCGTCCGGCTCGCGGACGAGGGCGACGCGACGGCGCGCGCGATCCTCGCCGAGATCGGCGGCTACCTCGGCTCGGGCATGGGCTCCTTCGCGAACATCTTCGCGCCCGAGCTGATCGTGATCGGCGGCGGCTTCGGCGTCGCCGGCTGGGACTACCTCATCCCCGCCGCGGAGCACGTGCTCCGTCGCGAGGCACTGCGCCCGATGCGCGACCAGGTGCGCGTCGTCGCTGCGGAGCTCGGCACGGCCGCCGGCCTGATCGGCGCGGCGTTCGTCGCGTTCGAGGCGCTCGACGCGGTGCAGTAGCTGTGCCGCTCGTCGTGTGCGCCACGCCGATCGGGAATCTCGACGACGTGACGTTGCGCGTGCTCGCCGAGCTGCGCGCTGCCGACGTCGTGCTGTGCGAGGACACGCGGCACACGCGCACGCTGCTTGCGCGACACGAGATCGACGCGCGTCTTCTCTCGTACCACGAGCACAACGAGGCGGCGCGCACGGCGGAGCTGCTGCCCCGCCTCGAAGCGGGGGAGCGGATCGCGCTCGTCTCGGATGCCGGGCTCCCAGGCGTCAGCGATCCCGGCGCGCGGATCGTCCGCGCCGCACTCGACGCAGGCATCGAGGTGACCGTGCTCCCCGGCGCATCCGCCGTCGAAACGGCGCTCGTCGCGTCGGGGCTCGTCGCGGAGCGCTACCAGTTCGTCGGGTTCCTCCCGCGCGCTGCGAAGGCGCTGACCGAGTTGTGGGCGGACCTCGGCGGGTGGCCGTGGCCCGTGGTCGCATTCGAGTCCGCGCAGCGGCTGCCCGCGACGCTGCGCTCGCTCGCGGCCGCGGATCCGGCGCGGGAGGTGGCCGTGTGCCGCGAGCTGACGAAGCGGTTCGAGGAGGTCGCACGCGGCACCGCCGCCGAGCTCGCTGCGCGGTATGCCGAGCCGCCGAAGGGCGAGATCACGCTCGTGCTCGGGCCGGGACGGCGCGCGGTCGACGAGGACGCGGCGCTCGCGGCGGTGGCGGAGCTGGTCGAAGCAGGCGTGTCCCGAAAGCAGGCCGCGGAGCTCGTCGCGCGCCTGAGCGGCGTCGCCCGCAACCGGCTCTACCGCGGCTCGCTGTAAGCAGAATTGACAACAGCCGACGCCATTGCTAGCGTGCCCTCTCGCTGTTCTCAACTCTGACAACAAAGGCGGTGGTGTCGCATGCGCCGGCTCGCTCCGGTCGTCCTGCTTCTGCTCTTCGTGCTCGCGGCGGCCGGGTGGACGTGGCCCGTGCGCGGGCCGGTGCTCCAGACCTTCTCGTTCGACCCGGCGCACCCGTACGGCGCGGGGCAGCACCGCGGCATCGCGATCGGCGCCGATGAGGGCGCATCCGTCCTCGCGCCTGCAGCCGGCGTCGTGCGCTTCGCGGGCACCGTGCCCACGAGCGGCAAGACGCTGACGATCGAGACGCCGGGCGGGCTCGCCGTCAGCCTCACGCATCTCGGCTCGATCGCCGTCGCGCGTGATGCGAGCGTGGAGGAAGGCGCGGTCGTCGGCACGGTCGGCCCGAGCGGCACCGCCGAGTTCGACGTGCCGTACGTCCACCTCGGTATCCGCACCGCGGCGGAGGATCAGGGCTACCTCGATCCGCTCCGGTTCCTGCCCGTGCTCACGCAGTCGGGCCCGGAAACCCCGGCGGTCGCGCCGGCCGCTCCCGCGGTCGTCGCGGTGCCGCAACCGGCCCCGGCGGCCGCGCCCGCGCCGGCCGCGCCCGCGGTGGCTCCTGTTGCCGCGCCGGCCATCGCGACCCCACCGCCGCCCGCCGCACCCGCCGTTGCGGCGAGTGCGAGCGCGCCGGCAACGGTTGCGCCGGCGGCAGCCGCGCCCGCGGAGCCCGCGCCCGAGGCTGCGGCCGCGCCGCCCGGCGTCCGGCTCTCGGCTCCTGCGGCCGACCGGCCGGGACTCGTCCTCGCGCAGCGACCGGCGATCGCGAAGTTCGCAGGCACGACTGCGTCCGCCCCCGTCCCTGCGACCGAGACCGCCGCCGCGGC
>Ga0207657_10002917_pt1 | contig 18357 bp, 17 predicted proteins | sample KBSC33metaG_FD_184316 | JGI IMG/M metagenome (GOLD analysis project Ga0207657, IMG submission 184316) | Corn rhizosphere microbial communities from Kellogg Biological Station, Michigan, USA - KBS C3-3 metaG (SPAdes) (version 2) | ecosystem: Host-associated > Plants > Roots > Rhizosphere > Soil ... | reverse complement strand
CCCGCCGCGCCCCCTGCGGCTGCAGCCCCCGCCGCGGCGACGCCGCCGGCCGACTTCGCCGTCTGTCAGGCCTGTCATGAGACCACCCCCGGCGCGCGCCCGTCGCTGGGCCCCAACCTGTTCGGGATCGGCGGCCGCAAGGCGGGCTCGGTTCCCGACTTCGACTATTCCGACGCCATGAAGGCCTCGACCATCGTCTGGAACGCCGACACCCTGAAGGCCTTCATCCTGGATCCGGCCAAGGACATCCCCGACAACAAGATGGACTATCCGGGAGCCGCCGATGAGACCTCCGCCAAGGCCATCGCCGACTATCTCATGAGCCTCAAAGGTTGAGGGCTGGCGGACGCGATGCTAGCTCTGCCTGGCTTTAGCGAGACCTCGACCAGGACCAATCACACGCCCGCGCGCCGCGGGCGCACTCCGGAGTTTTGAATGCAGCGTTCTCGAACTGTCGTCTGGGCTGCGGCCGCGGGACTGGGTCTTGCGGTGTCCGTCGCCTGCGCCGCCGTGTCCGCCGGCAACCCCGTCGAGGAGCGGCAGGCCACGATGAAGCACGTGGGCCAGACCATGAAGGAGGCGACTGCCTTCACCTCGGCGCAGACGCCGTTCGACGCCGCCAAGGTCAAAGGGCTGATGGACGGCGTGTCCGCCGACGCCAAGAAGCTGAAAGGCCTCTATCCGGCCAACAGCGCCAACGATCCCAAGACCGAGGCCGACCCGAAGATCTGGCAGAACCGAGCCGACTTCGACAAGCGCCTGGCCGAGATGGGCACGCTGGCCATCGCGGCGGAAAAGGCCAAGGACGCCGACAGCTTCAAGCCCGCGTTCAAGGCGCTGGGGAACACCTGCAAGTCCTGCCACGACGTCTATCGGATGAAGAAGAAGAAGGCCTAGGGGCTTCGGCGCCCGAGGGGCGGACAGCAGGGGGCGGAATTCCAGGATGCTTAGGCGTGCTTTGATCGTCGTGGGCGTGATTGCCCTCGTGGTGCTCGTCGTCCTGTGGTTCCTCACCGCCCCGAAGAAGCTGCCCGCCTCCGAAATCGCGGCCGGCTATCATCCGGACCTCGCCAACGGCGAGGCGATGTTCATCGCCGGCAACTGCTCGGCCTGCCACGCGACCCCCGGCCAGGACGACCGCAAGCATCTGGCCGGTGGCCTGAAGCTGACCTCGCCCTTCGGGACCTTCATCACGCCGAACATCACGCCCGACCCGAAATATGGGATCGGCGCCTGGACCGAGCTCCAGTTCGTCGATGCGATGAAGCGCGGGACCGGCCGGCGCGGCGAGCACCTCTATCCGGCGTTCCCCTACCCGGCCTACAGCCTGATGAAGACGTCCGACGTGCGCGACCTCTTCGCCTACATCAAGACCCTGCCGGCGGTGGCCAGGCCCACGGCTCCGCACGAGCTCAAGTTCCCCTTCAGCCTGCGGCCGGCGGTGGGCTTCTGGAAGCTGCTCTATTTCAAGCCGCACGAGTTCGTGGCCGATCCCAGGCGATCCGAGGCCTGGAATCGCGGCGCCTACCTCTCCGAAGGCCCGGCCCACTGCGCCGAATGCCACACGCCGCGCAATGCGCTGGGCGGCGTCGACGAAGCCAAGCTCTACGCCGGCGCCCCCAACCTCGAGCCCGGCGGCCGTTTCGCCAGCAACATCACGCCCCACAAGGACGGGATCGGCGACTGGAGCGCCCAGGACATCGCCGACTTCCTGAAGTCCGGGACCGACAAGTGCTTCAACGAACCCGAGGGCATGAAGGACGTCATCGCCTCGACCAGCCAGATGAGCGACGCCGACCTGGCCGCGATCGGCGACTACATCCACGCCCTCCCCGCCATCGCCGGCAACCCCAAGCACAAGACCTGCTGATTCAGAATCCCTCTCCCCGCGAGCGGGAGAGGAGCGCTTCCTCGTCGGCGCGAAGCTGCTAATTCTCTGCGCGCAAGAAAGTCCGGGGAGGAATTGAGTATGGCGGAGATCGCCGCTGACATCGCGCCGACGCCGGCCAAGGCCGCCAGCCTGCGAACCGTCGTGGCCGCCTCGTCCGCCGGGACCACCTTCGAGTGGTACGATTTCTTCGTCTTCGGCAGCCTGACGCAGGTCATCTCCAGGACCTTCTTCTCCGGCCTCAACGAGACCGCGGGCTATGTCGCGGCCCTGGCCCTGTTCGGCGCGGGGTTCGCCTTCCGGCCCATCGGCGCCCTGGTGTTCGGCCGCATCGGTGACCGCGTCGGCCGCAAGGGCGCGTTTCTGGTGACCGTCGCCATGATGGGCGGCGCCACCGTCGCCATCGGCCTGTTGCCCAGCTATGCGGCCGTGGGAATCGCCGCGCCGATCCTGCTGCTGCTGATGCGGGTGGTGCAGGGCTTCGCGCTGGGCGGGGAATACGGCGGGGCGGCGATCTACGTCGCCGAGCACGCACCTCCGGGCGCGCGGGGCCGCTCCACCGGCTGGATCCAGACCTCCGCCGCCTTCGGCCTCTTCGGGGCGCTGCTGGTGATCCTCGGGACGCGCCTGGCGCTCGGCGCGATGTTCGGCCCCACGGCGTTCGACGCGTGGGGCTGGCGCATCCCGTTCCTGTTCTCGGCGGGCCTGCTCGCGGTGTCGATCTACATGCGCCTCAAGCTCTCCGAGAGCCCGGCGTTCGCGGCGATGAAGGCCGAGGGCAAGGGGTCGGCCGCGCCCTACGCCGAGGCGTTCGGCCAGTGGCGGAACCTGAAGACCGTGCTCCTGGCGCTGACCTCGATGATGTTCGCTCAGGGCGCCGTCTGGTACACCGCGTTCTTCTACACCCAGACCTTCATGGAGAAATTCCTGAAGGTCGATCCCGCAACCATCAACGCCCTGATGATGGCCGCCACGGCCGTGAGCGCGGTCGGCTACGTCGTGTTCGCCTGGCTTTCCGACAAGGTCGGCCGCAAGCCCGTGATGCTGTTCGGGATGACCCTGATGCTGGTCGCCTATTTCCCGGGCTTCCACATGCTGGCCAGCACCCTCAACCCGGCCCTGGCCGAGGCGCAGGTCCGCGCGCCGGCCACGGTGATCGCCGACCCGGCCGACTGCTCCTTGCAGTTCGACCCGGTGGGCAAGGCCTCCTTCACCTCGTCCTGCGACATCGCCAAGAGCGCGCTCGCGAACGCCGGCGTCTCCTACGTCAATGTGGCTGCGGCGCCGGGCCAGGCGGCGATGGTGCGGGTGGGCCTGTCGACCATCCCCTCGCTCGACGCGCGGGGCCTGCCCAAGGACGTCGCCAAGGCGATCAAGGCGAGCGTGGACGGCAAGATCAAGGACGGCCTGGCCCGCGCCGGCTATCCCGCCAAGGCCGACCCGAAGCGGATGAACCTGCCCGGCGCGTTTGGCGTGATGCTGGTCTTCACCATCGCCGCCACCGCGCTGTTCGGGCCGATCGCGGCCTGCCTGGTGGAGCTGTTCCCGACGCGGATCCGCTACACCGCCATGTCGCTGCCCTACCACATCGGCACGGGCTGGGTCGGGGGCTTCGTGCCGTTCACCGCCTTCGCCATCGTGGCCGCGGTGGGCAACATCTATTCCGGCCTCTGGTACCCCTTCGCCTTCACCCTGATCTCGGTGGTGGCGACGCTGTTCCTGCTGCCGGAGACCAAGGACCGCTCACTGACGAGGGAGGCTTAGCCCGCTGTAAGCCGTGATTTCCGGCGCAGGCCCGGGACCGGCGGGGCTTGAAAGCAGAGGCCGGGCCTAGCTCGCGATCGGCAGCACCTCGGTCTCCACCCCCGCGGCGTCCAGCGCCGCCTGCTCGGTGCGCCAGGCCGTGCCGACGATCAGCCGCGCCACGCGCTGTCCCTGGGCGGCCAGCTCGGCCAGCCGCTCCGGCGTCTGAGGCCCGCTCCGCTCGGCGTCGCGGCGGGCCAGTTCCAGCACCTCCGCGTGGACCTCCGCGTCGCAGACCAGGACGTCGGCCGCCGCCAGCGCGCGGGCGGCGCGCAGGGTCAGCAGGTCAGCCGGGCCCCGGGCGTCGATGAACTGCACCATCCCGGCGCCGGGTAGGTCGCGCGACAGGGCCTCGCGCAGCAGCCGGATGGCCAGCGCTTGGTCGCCGCGCATGGCCGCCTCCGCCGCCGGCCCGGTCAGCGCCGCACGCAGGAAGGCGCGGCGGCGGTGCGGCTCGGGCAGGGCCGCGCGGACTTCCCCCTGCAGGCTGGCGAACAGCGCCGCCACCCGCCCCGCGCCGGGCGGCACGCGCGCTTCGATGTCGTGACGCAGCATGGTCGCCAGCATCGGCGATGCGCCGCCGGTGCCGATCGCCGCCACCACCTCGCCCCGATCGATCAGCGCAGGCGTGGTGAAGTCGCAGAGCAGCGGGCGGTCGACCACGTTCACCGGCACGTGGGCCGCGCGCGCCGCGCCGGCCGCCGCTTCCGCAAACGCGTCGTCGGCCGTGGCCACGAAGGCCAGCGCCGCGCCCTCGTAGGCCCTGGGGTTCAGCGCCGCCTCGCCCTCCAGACGCCGCAGGATCGCGGGCGAACCTTCGAACAGCCGCGCCTTGGCCTCCGCCGCGTCGCCGGCGCCCGCGATGACCACGGTCTTGCCGGAAAGCGGGAAGAAGGCGGGGAAGGCGTCCATGCGGCCTCCATATCCGACGCGCCCCTGCAAGACCACGCCGCGCGAACGACCTAGCCCTGCGCGCCCCAAACCGGCTAGGTAAGGCTCAGTCTGAGCATATGGGGTGCGGATGGACGACGCGGGCGCAAGCTTGCCGGCGCAGATGAGCGCGATGGGACGCGAGGCCAGGCAGGCCGCCGCGGCCCTGCGGCTGGCCGACGCCGCGACCCGGACCCGCGCCATCGCCGCCATGGCGCAGGCGGTCCGCGCCGACGCGCCCGCGATCCTCGCCGCCAACGCTCGCGACGTCGAGAGCGCCAAGGCCGCCGGGACGGCGCCGGCCATGGTCGACCGGCTTCTGCTGGACGCCGGGCGCGTGGAGGCCATGGCCAAGGGCCTGGAGACCGTCGCCGCCATCCCAGACCCGCTGGGTGCGGAGATAGACCGCTGGGACCGGCCGAACGGGCTCGACATCGCACGCGTGCGCACGCCCATCGGGGTCATCGCCATCATCTATGAAAGCCGGCCGAACGTGACGGCGGACGCCGCGGCGCTCTGCGTGCGCTCGGGCAACGTCGCGATCCTGCGCGGCGGCTCGGAATGCCTCGCCTCGAACCTGGCCATCCACGGTGCGATCGCAAAAGGACTGGCCGCCGCCGGCCTGCCGCAGGCCTGCGTGCAGGTCGTGCGGACCGCGGACCGCGCGGCCGTCGGCCTGATCCTGGGCGGGCTGGAAGGCGCCGTGGACCTGATCATCCCGCGCGGCGGCAAGAGCCTGGTGGCCCGCGTGCAGGCCGAGGCGCGCGCGCCGGTGCTGGGCCACCTGGAGGGCGTGAACCACGTCTTCCTGCACGCCAGCGCCGACCTGGAGAAGGCCGTCGCCATCACGCTCAACGCCAAGCTGCGCCGGGTTTCGGTCTGCGGCGCCGCCGAGACCCTGCTGGTGGATTCCGCCGACGCCCAGCGCCTGCTGCCGCCGGTCGCCAAGGCCCTGGCGGAGGCCGGCTGCGAGCTGCGTGGCGACGCCCGCGCCCGCAGCCTCGTCCCCGGCATGGCCGAGGCGAGCGCCGAGGATTGGGCGACCGAGTACCTCGCCGCGATCATGAGCGTCGCCGTCGTCGACGGCGTCGAAGGCGCCGCGGCCCACATCGCAGCCCACGGCTCGGCCCACACCGACGCCATCGTCGCCGAGGACGGGATCGCCGCCGAGCGCTTCGCGGCCCTGGTCGACAGCGCCATCGTGCTGATCAACGCCTCGACCCAGTTCGCCGACGGCGCGGAGTTCGGCTTCGGCGCCGAGATCGGCATCGCCACCGACCGCCTGCACGCCCGTGGCCCGGTCGGCGCCGAACAGCTCACGACCTATAAGTATGTGGTCCGCGGGACCGGCCAGACGCGTCCCTGAGGGGGGACGCCCGGGCGCGCTCAGGCTCGGATTCCATCTCGCGCCCGGCCTGCGGGTCGGCCTCTACGGCGGGTCGTTCAACCCGGCCCACGAGGGCCACGCCCATGTCGCCGAGACGGCGCGCCGGCGGCTGAACCTGGACCGGGTGATCTGGCTGGTGTCGCCGCAGAACCCGCTGAAGTCGAACCACGAAACCGCCGATCTCGCCCATCGCATGGCCGGCGCCCGCCGGCTCGCCAAGGGGCCGGGCATGATCGTCTCGGACGCCGAGACGCAGCTCGGCAGCGCCTACACCATCGACACCGTGCGGGCGTTGAAGCGGCGGTTCCCGCGCGTGAAGTTCGTCTGGATCATGGGGGCCGACAGCCTGGCGAGCTTCCACCGCTGGCGCGGCTGGACCCAGATCATGCGCGAGATCCCGGTGGCCGTGGTCTCGCGCCCGTGGATCTCGCTGAAGAGCCGCTTCTCGCCCGCCGCCCTGCGGTTCGCGCGGTTTCGCCGCCCGTCCGTCGAGGCGCCGAGGCTTCCCGGCCTGAAGCCGCCGGCCTGGGTCTTCCTGTTCGGGCGATTCAATTTCCAGAGCTCCACGGCGCTGAGGGCGCGTCAGGCGCCCCAGGCGGCCCGAAGCGACCGGAAGGTCAAAACGCCTTGAGCCGCCCGGTCGCGGCGGCTCGCGAAACACATGACACGGTTGGCGGCGCGATGGGCGGCTGACCCGCGGGCCTGCGCGTGCTAGGGTCCCTTCCGCGAGGACATCAAAGGAGCACCCCGCTGAACCGTGAAACTGCGCCGCGTGCGCAGGAAGGCGTCCCCTCTTCGAAAGATGCAGGGCCTTCCAAGACCCCCCAGCAGCGTATCGCCGCTCTGGAGGAGATGATCCTGGCCCGTCTGGACGACGACAAGGCGCAGGACGTCGTGTTCATCGACCTCAAGGGCAAGTCCGCCGTCGCAGACGGCCTGGTGGTCGCCTCCGGGCGTTCGCACCGCCATGTCGGCGCCATGGCCGACCACCTGCTGCGCGCCCTGAAGGACGAGGGCTATGGCCGCGCCCGGGTGGAGGGCCTGCCGCACTGCGACTGGGTGCTGATCGACACCGGCGACGTCATCGTCCACCTGTTCCGGCCCGAGGTCCGCAGCTTCTACAACATCGAGAAGATCTGGGCCGTCGACAGCCCCCACCGCACCCAGGCGGTCTGAACGCCTCCTCCTGTCTCCCAGCGCAACGGGAGCGAGAGGAGCGCGGCCCATGGACTCCGCGCCGCTCCGATGATCCCATCGTCGGAGAACGGAGACCCGCCATGTCCGAGACCCTCAGCCGCGACACCCTGGACGCCACAGCCGTCAGCCTGGTCGAGGCCCTGGCGGCCCGCCGGGTCAGCGCCCTGGAGCTGGCCGAAGCGGCGATCGGCCGGATCGAGGCTCGCGACGGGCCGATCAACGCCGTGGTGGTGCGCGACTTCGACCGCGCCCGCGAGGCCGCGAAAGCCGCTGACGCCGCCCTGAGCCGCGGCGAGCGCCGCCCGCTGCTCGGCCTGCCGATGACGGTCAAGGAGTCCCACAACGTCGCCGGCCTGCCGACCACCTGGGGTTTCGAGCACGCCAAGAGCTGGATCGCGCCCTCGGACTCGGTCGGCGTGTCGCGGCTGAAGGCCGCCGGCGCCGTCATCCTCGGCAAGACCAACGTCCCCGTGGCGCTGGCCGACTTCCAGAGCGTCAACCCGGTCTACGGGCGGACCCGCAACCCCTGGGACCTGACCTGCACGCCCGGCGGGTCGTCGGGCGGCGGGGCGGCGGCGCTGGCCGCCGGAATGATCCCGCTGGAGTTCGGCTCCGACATCGGCGGTTCGATCCGCAACCCGGCGCATTTCTGCGGCCTCTATGGCCATAAGCCCAGCTACAACCTGATCCCGTCGCGCGGTCACGCGCCGCCGATGGTTGGGGAGGGCGCGGGCGTGGCGCTGGCGGTCGTGGGGCCCCTGGCCCGCAGCGCGGCCGACCTGCAATTGGCGCTGGACGTCCTGGCGGGCCCTGATGTCGAAGACGCCCGCGGCTATCGCCTGGACCTGCCGCCGGCGCGGCATGCGCGCCTGGCGGACTATCGCGTGCTGCTGCTCGACCACCATCCGCTGGCCGGAGTCGACGACGAGGTGCGCGCGGGGCTGAACGGCTTCGCAGACCGGCTGGCGCGGCTGGGCGCCAAGGTCGCCCGGTCCAGCAGCCGCCTGCCGGACCTCGTCAAGTCGCACGGCGTCTACAACGGCCTGCTGATGGCGGCCATGTCGCGCGGCCAGCCGGGCGCCCAGCCGATCTCCTCACACGAGTGGATGAGCCTGCTCGACGCCCAGGCGCAGATCCGCCGCGAGTGGACCGAACTGTTCGATGAGGTCGATATCGTCCTGGCGCCGGTGCACGGCGCGGCGGCCTTCCCGCATAACGACGAGCCCGACCCGGCCAAGCGCATCCTGACGCTGAACGGCGAGCCGACGCCCTACTTCGCGCAGCTCGCCTGGGCCGGCGTGGCCACGCTCGGCAACCTGCCGGCCACGGCCATCCCCGTCGGGCGGACAAAGGCGGGCCTGCCGTTCGGCGCCCAGATCATCGGCCCCTATCTCGAGGACCGGACGACCCTCGGCTTCGCCGTCTTGGCGGAGCGCGAATTTGGCGGTTTCGCCCGGCCGCCCGGCTTTTGAGCCAACGCGCGTTCGGCAACCTTATCTGCCTGAATCCGTTGGGGTTGGATGCCAAGGATCATCATCAGCTGTCCCACCACCGGAGCCGATGTTCCGACCGGCCACCGCACCCAGGATTTCGAGCTCTCCGCGATCGTCGAACCGCGCTCGTTCCGTTGCCCGGTGTGCCAGAAGGTTCACGCCTGGCGCGGCGGCGACGCCCGCATCGAGGGAAGCCTCACCCCGGCTCAGGCCACCGCCGCGGCCCTGCCCAACTGACAGCGCATCCATTTCATCGACGGTTCAGGCGCCGGGCGACCAAGATCGGCGGTCGAGCCCGTTCTGACCTTTCCCTCTTGCAGGCGCCATGACCAAGACCGTCCTTGTCATCCCCGCCCTGGCCCTGGCCATCGCCGCCTCCGCCCCGCAGGCGGCGGAGCCTTCCGGCGTCGCCACGGCCTTCGGCAACACGGTGATGTCCATCTATCCGGACGGCCGTTCCCAGAAGCTCTGGCTGCAGCCCGACGGCACCTGGACGGGCCTCAGCCGGCGCGGCAATCCGCTGGCCGGCAAGTGGACGCAAAAGGGCGCGAAGATCTGCCTGCGCCAGACCAGGCCGCCGACCCTGCCGATCAGGTTCTGCCAGGCCTTCCCGGATGATCCCGAGAAGGGCGTCGACGCCAGGGATTTCACCGGCACGCCGATCCATTTGAAGCTGGTGAAAGGCCACGTGACCGCGGGCAAGGGCTGACGTTCGCAGTCTCCGAACGAATGGTCGTCAGAGGCCCGCGGCCACCACCGAGGTCTCGCCGCCCGGCGGGGCCTCGCCCGCCTGCCAGTAAGCTTCCACCGCATGGGCGACGTTGCGCATCAGCCGGTGGCGCGCCTCGGCGCCCTGCTTCGTCTGGCGGATCATCACCGCGACCGCGAAGGTGCGCCCGTCCGGCGCGGTGAACAGGCCGACGTCGTTGATGCCCACCGAGGCGCCGCGCCAGTCGGGGCCTGTGCCGGTCTTGTGCGCAAGCTTCCAGCCGGGCGCGAGGCCGGCGCGCAGCCGCATCTGGCCCGTGCGCGCTTCGCCCATCAGCCCCAGCATGAAGTCGGTCGAGGCGGGGCTCAGCAGCTCGCCGCGCTTCAGGGCCGCCAGCCCGCTGACGATGCCATTGGGCGTCGCCCCGTCCGGCGGGTTCGCCAGATAGGCCGCCAGCGCCTGGTCGCGGACCTCATCTGGGAGTTGGGCGCGCGCCTGCTTGAAGATCCAGGTCTGGCCGTACTCCGGCCGCCAGGTGAGGCCGGCGGTGCGGGTCTGCATGTCCCGCTCGGTGCCGCCGACGGCGACGCCGCGCAGGCGCTTTTCGGCGATCGTGCGGGTGACGACATGCGCCCCGCCCAGCTCGCGGATCAGCCGGTCGTTGGCGGCGTTGTCGCTCTCGATCAGCGCGTTGCGCAGGAGGTCGGCGAGCGTGATGGAAAACCCGTTCGGCCCGCGGATCCGCCGGGTGATCGGCTGGTAGAAGACGCTGCGGTCTTCCGGCAGCATCATCACCGCCCGGTCGAGCTGCAGCTGGCCGCGGTCCACCGCCTGCAGCACGCTGAGCGCCACCCACAGCTTGGAGACGCTCTGCTGCGGAAAGACCTCGTCGCCGGCCGCGGAGGCGGTCCAGCCCTGGGCCACGTCGCTGATCGCGATCCCCACCGGCTCGCCATAGGCCCGCGCCAGCCGCTCGACCTCCGCCTGGAACTCCGCGGGGGCCGGCGGGGCGACGGCGGTCGCCACCTGCGGCGCGCCCTGCGCATAGGCGGCCTTGGTGTAGGCCACCTTCGAGGCGAACACCCGCGTCGCCGTCGCCCAGCCGCCGACGCCCACCGCCGCCAGGACGGCGCACGCGGCTGCGAACGTCAGCGGCCGCCTCCACCCACGCCGCCGACGGCCTGACACAAATCGAATCATCGAGCACTCAACGCGTTTCGCGACACCGTTGTCAGATCAGGGACGCAGCGCCTGCGGTCAAGTCACGCCCCCGTGGGCGCGCTTGGTTGTCAGCCCTGTGAGGACGGCTTAACTGCCCATGTCTACGGAGGCGACGCGTGCGGCGAACGATCGGTCTTACCCTCAACGGACAGCCGGCCCAGGTGGAGGCCGACGAGCGCGAGAACCTCCTCGACGTGCTGCGCGGCCCCCTTGGCCTGAGCGGCCCGCGGTTCGGCTGCGGCCTGGGCCAATGCGGCAGTTGCGCGGTGCTGGTGGATGGCGAGGAGAAGCCCGCCTGCGCCCTCGACCTCGCCGCCGTCGAAGGCAAGGCCGTCCTGACGCTGGAGGGCCTGGGCTCGCCCGAACGGCCGCATCCGTTGCAGACCGCCTTCCTCGACCTGCAGGCCGGGCAATGCGGCTATTGCCTGGCGGGCATCCTCGTCGGCGCCAAGGCCCTGCTCGACCGCAACCCCGACCCCAGCCGAGAGCAGATCGCCGGAGCGCTCGCCTGGCACCTCTGCCGGTGCGGGGTGCACAACCGGGTGCTGGACGCCGTGGCGCTCGCGGCGCGGCGGATGCGCGAAGGCGTCCCCGCATGAGCCTGCCCGCCATGCTCGCCGCCAATCCGCGCCTCGACCGTTGGGTGGGCTTCGAACCCGACGGACGCGCGCGCATCGCCTTCGGCCGCATGGAGTACGGCCAGGGCGTCGGCACCTCGCTGGCCCAGATGGCCGCCGACGAACTCGACGTGCCGTTCGCGCGCCTGCGCGTGGTGGCCGCCGCCACCGGCGACATCCCCGACGAGGGCCTGACCGTCGGCTCCATGTCCACCGAGTTCTCCGGCCCGGCGATCCGCACCGCCTGCGCCGAGGTCCGCGCCCTGTTCACCGCCGCCGCGGCCGCGCGCCTGGGCTGTGCGCCCGCCGAGCTTGATGTGCGCGAGGGCCGGTTCCTGCAGGGCGGCCAGCCGACTGGCCTCGACTACTGGGCGCTGGCGGGCGAGGTGGACCTGGCGCGCGACGCCACCGGCGAGGCGCGGCTGAAGCCGGTCGAGGAGATGCGGCGCATCGGCGAGAGCGAGCCCAGGCTGGACCTGCCGCCGAAGGTGTTCGGCGAAGCCTTCCTGCACGACATCGCGCTCCCCGGCATGCGCCATGCCCGCGTCCTGCGCCAACCCGGTCCGCAGGCGCGGCTCGTCAGCCTGGACGAGGCGGCCATCCGCCGGGCCGCGCCCGACGTCGACATCCTGGTGGACCACGCCTTCGTGGCGCTGATCTGCGATAGCGAGGGGGCGGCCATCCGCGCCCACGCCGCAGCCGAAGCGGCGGCCCGCTGGGAGGGCGTGCGCCAGCTCGACGCCACGCACGACGAGCCCGCCGCGCTGAAGGCCCTGCCGCACGAGACCTTCGAAGCCGGCCCGCCGGCGCCGCAGGCCACCAACCGCCGCCGCGTCACCGCCACCTACGGCAAGCCCTACCTGTCGCACGCGTCCATCGGCCCCTCGGCCGGCATCGCCCAGTACGAGGACGGCCGCCTGACGATCTGGACGCACAACCAGGGCGTCTACCCGATGCGGGCGCTGGCGGCGCGGATCACCGGGCTCGATCCCTCGGCCATCGAGGTGATCCATGCGCAGGGGCCCGGCTGCTACGGACACAACGGCGCCGACGACCCGCCCATCGACGCGGCGCTCATCGCCCTTCGCCGTCCGGGGCGGCCGGTCCGCGTCCAGTGGCGCCGCGAGGACGAGTTCGGCTGGGCGCCGGTGGGGACCGCGATGCTGATGGAGCTGACCGCCGAGCTCGATCCCTCCGGGCGGCTCGTCGACTACACCGCCGAGATCTGGAACACCGCCCACACCGGCGGCCGCGGCGGCGCGGTGGCCGAAAGCGCGCTCGCCGGCTACAGCCCCCCGCCGCCCGCCCCGCAGCGCATCCTGCCCGACGGCACGCGGTTTTCCGGCGGCCTGCTGAACGCCGAGCCCTCCTACGACATCGAGGCCGTCCGCACCGTCGAGCACGTCATCGCCCCGCCGCCGGTGCGCACCTCGTCCCTGCGCAGCCTGGGCGGCGCGCCCAACACCTTCGCGAGCGAGAGCTTCATCGACGAGCTGGCCGAGCTTTCGGGGACCGATCCGCTGGCCTACCGGCTGGCGATGCTGTCGGAGCCTCGTGGCCGCGCCGTGCTCGAAAAGCTGGCCCAGATGTGCGGCTGGTCGCGGCGTGGTCAGGCGGGGACCGGCCATGGCCTGGGCCTCGGCTACGACCGCCACCGCAACCGCGGCGGCTTCGTGGCCTGCGCGGCCGAAGTCGAGGTCGAGGCCGAGGTGCGGCTCGTCAGGATGTGGTGCGCCGCCGACGCCGGCCTGATCGTCAACCCCGACGGCGCCCGGAACCAGATCGAAGGCGGCATGATCATGGCCGCGAGCTGGACGCTGAAGGAGCAGGTGAAGTTCGGCGGCCCGGGCATCGCCTCGACCACCTGGGACGACTATCCCATCCTGCGCTTCGACGAGGTTCCGCCGGTGGAGATCGAGCTGCTCAACACCCGCGACCCGCGCCCCTATGGCGTCGGCGAGCTCAGCCAGGGCGCGGCGATGGCGGCGATCGCCAACGCCGTGGCCCACGCGCTCGGCGCCCGCGTCCGCGAACTGCCGCTGACCCGCGAGAAGATCGCCGCCGCCTTGCTCGCAAGCTAGCCGCGGGCGGCGCCAGACACTAAGTAGCGCCCATGAACGCCACCGCCTCCATAAAGACCCCTGGCAAGACTCCGGTCACCGTGCTCACCGGCTATCTCGGCGCCGGCAAGACCACGCTGCTCAACCGCATCCTCTCGGAGGACCACGGCAAGCGCTATGCCGTGATCGTCAACGAGTTCGGCGAGGTCGGCATCGACAACGACCTGATCGTCGGCGCCGACGAGGAGGTCTTCGAGATGAACAACGGCTGCGTCTGCTGCACCGTGCGCGGCGACCTGATCCGGGTGGTCTCGGGCCTGATGAAGCGCAAAGGCGGCTTCGACGCGATCATCATCGAGACCACGGGCCTGGCCGATCCCGGCCCGGTGGCCCAGACCTTCTTCGTCGACGACGACGTGCGCGCGAAGACTGAGCTCGACAGCGTCACCGCCGTGGTCGACGCCAAGCACCTGCCGCTACGGCTGGCCGACTCGAAGGAGGCCGCCGAGCAGGTGGCGTTCGCCGATCAGATCATCCTCAACAAGACCGACCTCGTCACCGAGGCCGAGCTCGCCGAGGTGGAGCGCCTGATCCGGCGGCTCAACCCGCTGGCGCCGATCCACCGCGCCCAGCGCTCCAACGTGCCGCTCGACCAGGTGCTGGGCCGCGGCTCCTTCGACCTGGGACGTATCGAGGAACTGGAGCCGGACTTCCTCAACCCGGCGCACGGCGAGGCGGGCCACGTCCACGACGAACACTGCGACCACGACCACCACGATCACGACCACCACCACGGCCACGACATCGACGCGAGCGGCATTCGCGGCGTCTCGCTCACCGCCCACAAGCCGCTCAACGCCAACAAGGTGACCGCCTGGCTGAACGAGGTCCTGCAGGTCCAGGGCCCCGACATCCTGCGGGCGAAGGGCATATTGGACGTGGCCGGCGAGGACCGCCGCCTGGTGTTCCAGGCCGTGCACATGATCCTCGAAGGCGACTTCCAGGGGCCATGGCGCGACGGCGCCGATCGCTATTCGCGCCTGGTGTTCATCGGCCGCAACCTCGACGAGGCCAAGCTGCGCGAAGGTTTCGAGGCCTGCGTCGCCTGAACCTCGCGAAAGTGGCGTCTCGCCCCGGCGCGGCTTAGAACCGCCTCATGGCTGACGACGCCGCCAAGACCGCACGCGCCGAGTCCCGGTTCGGCCAGGGCTTCCTGACCGACATCTGGTACTTCGCCGCGCTGTCGAGCGACCTGCAGCCCGGCAAGCTGGCGCGCCACGAGCTGCTGGGCGAGCCAGTGCTGCTGGGCCGCTCGCCAAAGGGCGAGGTCTTCGCGCTGCGCGACATCTGCCCGCATCGCGCGGCCCCGCTCTCGGCCGGGCGGTTCCACCAGGAGCCCGGCGGCGCGACCACGGTGGAGTGCCCCTACCATGGCTGGCGGTTCGGCGCGGACGGCGCCTGTGCGGCGATCCCCTCGCTGGTGGACGACCAGGCGATGGACGTGACCCGCATCCGGGTGCGGCGCTATCCGGTCGCCGAGAGCCAGGGGCTGGTCTTCGTCTGGGTCGCCGGCGATCCGCGCGGCCAGGGCGAGCCGACCGAGCCGCCGCCGGTGTTCGAAGGCGTGGTCGGCGGCGGGCCGAAGCTCGTCGACCGCATGGACTTCGAAGCCCACATCGACCACGCGGTCGTCGGCCTCATGGATCCCGCGCATGGGCCCTATGTCCATCAGCAGTGGTGGTGGCGATCCCGCGCCAGCCAGCACGAAAAGGCCAAGCGTTTCGAGCCGCGCGACCTCGGCTTCGCCATGGTGCGCCACGAGCCGTCGAAGAACAGCCGCGCCTACGCGATCCTGGGCGGCGAGCCCCTGACCGAGATCACCTTCCGCATTCCCGGCCTGCGCTGGGAACACGTGACGGTGGGCAAGCGCCAGGTGCTTTCGCTCACCTGCCTGACGCCGCTCAACGACAAGGCCACCCGGATCACCCAGATCGTCTGGTCCGACCACCCGGCGTTCCTGTTCCTGAAGCCGTTCATCGCCGCCGGCGCGCGCGCCTTCCTGCGCCAGGACGGCGAGATGGTGAACCTGCAGAACCAGGGCCTGAAGTACGATCCCCCGCTGCTGTGGATCGACGACGCCGACCGCCAGGCCAAATGGTACCAGCAGCTCAAGCGCGAATGGACCGCGAGCCGCCGCGAACGCCGCGCCTTCAAGAACCCCGTCGAGCCCGCGACACTGAAATGGCGTAGCTAGGCCGCGGCCTTTGCCGGCCTGGCCTGCTCGGCCCCGACGAAGGACACCACCGTCCCCTTCTTCACGGCTTGGCTGAGCTGGCGGACGTCCCAGTTGGTCATGCGCACGCAGCCGTGGCTGGCGGTCTTGCCGACCAGGCGCGGATCGGGCGTGCCGTGGATGCCGTAGGTGTCCTTGGTCAGGTCGATCCAGGTGGAGCCCACTGGGTTGTTGGGGCCAGGCTTGATGGTGAGCTTGCCGTTCGAGGTCTTGCCGAAGGTCAGCCGCGACGGATCGTAGGTGTAGGTCGGGTTTGGCGCGACGGCGCGGACCGCCCAGTCGCCCTCGGGCGCCGGGCGTTCGGTCGAGCCGACGGTCGCCGGATAGACCGCCAGCAGGGTGTCGCCGCCATAGGCGCGGATCTGGCGGCGGGTCTTGTCCACCTCAATCCGCGTGACCGGCGCCGGCAATTTGTCGGGGCCGAGCGCGGCGACGACGATCTTCGTCCCCGCGGCGCCGAAGTCGGCGCCAGGGTTGAGCGCCTTCAGCAGGGCCTCGTCCATGTGGAACCGCTCGGCGAGCTCTTCGAGCGGGCTGGTGAAGCCGAGCGCCGGCAGCTTGGCCATCTCGGCCATGTCGGTGGGGATTTTGGCGAGGAACGGCCCCCTCACATCCTCGGCGGTGATGACGTAGTCGGTGAGCACCGGCCGCTTGTCCGCCGCCAGCGCCGCCCAGACCTTCTCGTCCATCTTGCCGTCGACGGGCAGGTCGTGCGCGGCCTCGAAGGCGGAGATGGCGTTCTGCAGGTTGCCGCCGTCCTGGCCGTCGATGACGCCGGGCGAGAAATGGGCGCGCGCCAGCAGCACCTCGGCCCGCAGCAGCGCGTGCTTGCGCGCCTCCGGGCTCTCCGGCGCGACGCTCCATTCCGCGGTGTCGATCGGCTGGGCCACGGGCGAGGCGGATTCCACGATCGGCGGGATGTCCTCGAGCGGTGCGGGATGCACGTCCGGCGCCGGGGTGGCGCTGGGGCTGGCGGCGGCGACCGGCGCGCTCTGCGCGGACGCGGCTGTCGTCGTGGTCGCCTTCGACGCCGGCTTGAAATCATCGCAGGCGGCGGTCACGAGCAACAGCAAAGCCCCGGCCCCGAAGGCCGCCTTGTTAATCGTCATATGGACCTCGACAGCGCACCGCGCGTTAGTCCGCGGCGTGAGGTTCAAGCCTTCAGAAGCTCTGCGGTTCCTGGGCGGCCTGGCCATCATCGCGGTGGTCCTGGGCTTCGTGGTCTTGCGGGTCACAAGCTGCGCGCCCGTGCCGGCAGGGCCTGTTCCCCGACCGATCCCTGTCGCGCCGCCCTCGCCGCCTCCAGCCCCGATGCCGCCGGCTGCGGCCCGAGCCGAGGCCTGCGGCCAGGGCCCCACCGGCGCGGCCCTGGCCAACGCCGCCTCGCTGCACAGCCTGCGCTGGGCGCCGTTCGGGCGGGCCGAGACCGGCTGGGAGACCTATGCGCCGCTGGTTGCGCGCGAACTGCGCACCGCCTGCCCGCCGCAGAGCCCCGGGTTCGCCGCGGCCCTGGCGGCCTGGCAGGCGACCCAGCGCCTGCCGAGCGACGGGGTCCTGACCGCACCGGCCTTCAATCGCCTCAAGGGCGTCATCCAGACGCGCCGGCCCTTCGTGCGCCTGAGCGCCCAGGGCGTGTGCCCAAACCCGCCCCCCGACGCCGCCCTGGCCGACGCCACCCGGGCGGAGGGCTACGCCGGAAAGGCGATCCAACTGCGCCCCGGGGCGCTCGCCGCCTACCGCAGGATGGCCGCGGCCGCCCGCGCCGAGGATCCCGATATCGCGGCCGACCCACGCAACCTGACCATCTTCTCCGGCTATCGCAGCCCGCTCGCCGACGCGGCCCGCTGTGTGCGGGAGGGCAACTGCAACGGCATCGTGCGCGCCACCTGCTCACCACACCGCACCGGCCTGGCGATGGACCTCTACGTGGGCCAGGCGCCGGGATTCGGGCCGGACTCCACCGCCGACCCCAACCGCCTGTTCATGAGCCGCACGCCGGCCTACCGCTGGCTGGTGACCAACGCCGACCGCTTCGGCTTCGTCCCCTATCCGTTCGAGCCCTGGCACTGGGAGTGGACCGGCGAGGCGCCGTGACGCTAGGGTCCCGCCATGGCCAGCTTCACCTCGGACGGCATCCAGATCGCCTATGACGACATCGCGCCGCCTGGCGGCGGCGAGCGGACGATCGTGCTGATCCACGGCTTCGTCTCCAACCGCAACGAGGGCTGGAAGCGCACCGGCTGGTACACGGCCTTCGAGCGGCGGCGCATGCGGGTGATCGCGCTCGACCAGCGCGGGCACGGCGAAAGCGCCAAGCTCTACGAGCCGGACGCCTATGCGCGTGAAAAGATGGCTGCGGACGTCCTGGCCCTGATGGACCATCTGGGCGTCCCGCGCGCCGACCTGTTCGGCTACTCCATGGGGACGCGGACGGCGCTGGCCGCGGCGATCGCGGCGCCGGAGCGCGTCTCCAACCTGATCCTGGGCGGGGTCGGCGAGAAGATGCTGGAGCCTGCGCCCGTCGTGGTCGGCGAGCCCATGGCCGACGCCCTGCTGACCGACGACGTCTCGACGATCACCGAACCGATGCTGAAGAGCTTCCGCCAGTTCGCCGACGAGCAGGGAGAGGACCGCAAGGCGCTGGCCGCGCTCAGCCGCCGGCCGAGCATCCCGTTCGACCGCGGGGCGATCGCCGGCCTGACCATGCCGGTGCTGGTCGTCACCGGCCAGGGCGACATCACCGCCGGCGATCCCGAGGG
>Ga0207657_10002915_pt1 | contig 18364 bp, 21 predicted proteins | sample KBSC33metaG_FD_184316 | JGI IMG/M metagenome (GOLD analysis project Ga0207657, IMG submission 184316) | Corn rhizosphere microbial communities from Kellogg Biological Station, Michigan, USA - KBS C3-3 metaG (SPAdes) (version 2) | ecosystem: Host-associated > Plants > Roots > Rhizosphere > Soil ... | reverse complement strand
GCGCTGGCATGGGGTCGGAACGTCAAGCATTACGAGCACGCGTGGTCGATCGTCAAGGCGGCCGACCATCCGCACCTGGGCGTGGTGATCGACAGCTTCCACATCCTGTCGCTGGGGGACGATCCCGCCGGCATCGCGGGCATCCTGGATGGACTGGGGGCGACCGTCGACTGGATCCGGCGGGCGTCGCGCCGCGCGCGGCGTACCGCGTCCGTGTGCACGGGCGCCTTCCTGTTGGCCGAGGCCGGTTTGCTGGACGGCCTGCGCGCGGCCACGCACTGGGCCTTGTGCGACTTGCTGGAACAGCGCTTTCCGGCAGTGACGGTCGACCGGGACGCCATCTTCGTGCGCCAGGAGCACATCTGGACCTCGGCCGGCGTCACGGCCGGCATCGACCTGGCGCTGGCGTTGGTCGAGGAGGATTTCGGCAGGGCGGTCGCCATGGATCTGGCGCGCGACCTGGTCGTGTTCATGAAACGCCCGGGCGGGCAGTCGCAGTACAGTCAGCTGCTGCAGGCGCAGTCGCGCGACAGTGCGGACTTCGACGAGCTGCATGCCTGGATCGTGGACAACCTGCACGACGCCGATCTGAGCGTCGAACGGCTCGCCGAGCGCGCCCGCATGAGTGCCCGCAATTTCGCCCGCGTCTACAAGGAAAAAACGGGACGCACCCCCGGCAAGGCGCTCGAGCGCTTCCGGGTCGAAGCCGCGCGCCGCATGCTCGAACAGTCCGGGCGCAATCTGGAACAGATCGCCCAGCAGTGCGGATTCGGCGATGAAGAGCGGATGCGCGTCACCTTCCAGCGCCATCTCGGCATGACGCCATCGGACTACCGCCGCCGCATCGCCGAGGACACGCCGGCCTGAGCTGCCCGTCTACATCAGGATGTGGCCGTCTGGCGCCGCCGATGGGCGCGTCGGCAAGCCCAGCAGGGCGCGCAGTTCCTGTTCGATGGTCCGCGACATCCAGGTGATCGGCACGTCGTTGGCGCTGCCTTCGAACGGGTTTTCGGTACTCTCGCCGACCTGGTCGAGCGCCAGGTACATCCAGGCGATCAGCACGCTGAAAGGCACGGCCAGCCAGCCCATCTGGCCATGCATGAAGCCGGGCGCCGCCAGGCCAGCGAATTCCTTGACCATGGCCAGCGGCAGCAGCAGGGCGAACAGCCACACGAACAGGGAGTTGATGATCGCGTATTGGCGCGGATAGGGGAAGTTCTTGATGCGCTGGGCGCGCGCGTGCTGCTCGATCAGGTCCTTGAGGGTTTTCTGCATGTCGGCGTACTGCAGCAATTGCAGGTTCTGGCTGGCGAACAGGTCGTGGAGGGTACGGCTTTGCAGCGCCATCAGCGCAGCCGCGACGCTGCCTCCCGCCAGCAGTGCCGTCACGGTGTCGGGCGCCAGGTAGGCGGCCAGTTCCGTTTCGAGCGGGAAGCGCCGTTCCTCGACGTCGAAGCTGCGTTCCCGGTACTCCAGGTTCGGCGCGGTGCCGGCCGCTTCCCAGATCCGTGGCGCGCGCAGCTCGTAGCGCACGGCGGCCAGCCAGGCCAGGTGCTTGGTCACGAGTTCCTGCGTGACGTCGGTGTTGGCGGGATAGTCGCGGCAGACCAGGCCCCAATACCGGCTGGCCGCAGTGATCGACGACCAGATCTGCTGCGCTTCGACCGTGCGTCCATAGCTCTGCGAATTCTTGAATCCGACGATGAAGGATGCCGCCGTGCCGAGCAGCGCCAGCACCGGCCACGGCAGGGACAGCCAGTGCCAGCCGGCCAGCTGGTACAAGCCCGTGACGAGGATGGCGCCCGCCGCGACGGCATAGATGCGGCGCCGCGTCCAGTGCAGGAACTCGAACAGCCCGTAGGATCTGCCGACATGCATCGGTCATCCCTCCCCATGCTCGACGAGGGTGACGATGCTTTCGATCCCCTGGCGCGCCATCTTGGTGTACGGGCAGACCCGCTCGGCGTTACGCACGAGCTCCGCGGCGGTCACGCGCGGGATGCCGGGCATGCGCACGCGGACGTGGGCCGCCAGCATGAACAGGCCATCGCTCGGATCGCGGCCGAAGTGCACCGACACGGCGACTTCGACGCCGTCGGCGGCGATCCCGCGGTGCGTCGCCAGCAGGATCAGTGACCCGTGGAAGCAGGCCGCGTAGCCGGCCGCGAACAGCTGTTCCGGATTGGTGCCGCCGCCATGGCCGCCGAGTTCGGGCGGCATGCGCAGTTCGAGTTCGAGCGCGCCGTCGTCCGAGCGGGCCAGGCCGGAGACGCGGCCGTGCCCGGCCGCGCCGCCGCTGACCGAGACGGAGGCGACGTACAGATCGCCGTCGCCTGCGCTCCCGGACGACAAGGCAATCGACGACAAGGCGACTGGCTTCATCGATTGCCTTTCGGGTCAGCGCGCAGGCGCTTGCGACTGCAGCCACTGCTGCAGCCGGTGCGTGCCCAGGCGCGCCGCCCCTTGCGGGACCAGCGTGTCGTCCTTCAGCTCGGCGCCGAAGTACCGGGCATGGACGTCGGCATGGACGGCGCGCGGATCGTTCTTCACCGTCAGATATTGCTGCACCAGGTCTGCCAGGCGGAAGCGGTCCGGGCCGGCGATCTCGACGATGCCGTTGACCGGCGCACCGAGCGCGACGTCGGCCATGGCCATGGCGACGTCATCGGAGGCGATCGGCTGCACCAGGGCCGGCGACAGCGTGATGGTGTCGCCCTGGCCGGCCGAGGCGGCGATCCCGCCCAGGAACTCGAAGAACTGCGTCGAGTGGACGATGGTGTAGGGCAGGCCGGATTCGCGGATCAGCTGTTCCTGGACGATCTTGGCGCGGAAGTAACCGCTTTCGGCGAGACGGTCGGTCCCCACCACGGACAGTGCCACATGGTGCTTCACGCCCGCCCTCTTGGCCGCCGCCAGCAGGTTGCGGCCCGAGACCGTGAAGAACGCCATCACCGCATCGTCCGCGAACGAAGGCGAGTTGGCCACGTCCACCACGACGTCGGCGTGGGCCAGCGCCTGGTCCAGGCCTTCGCCCGTGATCGTGTTGACGCCCGAATTGGGCGAGGCCGCGATCGCTTCGTGGCCGCGTTTGCGCAGAATGTCCACCAGTTTGCTGCCGATCAGGCCGGTGCCGCCGATGACGACGATGTTCATGGCTGGCTCCTCAGGACAGGTTGGCTTTGTCCAGGCCCCATTCCTTGTCGAAGGAACCGGGCACCACCTTGAACGCGACGTTGACGCGGTTCCAGGCGTTGATCGCCATGATTTCGTACGTCAGGTCGGTCAGCTCCTTCTCGGACAGCTGGGTACGCACGCGCTCGTAGATCTCGTCGGGCACTCCTTCCCGCGACAACTTGGTCAGCGCTTCGGTCCAGGCCAGCGCCGCGCGTTCACGCGGGACGAACAGGGTGGACTCGCGCCAGGCCGCCAGGTGATGCAGGCGCAGCGGGCGCTCGCCGTGCAGGGTCGCCTGCTTGATGTGCATGTCCAGGCAGAAGCCGCAGCCGTTGATTTGCGAGGCGCGGATGGCGACCAGGTCGCGGATGCTTTCCTCGATGCTGCTGTCATGGATCAGGTTGTTGAACTCCACGAATTTCTTGAAGAGATCCGGGGCTTGCTTGATGTAGTCGATACGCTGCGACATGGTGGTTCTCCTTTGTTGGGTCACTGCGCAATGCAGTAAAAACAGTGTAGGGAGAGGCAGGCTTGTGAGGTAGAGCTCTGGCGGGCCGCATGCCGTTGCCCGAAACGCACCAATCAACGCGCCAGCCGCACGCCGCCCATGACCAGGAACAGCGCCGGCGCCAGCCGCCACCAGGCGCTGCCCTCGACTGCACCCGCGACGGCCAGGGCCAGGGTGGACAGCACCGGCGTCAGATACGACAGCGAACCGATAGTCGACGCGTGACCTGCGCGCATGGCCCGGTCCCACAGGACGAAGGACAGTCCGAGCGGCCCGACGCCGATCGCCGCCATCGCCGCCCATTCGCGCGCTGAGGGATGGTACGGCGCTTCGAACAGGACGTGTGCGCCCAGCGCGAGCACGCCCGCGCCGAGGCAGAAGCCTCCGGTCGCCCACGAGGAATACGCGGCCATGTAGGCCGGCGCGACCGAGTACACGGCCCAGCACAGCGCGGCCACCAGGGCGAGTGCATAGCCGCCGAGATGGGCACCGGTCAGCCCCGTCGCCGATGGCGCGATGACGAGCGCGCAGCCGGCGAACGCGATCGCGCAGCCTGCCAGCTGGCGAGGCACCAGCCCACCGCCAGCCGGGCCGCAGGCAGCGAGGATGACGATCAGCATCGGCCACAAGTAGTTGAGCAGGTTGGCCTCGGCGATGGGCGCGAGCTGGAAGGCGGCGACCAGGCAGGCGTGGTACAGGAACAGGCTGGCCACGCCGAAGCCGAACACCGGCGCCGGCACGCGCCATTCGCGCCACCGGTGCACGGAAGCGAGGCTGCCGCAGCACAGCGCCACGCCGGTCAGCAGCAAGGGCGGGGTGGCGCCGGCATGGCGCACGAGCGTCGCGAACAGCGCCCACAACACGATCGCGCCGAGTGCCCAGGCCCAGGCCGGTTTATGCATGCCCGTCTCCGGTTTGGCCGCCCAGCAGGAAATCGAGGCAATGCAGGTCGAGCGCACGGATGCGCTCCGTCATGTAATCGATGAAGACGCGGATGCGCATCGGCATGTGATGGCGGCTGAGGTAGCACAGGTAATGTCCACGATCGTCCGGTGCGTTCTGCGCCAGGCAAGCCAGCAGGCGGCCGGCGCGCAAGTGCTCGCAGATCTGGTAGCCGGCCATCTGCGCGATGCCGTCCCCGTTCAGCACCGCCTGGAGCACGAGGTCGGCATCGTTGAAGCAGAGCCAGCCCTTGGGCGTGTGCTTGCGGACCAGGCCATCGACCTTGAATTCCCATTCGAAGATCCGGCCGGAGGCGAAGCGGAAGTTGACGCAGGCATGGTCGCCCAGCTCGTCCACGGTACGCGGCAGCCCGTGACGGCGCGCATAGTCGGGCGATGCGCAGACCAGCATCTGCATCGGCACCAGCTTCTTGGCCACGATCTGGCCATCGTCCATGCGGCCGTTGCGAAAGGCGACGTCGATCCGGTCGGAGGTGAAATCGGTCGGTCGATCGTCCAGGACCAGGTCGAGCGTGATGGCCGGGTACCGCGCATGGAAGTCCCTCAGCAGCGGCGCGACCACCTTGCGGCCGAAGCCGACGGTGCACGAGATGCGCAGGTTGCCGCGTGGCGTGCCGGAGCGCAGGTCCTGCATTTCCTCGACCGATTGCAGGATGCGGTCGACGCCGGGGCGGCAGTTCTCGAAAAACAGTTCGCCTTCCGCGGTGAGCGTGGTGCTGCGCGTGGTGCGCAGGAACAGGCGGGTGTCGAGCTGGGTTTCCAGCTTGAGCACACTGCGGCTGACGGCCGAGCGGCCAATACCGAGCCGCTCCGCGGCCCGGGCGAAGCTGCCTTCGTGGACCACGGCGATGAAGGCGACGACGCCCGCGTAAGTGGTGGCGAAGCTCGATGCCAGAGCATCGCCCGGCTCGGCGGTCATCCTCGGTGGCAGCGGCATGTCACCCATGGTTGACCTCTACGAACGGAACTGTGAAAGACATCAAACGGGACAACGCAAATCCTGAGCTGAGTAAATATGCACTCAAATAGTAGTTGCGCACTCAGCCCAGCGGCAATGACAAAAATCCCGTTTTTTCTGCCAGCCGGCGTTGCTTCAGTGCTCCTCGGCGCGCAGTGCGGCGCGTACCGCCGGATCGAGCGACAGGCGCGCGTGGAAGGCGGCCAGCGCGTCCAGGCCGGTCATGTCGACGCCTTTGCCCTGTGCCCAGCGCAATACCACGTACAGGTAGGGATCGGCGATCGAGCGCTGTCCGGCGAGCCAATCGCGGCCGGCCAGGGCCGCGTCGAGCCGCTCGAGGTAGTGGCGGATGTGGCCGCGCGCGTTGTCCGCCAACTGCTCGTCCAGGTCGCGCCGTTCGAGGAAGCGTTCGGGCGAGAACAGCGGCTTGAACGCCTTGTGGACGTCGGAATTGAGAAAGGCCAGCCAGCGCATCACCTCGGCGCGCCCGCGCGGCGTGCCGTCGCCCGCAAGCTGCGCCTGCGGGTAGAGGTCGGCCAGGTAGCCGAGGATGGCGACGTTTTCCGTCAGGGCGAACCCGCCATGCACCAGCAGCGGCACGTTCCCGCCGGGATTGAGCGCCAGGTAGTCCGGCGATTTGATCGAGTCGAGCGTCATCGGCACGATCTCGTGCGATGCGCCGACCCATCCCAGCACGATCAGGTCGGCCAGCGAGCAGGCGCCCGGCATGTGGTACAGCTTCATGGTGTCCCCCGTTGTCGTCGATGTGGGGCACTATCGCACGGGCGGTGCGCGCGGATTGGTGCTTTTGCGTCAACAAAGTGCATCCTTGCGCGTGGCTAGCCGGGCGACCGTGTGCTGTCTAGACTGAAAGCCGCTGTGGATGCCGCAGCCGGATCTCAGCCGCGCTGAGCACACTTCGTGAAGGATCGCATCATGTTCAAATCGCCCCCGGTTGCCAGCCCGTTCATTCTCTCCCTCATGCTCGCGCTCGGCCCGAAGGCGCAGGCGCAGACGCAGGTCGGGCCGCCTGGCCCGGCCGTCACGGCGCTCATGAACAAGGCGCTGGAAGACTATCCCGGCAAGGAAGTCCTGATGCTCACCGTCGACTTCCCGCCGGGTGCGGTCGACCCTCTCCATCGCCACGACGCCCATGGCTTCATCTACGTGCTCGAAGGCTCGATCGTCATGGGCGTCAAGGGCGGCAAGGAGCAGACGCTCGGACCGGGGCAGACCTTTTATGAGGGTCCGCATGACGTGCACACGGTCGGGCGAAACGCCAGCAAGGTGCATCCCGCCAAATTCGTGGTATTCCTCTTGAAAGACAAGGGTAAGCCGGCAGTCATTCCGGTCAAGCAGCCCTGACCCGGGCTGCCTGAATCAGCCCAGCCAGGCCCGCAGCGCCGCTTCGCCGTCCGCGCTGAACGCGAGCACGCGCGAATCGGGCACGCGGCGCGCCCAGCCCAGTTGCTGGAAGCGTTCCAGCAGCGCCGTCCCGAGCGCGCCGGCCAGGTGGTGGCGGCGCTCGCTCCAGTCCAGGCAATGGCGGCACAGCGGGCGCCGGGCGGCACTCGGCAGCGGATCGATGCCGACCTGCGCGACGAGCGCGCGGCCCGCATCCGTGAGCGCGACGCCGCCCGCATCCAGCGCGAACGCGCCGCGGCGGGCGAGGCTTTCGTAGACGAGCACACCGAGTTCGCCCGCGAGGTGGTCGTAGCAGACGCGCGCCTTGCGCAGCGCCGGTTCGCGCGGACTGCTGCGCACGCGCACCGCGCCCGTGCCGAACGCGACGCCCATCATGGACTCCAGCAGCTGGGCGACGTCGGCGTCGGCGATGCGGAAATAGCGGTGCCGGCCCTGCGCCTCCACGGCCAGCAGCCCCGCTTCGCGCAGCTTGGCCAGGTGCGTGCTGATGGTCTGGCGCGTGACGCCGGCGGCGTCGGCCAGTTCGGTCGCCGTCAGTGCCATGCCGCTCATCAGCACGTTCAGCACCTCGGCGCGTGCCTGGTCGCCGATCAGGGCGGCGATGTTGGCGATGTTCGGTCCGTCTCTCATGCTTCGATCTTAGCCGAAGCATCGGGCGAGGGCCAGCCGCTACGATGGCATTTCAACGACACGAGGAGCCATCATGCCCATCACCTGCTTCATCCGCTACGAGATCGACCCCGTCCAGCGCGACGCCTTCCGCCAGTATGCCGAGAACTGGGGGCGCATCATCCCGCGCCTGGGCGGCCGGCTGCTCGGCTATTTCCTGCCGCACGAGGGCACGAACTACGAGGCGTGGGGCCTCGTCGGCTTCGACAGCCTCGCTGCGTACGAAGCGTACCGGCTGCGCCTGAAGGAAGACGGTGAGGCGCGCGCCAACTTCGCCTTCGCGCGCGAGCAGCGCTTCATCCTGCGCGAGGAGCGCACGTTCACGGAACCGGTGGAAGGGACCATGCCATGATGGCCGTGATCTTCGAGGTCGAGCCGGACCCCGCGCGGCGCCAGGACTATCTGGACGCGGCCGCCGCGCTGCGTGCCGAGCTGGAAGCGATCGACGGCTTCGTCTCCATCGAGCGGTTCGCGTCGCTCGCGCAGCCGGAGAAGATCCTGTCGCTGTCGTTCTGGCGCGACGAGGAGGCCGTCAAGCGCTGGCGCACATTGCCGTCGCACCGCGCGATGCAGACGGCGGGCCGCGCCGGCATCTTCCGCGGTTACCGCCTGCGCGTGGCCGCCGTCGTGCGCGACTACGGCATGCACGACCGCGCCGAAGCGCCGCTGGACGCGCGGGCCGTGCACGGCTGATTAGGCCTCATTCCTTGATTTCGGGCTCCACGAGTTGCGCGAGGAGCTGCAGCGATTCCTGCCAGCCGAGATAGCACATCTCGACGGGGATCGCGGCGGGAATGCCTTCCTGCCTGATTTTCACTTCGACGCCGCAGAACACGGCGCGCAGCTGCACGGTGGTCTGCATGCGGCCGGGCAGGTTCGGATCGTCGAATTCGGCCGTGTAGACAAGGCGCGCGCCCGGTTCCAGCGCCAGGTATTCGCCGCCGAACGAGTGGCCCCCGCCCGTCGTGAAATTCGTGAACGACATCTTGTAGCGCCCGCCGACGCGGCTGTCCTGCTCGTGCACGGTGCAGGTGAAGCCGTGCGGCGGCAGCCATTTGGCGACGGCGGCGGGCGTGAGGAAGGCGCGATAGACGCGGTCGGCGGTGGATTTCAGAACGCGGTGCAGCTCGACGGTATTCGTGGACATGATGGTTTCCTTGGCGTGAAGGCAGAGGACGTCCCTCTGATGCTACGACGAACGGCATGCCGCCGGATCGACAGCGCGGTGCAAAAATATCTATTTGCTGAGCAGCCGCATCGCCCGTTCCAGTCCGTCGATCGTCACGGGAAACATGCGGTTGCCCATGATTCTCTGGATGACGGTGATCGACTGCCGGTACTGCCACAAATGCTCCGGCTCCGGATTCAGCCACGCGAACTTGGGGAACGCATGGCAGAACCGCGCCAGCCATTCGGCGCCCGGCTCGTCGTTCGCGTATTCGACGGAGCCGCCCGGCGCGAGGATCTCGTAGGGGCTCATGGTCGCGTCGCCGACGAAGATCAGCCGGGTGTCGGGCGGGTACGTGCGCAGCACGTCCCACGTGGGGAAGCGCTCGGCGTGGCGGCGGCGGTTGTTCTTCCACAGGTGGTCGTAGACGCAGTTGTGGAAATAGTAGAACTCCATGTGCTTGAACTCGGCCTTCGCCGCCGAGAACAGCTCTTCCGTACGCTCGATGTGGTCGTCCATCGTGCCGCCCACGTCCAGCAGCATCAGCACCTTGATGCGGTTGCGCCGCTCCGGCTGCATCTTGATGTCGAGCCAGCCGGCGTTGTTGGCGGTGGAACGGATCGTCTCGTCCAGCGCCAGCTCGTCGGGCGCGCCCTGGCGCGCGAAGCGGCGCAGGCGGCGCAGCGCGACCTTGATGTTGCGGATGCCCAGTTCGCGCTCGCCGTCGTAGTCGCGGTAGGTGCGCTGGTCCCACACTTTCACGGCGCTGCGGTTGCCGCCCTTGCCGCCAATGCGGATCCCCTCGGGATTCGTGCCGCCGTTCCCAAACGGTGACGTGCCGCCCGTGCCGATCCACTTGTTGCCGCCTTCGTGGCGCTCCTTCTGCTCCTTCAACAGTTCCTGCAGACGAGACATCAGCTTGTCGTAGCCGAGTTTCTGCAGCTCTGCTTTCTGTTCCGGCGTCAGCTCGCGTTCCAACCGCTTGATCAGCCAATCCAGCGGGATGTCGGCCTTGGCGTCGAACACCGTCTCGATGCCCTTGAAGAAGGCGCCGAACGCGCGGTCGAACTTGTCGAAATGGGCTTCGTCCTTGACCAGCGTGAGGCGCGCGAGATAGTAGAACTCGTCGAGCGACGGCGCGATCACCTGCTTCTGCAGCGCTTCCAGCAGCGTGAGGAATTCCTTGATCGAGACGGGGACTTTCGCGTCGCGCAAGGTGAAGAAGAAGTCGATCAGCATGCGCGCCCCGTTACGCCGCGTGGCGCGCCAGGCGGTAGTGCAGGTGCGACTTGATCTCGTGCCACTCGCCGCGCACGATGCTGTACATCACCGTGTCGCGCACGGTCCCGTCGCGGCGCGGTGCGTGGTGGCGGATCACGCCATCCTTCTTCGCGCCCAGGCGCTCGATGGCGGCCTGCGACGCGTAGTTGAAGTTATCGGTGCGCAGGCCGACGACGGCGCAGCCCAAGGTGTCGAACGCGTGCGACAGCAGCAGGAGCTTGCAGCTCGTATTGACGTGGCTTTTCTGGCGGCTCTGCGCGTACCACGTGTAGCCGATCTCCACGCGGTCGATGGCGGGCATGATGTCGTGGTAGCTGGTGGTGCCGATCACGGTGTCGGTCGAGGCGTCGACGACGGCGAACGCGAGGCGATTGGTCATCTCCAGCGCCGTGCGGACATAGGTTTCCGTCTCGTGCGGCGCCGGGACGGACGTGACGCGCAGGTTCCACAGCTCGCCGTCGCCGGCCGCAGCGCGCAGGCCGTCCACGTGGTGCAGGCCGAGCGGCTCCAGGCGCACGCCGTTGAATTCGAGGGTGACGGGATCGACGTGGATCATCGGTTGTGCCTCGCCATCGCCACGAGGCGTTCGAACAAAGCCACGTCCTGCTCGTTCTTCAGCAGGGCGCCGGCCAGCGGCGGCACGACCGCCTTGCCGTCCTGGCTGCGCAGGATCTCGGGCGGGATGTCCTCGGCGAGCAGCAGCTTGAGCCAGTCGAGGAATTCCGACGTCGACGGCTTTTTCTTCAGGCCCGGCACGTCGCGCAGTTCGTAGAAGCTTTGCAGCGCGGCGGACAGCAGGTCGGCCTTCAAGGTCGGGAAGTGGACCTTCACGATGTCCGCCATCGTGTCGCGGTCGGGGAATTTAATGTAGTGGAAGAAGCAGCGGCGCAGGAAGGCGTCCGGCAGGTCCTTCTCGTTGTTCGACGTGATGATGACGAGCGGGCGGTGCTTCGCGACGACCATCTCGCGCGTCTCGTACACGTAGAACTCCATGCGATCGAGCTCGCGCAGCAGGTCGTTCGGGAATTCGATGTCGGCCTTGTCGATCTCGTCGATCAGGAGGACGACCGGCTCCGGCGACGTGAACGCCTGCCACAGCACGCCCTTGACGATGTAGTTGTGGATGTCGCGCACGCGCTCGTCGCCCAGCTGCGAATCGCGCAGGCGCGAGACGGCGTCGTATTCGTACAGGCCCTGCTGAGCCTTCGTCGTGGACTTGATGTGCCACTGCAGCAGCGGCATGTTCAGCGCGGCCGCCACTTCCTCGGCGAGCATCGTCTTGCCGGTGCCGGGTTCGCCCTTGATGAGCAGCGGGCGGGCGAGGGTGAGGGCGGCGTTGACCGCCAGTTTCAGGTCGTCGGTGGCGACATAGTTATCGCTGCCTTCGAAGCGTCGGGGTGCGTGCATGGGCCAGGACCGGTCGTAGGGAAATGCCAATGAGTATATGACAGAACGCGGGGGCGCGAAGGCCGTCCATGCTGCGGTGCCCAATGGACTCGACCATATTCTTCGGATAGAATCGGCCGGCTCGTAATATAAATGCCAAGTGTTTTGCAGTCGCAGTACCGGGGGTCTCGAAAACCTGCTGCCGCCGCACGGGTCGCAAGGCGCCCTATCGATTCAACCCAACGATAGGTCATCCATGAAAATTTCAACAGCTTTACTCGTGCTTGCCGCCGGCGCCTCGATGGCCGGCACGGCCGGCGCGGCCGACATCGTCGGCAATCCGAAAGCAGCACCCAACAAGATCGAGATGTGTATCGGCTGCCACGGCATCCCCGAATACAAGGGCAGCTTCCCCGAAGTCTATCGCGTACCGAAGATCGGCGGACAGTCGGCCAAGTACATCGAAGCCGCGCTGCACGCGTACAAGAAGGGCGACCGCAATCACCCGTCCATGCACGGCATCGCGGCCAGCCTGTCCGACCAGGACATCGCCGACATCGCCGCGTACTACTCGCAACAGACCCCGTCCAAGTAAGGAGCGCGCCATGAACAAACTGATCGTCGCGCTTTCGCTGGGCGCCGCAACCCTCGCCTTGTCCGGCCAGGCTCTCGCATCGGGCGACGCCGCCAACGGCGCCGCACTGGTGAAAAAATACAACTGCGCGTCGTGCCACGGCGCCGACTTCAAGACCCCGATGGACCCGAGCTATCCGAAGCTGGCCGGCCAGCACGGCGACTACCTCGTGCACGCGCTGACCGCGTACAAGCGCGGTAACAAGGCCGCCAACGGCCGCAACAACGCGATCATGGCCGGCATGGCCCAGGCGCTGTCCGACCGCGACATGGCGGACATCGCCGCCTACCTGGAAAGCTTGCCCGGACCGCTCGTCACGAAGCGCTGAACGGGGCGTTCCCAATAAAAAATCCCTCGCGCCGGCACGTCCGGGGCGAGGGATTTTTTTCGTGGGGCGTCCCGCTCAGCGCACGCGCCTGCGCACGCACGCGACGTACGCGTCCGTGTCCGGTTGTGTGCCGTGGCGCTGCGCCGACCAGATCATCTCGCCCAGGCATTCCATCATCTCGTGGTGCGCCTCGTGCTCGCCGACGCGCGCCGCGAGCGCTTCGAACGCCGCGCGGATGCCGCGTGGCTGGTCGATCGACACCTGTTCCGTGATCGACAGATGCATCGACAGGTGCAGGAACGGGTTCGGCTGGCCGCCCTCGACGGCATAGTCGCGCGCCACGGCTTCCTCCGCGTCCGCCAGCGCGTCGTGGTATTCGGGATGCTGCTCGATCCAGTCGGCCGCGATGGCGTCCATCGGGGTCAGGATCTCGCCGGCGCGGCGCTTGCGGTAGGCCTCGCAGAAGAAGCGGCGGACGTCGTGGGAGGAGGGGGTGAACATGGCGGGACCGTCGGAAACACTGGGGGAAGGCCGCCATTGTAGCGCGCCGCCGGCCATCCCGCCGGCGGGGCGCGTCACAGGTCGGATGCGCAATTCGCGTGCAGGGCCGTGCGCAGCGCGCCGGCGTCAAGCGTTTCGCCGCGGGCCTCATGCCATTCCATCATGAACGCCTGGGCCGTGCACGTGCGGTCGTGCGCGAACTCAGCGTCCTTGCCCGCGTCTTTCAGCAGGCGCGCCGCATCGATCCTGCCGAGGTAGAAATCGGCGATCGGCCTGGGCCAGTCGTCTTCCTTCTGGCGCTTCAGCGCGGCCACCAGCTCCGTCTGCGCCAGCGCGGACTCGCCATTGCGCACGCGGGCGACGTACAACCACAACGGGCCGTAGCGATGGGCCGGCAACTGGTCCAGCGCGCGCCGCAGTTGCGGGATCGCCTTGTCCAGGTGCCCGTCCAGCATGTCCCTGCGGCCGACCTCCAGCACCGCGTTCGGCTGGCCGGAGGCCGCGGCCTTGTCCAGCCAGGCCTCGGCCTGCTTCGGGTCCGCTTTCACGCCCCAGCCGTTCTCGTAAATATTGGCCAGCGCATACTGGGCGTCGCCGCTGCCGGCGTCCGCTTCCGCGCGCATCCACGGTTCCAGGCCCGTGCCGCGCGTGAACACATCGCCGCCCAGGTAGGCGATGTACAGGTTCCTCTGGCTCATCGCGAACAGCACGCGGTGCGCGCGCAGGAAGTCCTGGCCCAGCAGCACGTCGAAGTCACGCGCGCCTTGCGGGTCGATGACGCCGATTTCGACGTTGCCGATGGCTTCATCGCCGAATCGCACGGTCTTGACGGGCGCGACCCAGTGCGGCGCGCGGTCCTTGCCGACACCGCCGACGTCGCCGAGACGGACCGCACCCGGCCCGTTGACGTCGATGCCGGCCCGCTTGGCCGCGTCCAGCGTGATGACGCTGCGGTGCGCGCCGGAGTCGATGATGGCGTCCATCTCCTTGCCGTTGACCACGATGGTGAAGTGCGGATTCGGACTCGGATCGTCGCTGCGCTCGAATGGCAGCATGATCGTGGGTTCCTTCCACAGCAGCAGCTGCGTCTTCTCGCAGTCGTGCGACTTGAAGAACGTCATCCGCTTGGCGCGCAGGTCGAACTCCAGGTCCGTCTGCAGCAGGACGGGCGCGCCGAGGATGGCGTCGAAGGCCGGGGTGTGCGACATGCTGCCGATCACGGTCAGCTCGGTCCGGGAGTTGGCGTGCATCGGGCCGATCGAGAATTCCTTCGCCCTCGTCCTGTAGAGAAGCGCGGCGCCGCCGATACCCTCGATCCAGGTGCCGGTGAGGCGCAGGGTCAGGTCGCGCCGCGTTGCGCCGTTCATGGTCAGCGAGGTCTCGGAGCTGCCCGTATCGACGAGCATCGCGGCAGGTATGCCGTTGATGGTGCCGTCGACGGCCGGGACGAGGCCTTCGCCCACATAGCGCAGGGGCAGGCTGCCCAGTTCCGTGTAGGTGCATTGCGAGGCATCGCCGGCGTGCGCGAGGCCGGACATCAGGCAGAACAGCAGCGGGGCGATACGGTGGATCATGGTCATGGTCGAGTAGGTTGGATCATCGTCCGGTGTCAGGGCGCGCTCGCGCAGCTCTTGTTCCAGGCCGCCTTGAACGGTTCGGCGCCAGCGGTGTTGCCCTGCGCGAGGTACAGGCCGGCCATCTCGTCGAGGGCATCGCAGCCGCGTTCGCGGGCGAAATCGGCGTCCGCCGCTGCCAGCGCCTGCAGCCGCGTGCCATCGATGTGCCCGAGGAAGTACTCGGCGATGGGCGCCGGCCAGGCCTCCTTGCTGAAGCGGGCGAAGCGCGCCGCCAGCTCCTCCGCGCCCAGCGCCTGCTTGCCGCTGCCGACCCGCGCCCGGTACAACGCGAGGGCCTCGTAGCGGCCGTCGTCGGTCTTGGCGAGGACGGCCTGCAGGCGGAGTGCGGCGTCGGCATAGCGTCCGGCATTCAGCTTGCGGTAGCCGTCGACCAGGTTGGCGTCCCGGTGGCCCAGCGCGGCTGCCTTGTCGAGCCAGACCTGGGCCTGGGCCTCGTCCCGTGCGGCGCCTGCGCCGTACAGGTAGTGCCGGGCGAGCCGCATCTGGGCGTCGGGGTTGCCGTTCTCCGCTTCCTTGCGGATCCAGGGTTCGATGGTGGCGCGCGGCGTGAACACGTCGCCGCCCAGGTAGCTCAGGTAGATGTTCTGCTGGCTGATCGCGAACAGCACCCGATGGGCGCGCAGGAAGTCCGTCCCGAGGATGACGTCGACATCGGAGTTGCCGCGGTCGTCGATGACCTGAATGTCGGCGTCGAGGATGGTTTCGCCGCCGATCTTGATCGATTGCGTGTGCGTGATCCAGGTCGGGGCGTACCGCGTACCGATGCCCGTCGTGTAAGACAGGGCCTTGGGATCGGGCTTCGAGGTCGCGAGCCCGAATTTCCTGGCGGCGGATGCGCTGACGGAGCTCACCATCGCCCCCGTATCGATGATTGCGCTCATCAGGTTGCCATTGATCTCGATGGAAAACACCGGCCAGGGCGCGCCCTGGCGCCGGTACGGAATGACGACTGCATGGCGGTCCCAGTAGGCGAGAAACGCGTCATCGCAACCCGTGGCCTGGAAAAACCTGAGTTCCTTGTCGGCCAGGGCCACTTCCAGGTCCATCTGCATCAGGAACGGCACGCCGGCGATGGCGTCGTAGGCAGGCTTCTCGCCCGTGTCGACCAGCACTCGCGCCCAGCCTTTCGCCGGCCGGGTTGCGCCGATCGAGAACGCGTCGAGATAGGCTTCGTACATCTCCGACCTGCCGCCGACGCCGACGGCGTATTCGAACGCTTCTCTCCGCTTCAACTGCAGCGCCTCGGCGGTGGTCCTGCTCACCGCGGTGAAACCCGCGCCCGTATCGACGAGCATCGTGGCCGGTTTGCCATTGATCTGGCCGTCGACCGTGATCTCGAGGCCGGGACCGCGATATTCGACCGGCATCTTTGCCACCTGCACGTACTGGCAGCTGCCGGCCGCGTGTGCGGGTGCGCCGTGAAGGAGGGCCGAGCACACGACGGCGCCGCACCAGGCCAGGGATGTAGTGTTGAACATGCTGAATCGATTGTGGAAGACTTTGAATGTCGAGATGCCTGCGCAAGTGCAGGTCTCACGGCGCCGCACCGCCGGTCGGCAACGGATCGGCCGCCGGCTTCGGGGCCGCCGGGGCCGGCGCCGAAGCCGGGGCCGCGCACGTCATGCGCAAGGTCGCCTTCAGCGCGATGGCCTCGGCCGTTTCGCCGCGCGCGTCGTGCAGTTCCGCCATATAGGCATCGGCCATGCACGTGCGCGCGTGCGCGAGCTTCGCGTCCTTGCCCGCTTCTTCCAGCAGTTGCGCCGCGTTGGCCTTGCCGAGGTAGAAGTCGGCGATCGGGGCCGGCCAGTCGTCGTTCTTTTGCCGCTTCAGCGCGGCTTCCAGTTCCGTCTTCGCGAGGTCGGCTTCGCCGTGGCGCACGCGCGCGACGTACAACCACAAGGGGCCCAGGCGGTCGGCCGGCAACTGGTCGAGCGCGCTCCTGAGTTGCGGGATCGCCGTGTCCAGGTGCCCGGCCAGCATCTCGCGGCGCGCGACGAGCAGCGTCGCATTCGGCTGGCCGCCGGCCGCCGCCTTGTTCAGCCAGACCTTTGCCTCGGCCGGGTCGCGCGCCACGCCGCGGCCGTTGACGTACATCGTGGCCAGCGCGTACTGGGCATCCGCGTTGCCTTCGTCGGCTTCCTGGCGCATCCACGGTTCCAGTCCGGTGCCGCGCGTGAACACGTCGCCGCCCAGGTAGGCGACGTACAGTTTTTCCTGGCTCATCGCGAACAGCACGCGGTGGGCGCGCAGGAAGTCCTGGCCCAGGTACATGTCGGCGCCGTGCGAGCCTTGCGAATCGATCACGCCCAGCTCGACGTTGGCGATAGTTTCGTCGCCGAGCTTGACGCTCTTGACGGGGACGGTCCAGTGCGGCGCGCTGTCGGAACCGACGCCGCCGGCGTTGCCGATGCGGACGGCGCCCGGTCCCTTGACGTCGATGCCGGCGCGCTTCGCCGCGTCCAGCATGATGAAGCTGCGGTGCGCGCCCGAGTCGATCACGGCGTCCAGCTCCCTGCCGTTGACGACGACCGTGAAGTGCGGGTTCGGACTCCGGTCGCTGCTGCGCTCGAACGGCAGCACGACGGTGTCTTCCTTCCACAGCAGCAGCGCCGTCTTGTCGCAGTTGTTCGGACGGTAGAACTTCATGCGGTGCGCACGCAGGTCGAGTTCCAGGTCCATCTGCAGCAGGAACGGCGCGCCGAGGATGGCGTCGAACGACGGGGTGAACGTCGTGCTGCCGATGACGGTCAGCTCCGTGCGGTGGCCGCTGTGGATCGGACCGATGGAAAAATCCTTCAGCCTGGCCGTGTAGAGGCGCGACCGGCCGCCGATTCCCTCCGCCCACCGCCCGGTCGAGAACAGGCCCAGGTCGCGCCGCGTCGCACCGTTCCTCGTCAGCGCCGTGTCGAAGGCGCCCGTGTCGACGAGCATGACGGCCGGGGTGCCGTTGATCGTGCCCTCGACGGCTGGCATGAGGCTTTCGCCCACGTAGCGGAGCGGCAGGCCGCCCACGTCGACATAGGTGCACCGCTTGGCGTCGTCCTCGGCGCGGGCGAGGCCCGACAGGCACAGCAGCAGGGCGGAGGCGTGGACGAGGCGGGACCGGAGCAGGGCGCTGTTGATTGTGATCATACTGATAATTCTACAGCGCAACTTTTCAAAAAGTCATTCCAAAAAAGCAAAAAGGCAAAGACAACCGCTCGCACGGCTGCTTTGCCTTTATTTTGTTGCTTCTGCGCTACTCGCGCATCATTCCTTGCGCGTGGCCCCTTGCTGCGCCAACACCGCCTTGGAACTGCCCGCCGCGTCGGCGATGGCCTTGCTGGCAGCCGCCACCGCCTTGCTGCTGGCGTTGGCGTTGGCGCCGGTGGACGCGGCCTTGCCGCCGCCATTGCCATTGCCGCCATTGCCACCGCTGCCGCGCCGCTCGTGCGGCTGGCGCAGGTAGCGCGAGCTGTGGCGGCGGTCGCCGTTCGCCGGCCACGTGATGAAACGCGACAGTTCCTGCAGGGCGCGCTGGTACACGTCGCGCTTGAACTCGATGACGACGTCCAGCGGGACCCAATAGTCGTGCCAGCGCCAAGCGTCGAACTCGGGGTGGTCGGTCAGGCGCAGGTTGACGTCGTTGTCACGCGCGACCATGCGCAACAGGAACCAGATCTGCTTCTGCCCGCGATAGTGACCACGCACTTCGCGCTTGATGAAGTGATCGGGCACCTCGTAGCGCAGCCAG
>Ga0207657_10002913_pt1 | contig 18372 bp, 18 predicted proteins | sample KBSC33metaG_FD_184316 | JGI IMG/M metagenome (GOLD analysis project Ga0207657, IMG submission 184316) | Corn rhizosphere microbial communities from Kellogg Biological Station, Michigan, USA - KBS C3-3 metaG (SPAdes) (version 2) | ecosystem: Host-associated > Plants > Roots > Rhizosphere > Soil ... | reverse complement strand
ATTCAACAAAGGATTGGTCTCGATCTCCTTTACATCAATATCGCTGTAATCCCTGATCTCGTTGTAAAGTGTGCCTCTTTCTACAGGCCTGCGTGAGTGAATTCCCTGCCGTGCCTGAGGAGGGGGTCGTCCAGTCGAATGTCGCCGTCGGGCGGGCGTTGGCCGTGTTGACGGGTGAACGGAGCAGGATCTACGAGCCGGCAGTCCGGTCGTTCGAGATTCAGAATGCGAAGACCAAAGAGCGATTTACTGTGGAGATTCAATCGGATGACGAGCGGTTCATCCTACCCCTGGCCCCGGGCGACTACGAACTCATCCGCGTGCAGATCAACGAGGGCCCGTTCTTGTCGATGGCCGACCTTGCTTCGACGTTTTCCGTGGGGCAAGAGCCGGTCACCTATGTGGGGACCTGGCGGTTCGGAGTTGATTCTCCGAAGTACGGCCGAATGGTCTCCGTGTCGATAGTCAACGACGAAGCCGACCGTGCCGAAGCGCTGCATACCCTCGCGCTCAGTGATCCCTCGTTGAATGTGAACGCGGTCCCCACTGTGCTACCTGCTCCGTCTGAGGTGCAAACGCGTCTCTACGAAGTCATGCCGTACCCACGCGTCCCGCGCTATTTCCGTCGCCATTGGTGGTGAAATCCTTCCTCATGAGCCTCAAGCGCACAATGGCCGTTGTCTGCCTTGGTGTTGCACTGCTGTCTTGTGTTAAAGGGGGACCTCCTGGTGCTTCATCGGTGACAGCCAAGCGGACTCAGATGCATATGGGGACGCTCGTTGCCATCACCGCGGTCGGACGTACACAGGAAGAGGCCAATGCCGCCATTACCGCTGGGTTTCAAGAAGTGAAGCGTCTTGAACAATTGCTGAGTACATGGATTCCCGATAGTGAGCTCTCACAGGTCAATGCCGCTGCAGGGCGAAGCGCCGTGCGGGTAAGCTTGGAAACCATGGTGCTCGTGAGAAAATCGCTCCAGGTCGCGGAAATGACCGAAGGGGCGTTCAACATCGCCATTGGCCCGGCTGTCGATGCATGGAATATCTCGGCCGAACCTCGGCTTCCGACAGCTGAAGAACTGGCCGCCCTCAAGCCGTTAATAGATTTACAGCACGTGCATACTGACGTCTGGGAGCGGACGATTTACCTAGAAAAACCCGGGATGCGCGTCGATGTAGGAGGGATCGGTAAAGGCTATGCTGCCGATCAAGCCGTCATGGTGATGAAAAAGGCTGGAGCCATGGCCGGCGTCGTGGCATTGTCTGGCGATATCAAGACCTTCGGACGTTTGCCGGATGGCGGGGTTTTCCGGGTCGGCATCCAGCATCCTAGGAAAGAAGGCGAAATCGTCGCGGAGATTGAACTACAAGATGAGGCCATCTCGACCGCCGGCGATTACGAACGGTACTTTGAGAAAGACGGTATTCAATATCATCACATCCTGGATCCGCGCACGCTGCAGCCGGCTCGGGGCTGTCAAAGTGTGAGCGTGATCGCCAAGGAAGGAATTTGGGCCGATGGGCTTGATACCGGTATCTTCGTGTTGGGAGCCGAGCGAGGCATGGAGTTGGTGGAGCAGTTGGAGGACATCGAGGCGATCATCGTGGACCCTAATGGCCGCGTGCTGATTTCATCCGGGCTGCGAAACAGGGTGCGATTCTCGCACGGGCTCGACGAGTCGAAGCTCAATCACTAACATTGGACGGTCGTTTCATTGGCTATGGCTCAAGTCGATAACTCATCGGAATCTTCACGGTCATCTGAGGCTTCTCCAGTGGGCGAGGAAAGTGGAAGGGTGCGGCGAGATTTAACAATTCGACTGCTGCCCGATCCAGGCTTTGATGGCCTGAACTTTGAAAGACTTCAACGGCCTCTAGGCTTCCATTGCTTCGGAGAACCGCTTTCAAGACCACTTTTCCTTCTGCCCGCTCGAGTCTCGCATCCATCGGATACCTCTTCAGTTCCTGCATGCGGCGCATGATCGTTTCAGACAACCACGCATAGTCGGCGCGCGCAGTGGAAGAGGCAAGAGGTCCTGGGGTTTGCGTCGACAAACTGGCTTCCTGCTCACGCGTCAACGGCTGCATCGCCGAACTCGAGTCAGATACCGGCTCCGGCTGTTGACTGGACAATTGGGAGGTCGAGGTCGGTGCCTGCGCCGGCGCAAGGACTTGTTCAATCGCCCGTTCATGTCCGGTGCCTTGCACGGGTGGAGGGCTGTCAAGGACCTGCGGAGCCTGGTTGCTGCGATCCATCGGCTCCGCGGCGCGTGGCATCATCGGTTCAGGGGACCTGGCCCTCATCGAACCGGCATCCCGGGCTGGTGGTGGCGCAGTGCTTGCTGAGCGCACCGGTGATGGAGGCTGGTTGACAGGCGGATGGATGGTTGTCGTAGGGGTGGCCGATGACTGAAGTGGTCCGGAAGGCGCAGTGACTATGGCGACGTTCCATGTGAACGGAACCGGTTGAGGGGCGAGCGTTACGCGTTGGGTGACTGTCACTGCGCCGAAAGCCAGCGTGGCATGCAGACAGAGCGAGGTGAGCCATCCAATCGAGTGGGGACCTCCCGATCTTTCGGCGACCATCATAAGCGGACAACCTCTAGACTCACATGTTGGAAACCCAGTCCTCGCACATCGTCGACGAGCGAGACAAATCGTTCCAGCAATGTCGTCTTATCCGCGCGAACCACGACTGCCGACTCACGAGGTTCCACCCGCAGAGTCTCTTTCAATCCGTCCACAGTTACTGGTCGGTCATTGACGAACAAGTGACCTTCGGCATTGAGCGTGATCACGATCGGCACATCTTTACGGTCGCCGGCTTCCTTGGCTTTGGCGAGATTGACGGGAATCTGACCGGTGCTAATGAAGGTGGCAGTCGTCAAGACGATGACGAGCAGTACGAGCATCACGTCGACGAGGGGAATGACGTTGATTTGATCAAGCTCGCGATCCATGCATCACCTTGTACTGGGCCACCAGTTCGCTCACTTTCCGTCGCAGAATGTTATTCATGACGACGCAGGGAATGGCCACGAGCAGTCCCACCGCCGTCGCTTTCAAGGCGAGACTCAATCCGATCATGATCGTGTTGACGGCCATGGTCCCCGACGTTCCCATGGTATGAAATGTGAGCATGATGCCCAGTACCGTCCCGAGGAGGCCGATGTACGGCGCGTTGGCCGCCACCGTACCGATCACGACGAGCCGCTTCGTTAGCGCGATTTCCAGCGTTTGTAGCGACGCAAATTGGGCCAACTCGATCCGACGGTAGTACAGCCAGCGTTCGACCGCAATGGCGACCGACCAGACACTCAGGGCCAGCAGCAGGCCGATAATGCCATAGTCGACTGCATTGTTCAGCACGTCCATCAACAGCTCTCCTTCTCCGATTCCGTGTGGGAAGATGGTAGGTCGCAGGTACTTGGCAGGTGACTGTGCCAGAAGCGGAAAACCGCTGTCAACGTGAGGATGTTACGTTGGTCCGGCGCCCAACTGCTTGAACAGTACGGTATGAGTAGCCAGCACACGCAATTCGACGGAAGTGCCTTCTTGATACACACTCGTCGAGCCCTGACTGCTGTGCACGATCTGTCCGGAGGGAAGGCTGACGGCGTAGATATTTTCCGATCCCCTGAATTGACGTGAAAGGACGTGTGACGTGGCGGCCCTTGCTGGCACCAGATGGATGTCGTCCGGTCGGATCATGACCACGACCGATGTTCCGTCCTCGCAGCCGAGCGTATCCGGGAACTCTCCCAGTTCGGTGTGCACCATCCCGCTGGACACAGTGCCGGGAATAAAGTCGGCTTGTCCGACGAAATCGGCGACGAACGGCGTCGCCGGCATGTGATAAATGGTCTCCGGCGTGTCAAATTGTTCCAGCCGACCCTGGTTGAGCACCGCGATGCGATCGGCCATGGCAAACGCTTCGTCGTGATCGTGCGTGACGAGGATCGTTGTGGTCTTCATGCGGCGCAGCAAGTCATGCAGTTCCTGGCGCATGCGCCCGGCCATATCCGGATCAAGATTGCTGAAGGGTTCGTCGAGAAGCAGGACCACAGGATGTTGAACCAACGCTCTGGCGAGAGCCACGCGCTGCTGCTGACCGCCGGACAACTCATGCGGGTAGCGACGCTCGAAGCTTTCCAGTCCGACTAGGCGGAGCATGTCCTGCACACGCATTTTCCGCTCGCTCCGGTTCAGCCGGCGCAGGCCGAAGGCAATGTTCTCCTGGACACGGAGGTGGGGGAACAACGCGTACTCCTGAAACACCATGCCGACGTGTCGGTCTTCGGTCGGGATCATTTGCCCCGGCGACGATACCAGCCGTCCTGACAAAAAGATCTGACCCGACAGGATGGGCTCGAATCCTGCGATAGCGCGCAAGATGGTCGTTTTCCCGCATCCTGATGGACCCAACAAGCACAGGATTTCGCCCTCATGAGCGGCGAACGCGATGTCGCTCACGGCCGGCCGCCCGACGTCGTACGCGCACGAAACGCCGCGCAATTCCAGCACGGAAGACGCTGGCCGGTAGAGATCGGGCTGCAGGTTTGATTCACTCAAGAACGAGGACCGGGGTTTCATGGTCTTTCATCTCTTTGTTATGCCGCTCGCCAATCCTTCGACAACAATAGCAGCAACGTGGGGAGCCCGAGCAGCACGATCAGTAGTGCTGAGGGGGCGGCTAACTGATAATACTCTTCACTGGCTTCCATCCAGACCCGAATAGCCAGCGTGTCGAATCCGACGGGACGCAGCAGCAAGGTCGCCGGAAGCTCTTTCATCGTCTGCAAGAACATCAACACCCAGGCCACAATGAATCCATTGCGCATGAGCGGCAGTGTCACGCGCTGCCAGGTCTGCCGCACGCCAAGCCCGAGCGTACGGGCCACTTCCTCCAGGTTGGGCGTAATCTGCTGCAACGCCGGCTCCAGCGACTGCAGCCCGGCGGGCAGGAAATGGATCACATAGGCCACGATGAGGACGAGAACCGATCCGTAAAGGAAGGGGGTCAGATTCAGACAGAGAACCAGGACCGCCAACGCAGCGACAGGTCCGGGTAGCACATAGCCTGCATAGGCCGCCTGTAAACATCCGAGGTTCAACCAGCTGGGACGGCGGTTGGCCATGTAGGCGAGCGGCAGGCCGATTAATACGCCCCCGGTGGCCGCACAGGCAGCCAGGAATCCGCTATTCCACAGAAAGCCGAAAAAACGGTTGTCGATGGTGGCCTGGGCTTCAGGAGAGAGGCTCCAGATGACGAGCAGGTAAGCCGGCAGCCCAAAAGATGCTCCAACGACGAGTGCAAGATAGCCGGTGACCATGGTGGTGCCCAGCCAGCCGAAACGATGTCGTTCAGGGCGGCGATAACGTCCGGTCGTTTGGTAAAACCGGCTTCGATGGCGAAACCACCGTTCGGTGACAAGAAATAACAGCGCCAATCCGACGAGCAGGAGGCTCAGGATGCTGGCAGCCGTGTTATCCGACCGACCAGTCATCTGTTGGAACACCGCATAGGTCAGAGTTTGATACCGCAGCAGGGACACCGCTCCAAAATCTGAAACCACGTAGAGAATAACCAACGCCAATCCAGCAGCGATGGACGGCCGCATGAGGGGAAGCGTGACCAGCCACAACGTCTTCAACCGAGAGATGCCGCTGGCCCGTGAGACTTCTTCGAACGAGACGTTCAGATTGAGAAGCGCGCTGCGGCTGAGCAGATACACGAAGGGGAAGGTATCCAGCGTCATGACCAGCGTGGCGCCCAGGTAGCTCTGAGGCGAAAAGATGCGCGCCTGGGGGCCAGCGACCAGCTGCCAGACGTGTTCGACAGGACCGCCGAATCCCAGAAGGTACGAATAGATGTAGGCCAGCACATAGGTCGGCATCGCCAGCGGCAGAACCAACGCCCCTTCCCAGAGCCGGCGCCCGGCGAACTCAATCCTGGTGACGAGCCAGGCGGTGGAGACCCCAAGCAGGAGCGTCAGGCAGGCCACGCTGGCTGACAGCCAGATCGTATTCGTCAATAGCTCCGGGATACGCGTCGTCCACAGACGGCTCCAGACGGCCGGATCGGCAGACAATGCCTGGGACGTGACATACCCGAGGGGTAGCAGGATGAGCGCCGCGCTCGCCAACGTGACGAGCTGCAAGGGTGAACTCAGATGGGCGCGAAGAGTGGTCACGTGGGTCTCGTTGGATTAGCGAAGCCCCACCTGTTCGATGAGTGTGAGGGTCGGTTCCCGCAGTTCGGCCAGTCTCGTCAAGGGCACCTGTGCTGCTCGGAAATTCTTGCGTTCCACGAGCGCGGGATCCGCTTTGACCTCGGGATGCAGCGGATACTCTTTATCCAAGTCGGCGAAGAGTTTTTGCCCCGCCTGTGCCACAAGGAATTCAACTAAAAGCTTGGCCGATTCGAGATGCTTGGTAGATCTGACGATGCCCACGCCGGCGACGTTCATGATTGCACCCATCCCGCTCTCCTGCTGATCAGGCATGAAGGCGGCGATCGGCGCCGTCGGTTGGGCTGCGAGATGGCGATAGATATAGTAGTGGTTGACGATGCCGAGCGAGGCTTGTCCCTTCGCGACGGCTTCCACGATTTGAGAGCTTTTTTGGTAGACTTGACCACCGGCATTGTCCTTCAGCCCCACAAGGAACTCTTTGGTTCTTGCGTCTCCATAGCTGGCACGGATCACAGATACGCCAGCCTGGAGATATTCGCTCCCGGCGTTGGGAATGGCGAGCTTCCCCTTCCATTTCGGATCGGCAAGATCCAGCAAGGATTTCAGCTCATCGGGTTTGACCAGCGTCGTGTTGTAGACAATGATCCAGAACCGGCCGGACAGGCCGATCCAGGCATTATCCGGTGCGCGGAACTGTGGCGGGATTGCGCGGTCGACTTCTCGCATGTTCAAGGGCCGGAGAATCCCCGCCGCCCTGGCCTGCTCAAGGCTGCCGGCATCGTTGGTCAGGAAAAGATCCGCGGGGGTTCGATCGCCTTCTGCCTTGAGTCGATTGACGAGTTCCGTTGTTCCGGACGAAAGGAGATCCACTTGAATGCCGGTCTTCGAGGTGAATTCATCCAAGACCGGTTTGATCAATCGTTCTGAGCGACCCGAATAGACGGTTAACTTCTCGACGGCAAAGACCGTGGCAGCCTGCGCAACGCAGGCGATCAGGCAGAAAAGCGCAAGCAGCACCGGCCGGCCCTGGGTCAAGCGTGGAAATTGAAAATGATAAGCCATCTCAAAAAGATACCAAAAGCCGGGGCAATCGTCAATGACGGCAGCGGGAGCAGAGTCCATAGAGTTCGAGGCGGTGGGTCTGGATGGTAAAGCCGTTTCGGGTGGCGACCTCCTCCTGCAATTTTTCAATCTCGCAGTTTTCGAATTCGACGATTTTGCCGCAACCTGTGCAGATGAGGTGATCGTGATGCCCCTTATGGGCGACGTTATCGTATTGCGTTTGTGAGCCGAAATGCCTGGCCTGTGCGATGCCGGCGTCGCAAAACAAGTTCAGTGTCCGATAGATCGTCGCCAGCCCAAGATGAGGATCTGTCTTGGCAAGTTGATGATACATGGCTTCGGCGGTGATGTGTTCCTGCCGTAAAAATGCCGTCAGAATGAGCTCCCGCTGGCGGGTGAATTTCAGCTGGTGCTTGCCGAGGTGTTCCTTCAGTACGTTCATCTCTTTCGCGAATTTGCCGACCGACATATCACCTCCAGCCGGTCGTCATTAGAAACAGAAACACTCGATGCGGTCAAGGGGGCGATTGACGGGGTTTTCTGCGCTTGTCTATAGTGCAGCGCCGCCCCGTATGTTGAGAGAAGGACTTCAGTCGTGCGCCAGCCTCATCAGATTGCCGTCGACCGCGCGCTCTTGCTCTATGCACTGCATCTTGCCGAACCTCATGGGCTGCTGAGCGACGTCAAGCTTCAGCAGCTCTGTTTTCTCTGCGAGCTACAGATGTTCGGCAAAGGCTTCAAAGGGTTTCATTTTGAATTTTTCCGGTTCGCCTATGGCGCGTTCAGCAAGGATCTGGACAATGATTTGACGTCGCTCCGTCGGAAGGAGCGGGTGGAGAACTTTACACTTTCTGATCAGGCGCAGGAGGCAGTCCTCCCTTTGATCGAACAAGGCGTGGCGGGCGTCGAAGTGAATGAAAAGGTCATAGAAATTCTCAAGGCGGTCATGGCGACCTACGGGCCCCAGGATAGCGGCGCCATTACCTCATCCGTCGAGGCGGTCGAATTGAGTACACCGCAGGATCCGGAATTCAAGATTCCTATCCGCGATATCGTGTTTCACACGACGCTGCTTGTGCCTCATCGCATCGAGGTGCAAGCGGAGTTTGCGTTCCCGCCGGCGCTCCTAGCGAAGCTGAACCAGGCCATGGGCTATTGAGGGGAATCGCAGACAGCGAGCGACAGGCCGAGATGGAAGAGAGGAGGCCGTCACGCCTTGTCGAGCTGGTAAAGCTCTCCATACTTCCGTTCGATATAGCGTAAGAACGGTTCGGGGTTGAGACTCACGCCAGTCACTCGTTGGGCCAGATGATCGGGCGTGAACATGCGACCCCAGCGATGAATCTTATGACCTAGCCAACGGCGCAGAACCATCAGCTGTCCTGCGGCGATTTCCTCTTCAATGTGCGGGATCTCGTGTTTCGCCTGCTCGTAAAACTGCACAGCATAAAGATTGCCCAACGTATAAGTCGGGAAGTAGCCGAAGGCCCCCATCGACCAATGGACATCCTGCAACACGCCGTCTCCGTCCAATGACGGAACGATCCCCAGATACTCCTTCATCTTGTGACTCCAAATATCGGGAAGTTCCTCGGGATTCGCCTTCCCCTCGATCAGATCCTGCTCGATCTCGAACCGCAGCATGATGTGGAGATTGTATGTGAGCTCATCGGCCTCGACGCGGATCAGCGAGGGCTTGACTCGATTGATCACGGCGTAAAACTGTTCCATCTCGACCGCGCGCAGTTGATGATGGAAGGTGGCTTGGAGGATTGGATAAAAAAACCGCCAGAAGGCACGTGAGCGGCCGACGCAATTCTCCCATAATCTCGATTGACTCTCATGGATGCCCAGCGATACGGATTCGCCGAGCGGAGTGCCATAGTGGGTTGGGTCGAGCCCCTGATCATACAGGCCGTGCCCGCCCTCATGGATGCAACTAAAAAGGCACGAGGGCAGGTCGTGTTCGTAGACGCGAGTGGTGACGCGGACGTCCGTCGGATGGAACGATGTGGTGAAGGGATGGACCGACAGATCCAGCCGGCCCTTTTCGAAGTCGTAGCCCATCGCGATGAGTACCAGACGGCCGAATTCCAGCTGCCGTGCCTGGTCATAGGCATGGTACAGAAAGGTGTCGTCGATCTGCACGGAACTGTGTTGAATGCGCTTCAGTAACGGGACGAGCCTGGTCTTTAGCTGTGCAAACAGCGGCCGCAACCCGGCGACTGTCGATCCCGGTTCATAGACATCGAGCAGCGCGTTGTAGGGCGTGCCTTCAAAACCAAAATACTGGGCTTCTTCTCGCTTGAGCGACAAGACCGTGCGCAGGCTGGGAAGGAACGATTTAAAATTACTTTGCGTCCTCGCTTCGGCCCAGACCTGCTGCGCCAACGAACATTCCCGGCTCAGCCGCATGACAAAATCCGAAGGGAGTTTTTTGGCGCGGCTGTAATCTCGCCACACTTCACGCAGCAGGGCGTTGGACGATTCGTCCCAGAGTTCCCCGTCCTGTTCGCGTGGAAGGCCTGTGTGGAGGTCGAGCCATGTGCCAAGCAGCCGCTCGGTGTCGGACGACACCAGTTGCTGATGCGCAATCCCCTGAAGGGCCGCGAGCTGCTCCGCGCGGGCCCCGCCTCCACCGGCGGGCATATAGGTTTCCTGATCCCAGGAGAGCACAGAGGCGGCACTGTTGATGCGCTGAATCTCCAGGAGCCGGGTTGCCAGCGGCTCCAGGGTTTTCAGGGTTTTCATGCTGCCACTTCCTCCACCGACCACATGCTATCATCAGGCCGCTGCATAGGGACCAGTCTCGCACGCAGCAGGCCATTTTTCAAACCGGGAGAATGCGTACATGAAGGCGTTAGTTTCCGCTGAAATCGAAGCCTATGCGACTGCCCAGTCCATGCCTGAATCCGATGTGTGCCGGGCCTTGCGTGCGGAAACTCACCGGCAGATGGACTGCCCCCAGATGTTGGTCGGACCGCTGGAAGGCGCCTTCTTGAAAGTATTGACCCAGATCGTGCGGGCCACCCATGTCCTGGAAATCGGGATGTTCACCGGCTACAGCGCTCTCTGCTTCGCCGAAGCCCTCCCCCAAGAGGGTACCGTGACGACCTGTGAAATCGACGAAACATCGGCAGCGGTGGCCCGCCGTTATTTTGCGACGTCACCGCACGGCGAGAAGATTACAGTCCGTATGGGTCCTGCGCTTGAGACCATGCGCCTACTGAATAGCCGCTATGACCTCATTTTCATCGACGCCGACAAGCAAAATTACCTGAACTACTATCGGCGCGCGAAAGAGCTGCTCTCACCGAATGGCGTCATCGTCATTGACAATGTGCTGTGGGATGGGGACGTGCTGTTGGAACCCCCTCCTGATGAACGAACGGCCGCCATTCAGGAACTGAATCGGGCCGTCGTCTTGGACCCCGACGTGTCAGCCGTGCTGCTCACGATTAGGGATGGCGTACTTCTGATACGCAGAAAGGTGTGACTGTGCCTCTATGTACTCAGTCGTTGTGTTTCAGGTCCACGTGGTGGTTGCGATTCGGGCGTTCGGCAAAGGGCTCCTCAGGTGATAACTTGACCTCTTCCTTCTCATGGCGGATCGTGAGTCCACCTCCGGTCTTGAGCCGATAGCTCGTCGTGGCCTGGCCGACATCGACTTCGAGCGTCCGGCCTTGAAACATGAGATTAAATTGGATGCAATGGAGCACGTCCGGGAGAGCCGGCCAGAAGCTGAGCTCTCCGCCGTAATCGCGTAATCCGGCAAATCCGTAGACGAAAATCATCCAGACGCCCCCCATTGCCGCGATGTGACATCCGTCTTTGACGTTCCCCGCGACATCGCCCAGGTCCATCAGCGTCGCCACGCGTGCGTACTCCAGGGCCTTGCCCATCTCGCCGACTTCAGCTGCCATGATGCTTTGGATGCAGGCGGAAAGCGATGAGTCGCCCGTCGTAATCGGATCGTAGAAATCGAAGTTTCGCCGTTTCAGATCGGGAGAGAACTCGTGACCGAGCAGCAACATAGCCAGCACGAGGTCGGCCTGCTTGATGACCTGGTAGCGATAGATCGTCAGGGGGTGGAAATACAGAAGCAGCGGATATTTGTCGGCTGGTGTCCGGTCGAAATCCCAAGGCTCTTGTTGCAGGAACTGTTCGTCTTGGGGCGTGATTTGGAGCTGCTGATCATAGGGGACATACATGCGATCGGCGGCCTGCTTCCATTCCGCCACCTCGGAGAGATCGAGCCGTGTCTTATGCACCAATGCGGTAAAGAGATCGGGACGCCGGTCACGTACGCGCTCCACCGTCTCGGCCGCAAAGCGGAGGTTCTCCTTCGCCATGAGGTTCGTATAGACGTTGTTGTCGACTACCGTGTTGTATTCGTCTGGCCCGGTCACACAGAGAATGCAGAACTGGCCGCCCTTTCTGGACGAATAAAATCCGAGTGACCGCCAGAGCCGCGCCGTCTCCACCAGCATCTCGACGCCTTCGTCGAAGAGGAATTCGTCCTCCTCCGTCGCCTGGATGTACTTCTTCAACGCGTACATGATGTCTGCGTTGATGTGATACTGCGCGGTGCCCGCCGCGTAATATGCCGACGCCTCTTCGCCGTTAATCGTCCTCCAGGGATACATGGCCCCTCGCTGATTGAGCTGGCGCGCCCGTTCGCGCGCTTTGTCCAACATCCCGTGCCGGAACCTCAACAGATTTTTGGCGATGCGCGGCGCAGTGTAGGTCAAAAACGGCAATACATAAATTTCCGTGTCCCAGAAGTAATGTCCTTCGTAGGCGGCTCCGGTCAGTCCCTTCGCGGGCACGCCGGTGTTTTCCGCCCGTGCGCAGGCCTGCAGCACATGAAAGAGATTGAATCGCAGGGCCTGCTGGACAGCCGTCGTCGAGGCTTTCGCCCGATCGGGATTGGTTATGATCTTGACGTCGCTCCGCTGCCAGAAATCCTCCATAAACCGTTCCTGGCCGGCTAATAATGCGGTAAATCCTGTCGCCACCGCGCGGTCGAGTGTACGTTCTGCACGCGCACAGACTTCCTCAGGGGGCGCCGTATGGCTCGTATGGTAGACGATGTACTTCATGAGCGTGATCGGTTGCCCGGCTTCGGCGTCGATGCTGGCGACCACTTGGCCGGCATCGGGGGTGTAGTTGGTTTTCCAAGTCACCCGCAGCGAGGTGTCCAGCGCATGGTCGATCGCACAGGTGAGAACGATTCCACTCTTGTTCGTGGCGTGGCACAGCACGATGCGCTGGCCCTTCGCATAACTCAGCCGGTGGTTCAGCACTTTCTCGTTGAACACCTTCGCTTGTCTCGGATCGTAATTGGCCCGCCGGGGGGCGGGCTCGTTGGCGATCATTTCCGAGGAGAGCACGACCGGTGCCGCGGCATTCAAGAGCGTAATTTGATAAAAGATGGCAGCCACGTGACGGTGCTCAAAAGACACGAGCCGGCGTGACTTGATCGAGACCAGTTTCCCAACAGGCGTCTCATAGACGATCTCGCGATCGAGTGTCCCGGACTGCATGTTGAGGCGCCTGTTGAAGCTCCGCACGTTGGCGTTTGGAAGCCAGAAGGGCTCGTCATCGACATAGAGCTTGATAATCTTGCTGTCCGTGACATTCACGATCGTTTGACCGGTCGTCGCCAGGCCGTAGGCTTCCTCGGGATAGATGATCGGCCAAGTTTCGTAGAAGCCATTAATGAAGGTCCCGTTCTGTCCGATGGGTCCACCTTCCTCGAAGCATCCCCGCATGCCCAGATAGCCGTTTCCCAACGCGAACATGGTCTCGCCCTGCTCAAGCAAGTCGGGCATGAAGCGTTTCTCGGTGAGGTTCCATTCGTCGGGCGGGAAGATGTGCGGAGGCGGATGGAACCGAGGACGATGGATCATCTCGCGTACCTCACCATGAACGGTTCACTGTGGCGGAGAAGAAGATTCGAGTTTGCTCGGCAAGAGCTCGCTGAGATCCTCCACAACGACATCTGCGCCCTGCTCGCGAAGCGCACCGGCCTGGTTCCGCCGGTCCACGCCGATTACGAGCCCGAACCCACCCGCATGCCCGGCGCGGACACCTGCTAATGCATCCTCGATGACGATGGCGCGGTGTGGTTCGACGGCCAGACGCCTCGCGGCTTCCCAAAACGCATCCGGGGCCGGCTTTCCGGGAAGACGGAGCCGATCGATTTCATGGCCGTCGATGCGGACGTCAAACAGAGGAGTCAAGCCGACGGCCTCCAGGATTTCGGCACAATGATGGCTGGAGGACACGACGGCCAGTTTTAGTCCCGTACGTTTAGTCAGATGCAGGAACTCCACCGTTCCGGGATAGACGTCCACACCGGTCTCACGCATGGCAGCCTCAAAATAGGTGTCTTTCCGATTGCCCATTCCATAGAGGGTCTCGCGGTCGGCGCTGTCGCTGGGATCACCGAGAGGAAGGCTCAACCCCTTCGACTTCAAGAAATCGCGCACCCCGTCGTGACGCGCTTTCCCATCCAGGTGCAATCGATAATCCTCTTCAAGGTCGAACGACGTGAAGGTCGTTCCCGTTTGGGCGGCGACGTGTGCGAGGTATGCGTCAAACAGGCGCTTCCACGCTGCGGCATGCAAGCGAGCCGTTTTGGTAATGACGCCATCCAAGTCGCTCAAGACGGCTTCATGCTCTGCAAGGTTCAGGGCGCCGATGGCTTTCGTGGCGGCCGATCCCGGATGCGATGGCGGGCTGTTCATGCTTCCATCAAACGGAATCGAGCACTCAAAAACACCTAGCAAAGTCCCGAGCGAGATGGCGGAACTCAAAGGGCCTACAGAGCGGAGCGACATTCCACGGTCGACTGCGGCGAGCAGACTTCCATGAAATGGTGGACCAAGGCCTTTTCGAGGCACCGAGGTCGAGCAGAATATGCTTGACCGTTATGGTGAAGGACGGTATGCCCTGGTCATGACGAGAGGTTCTCTGGCTATCGGATATGGAGCGATCGTCGTTGCCGCGGTGTTGTGGGGCGGGTCGATTGTCGCGCAGAAACTGGCGTTGAGCGGCTTTTCAGCCGTCGAAGCCTCGGTGCTGCGGGATTTGGGCGGACTCGTGATCCTGATCATGACCTGGTGGTGGCAGGGCGGCTCGCTGGCTCCCTTGACGCCGCGGGATTATCGAACGCTCGCACTCTTGGGCCTGGGAGTGCTCGGGAATCATCTGCTGATCCTCATCGGTCTCAAGTATGTGAGCGGCGCTGTGGCAGGTGTCATCATCGGAGCTCTGCCAGTCGTCACCGCCTTGTTGTCGGCGTTCTTCATCCAGGATGTACCACTTCGAGCGGTGTGGGCGGGAAGCCTGCTGTCGTTCTTCGGAGTGGGATTGGTGTCCGTGGCTGGTTTCAGTGCCGCAGGAGAACAGCCTCTGCTGGGCGGGACGCTCGTGTTTCTCGGCGTTGCGAGCTGGGCGGTGTATACGATTGGCAGCCGGGCCATTATGGACCGCGTCCCGGCTCTCACCGTGAACTGGACGACACTCCTGGCCGCGACGCTGCTACAGATCCCGCTCCTCTGGACGGACCAAAAGGTGCTGCGCGCCGGGTTTGCCTCTGTTGCGCTGTCCGACTGGCTTGCACTGGCCTATCTCGTCGTGTTTGCCACGGCTATCGCCCAGCAAGCCTGGCTGTTCGGGGTCAAAGGTATCGGCCCGTCGCGCGCGTCGGTGTTCGGCAATCTCACGCCGGTCGCGGCGGTGGCGCTCTCAGTCCTCATCCTGAACGAAGCGGTCGGGATGATTGAGATCATCGGTATTGTCTTCATCCTCTGCGGTGTGTGGATCGTGCATCTCCAAACGTCGAGACTCGCTGTGTCGTAGGCCGACCCACTCTTCTCTCGCTCTCCAGCCGTTGATTCCAGTATGATATCGCGCTTGATCGCGGAGGGTTCTACGAGAATGAAGCCGAATGAGCCGGAAGGGAGCGGAGTGCTCGAACGACGGATTCAAGAAGTCACACAGGCCAACCGGATGTTCTACGAAGCGTTCGAAAGTCTCGACATCGCGAAGATGGACGAAGTCTGGGCGCATCTCGATTATGTCACTTGCGTGCATCCTGGGTGGGCGCTCCGCTCGGAGTGGCCCGCCGTACGCGACTCCTGGGTCTTGATCTTCAACAACACCTTTTCGATGAAGTTTGAACTGACAGAGTCCATCATTCAGGTCGCGGGGGACATGGCCTGGGTGATCTGCGTGGAAAATATTACCAGCCAGCAAGCCGATGAGCCGCAGCAGACTCGCGTGCTTGCCACCAATCTCTTCGAGCGCATTGGCGACGAGTGGTTGATGATTCATCACCACGGCAGCCCGATCATGGGGTGAACGACGCGAGGAATAACGAGCGATAGGGGTGTTCACGCCGCCGGGACGGCGAGGCAGGGCAAGTGTAATCCGAGAGATGGTGTGGATGCCGGTCTTACGATTTTGATGCTGGTGCGGTTGGCGCCTCGATGATGGACACGGTCTTGGACCATTCGGAGGCAACAGGGTCCCGTTGCTCCATGGTGAGCCCGGCATAGTGGATAAACATCTGCTGGCCTTTGCGGCGGCGCCAGGTGAGGAAGCTCAGGAAATGCTCTTTGCACACGTGCTGGGTGCCGGCGGGCGAATAGACCCTTGCCTGACAGCCTTGGATCATACAGGTCAAATCGTTCATGATGGCGACTCCCAATAGGAGCCAGTATGCAGGACCCGCACCCCGATTTTCAACCTTGAGAGAGGCGTCGAAGATCTCCGTCTCGATTGCGGCGATCTGCCTCGTGTCCCTTGCCTTCTCGAGGTGCGTCTCGTCATCGCGGGAAGGGCTGCCGCCCGACAGTCCGTTCACCGATCAGGTTGAATTGGAGAAGCCCAGTTTGCCCGACGGAACAGCGGTAGGTGACATTACGAGTCATTCCGCCGAGCTGTGGCTCAAAACCCAGGGGCCGAAACGCATTCAAGTTGAATGGGCGTCCGTTGAAGCGTGGAAACGGATCTCCGCGATGGCCTCCGTCCAATCGCCCGCGGCTCGAACGCCGCCGGTGCTCACAGGCCCTGAGACCGATTTCACGCTGACAGTGTCCTTTGAACACCTCTCGCCGGGCATTCGATACCGCTACTCCGTCCTCGCGGAGGATCCGGATCAACGGGAGCGGGCATCCCGACCGCATGTTGCCTCGCAGGGCGAATTCACGACCCTGCCGGATCCTGACACTTCTGCGCCGGTCACGTTCGCTTGGAGCGGGGATTTAGGCGGGCAGGAACGCTGCCGTCAAGGTGAGGCGGGCTACCCGATTTTCGACACCATTCGCGGACAGAGGCCTGATTTCTTCATTTTTCTCGGCGATACCATCTATGCCGACGGCGTTTGCCTGTCGCCGCCGAATGAGCCTGGGTCGAATGCTATCGCCACTACGTTGCCGGAGTATCGCGCCAAGCATGATTACCAGCGGGGAGCTCCCGCGTTGCGACGGTTCTTGGAATCGGTGCCGGTCTATGTCACGTGGGACGATCACGAAGTGAAGAATAACTTTGCTGGACCGTTCGAGACGCAAATGGCTGCCGGCCGGCAAGCCTTTCGCGAGTACTGGCCCATCCATACCAACGTTTCAGATCCGCACCGATTGTACCGAACGATTCGGTACGGAGCGGATCTGGAAATGTTCCTGCTTGATACCCGGCAGTACCGCAGCCGCAATGCCGACCCTGATGGACCGGCCAAGACGATGCTGGGTGCCGCACAACTGCAGTGGTTGCTCGAGGGTTTGGCGGCGTCCACGGCGACATGGAAGGTTGTCGTCACAAGCGTCCCCTTGTCCGTTCCAAAGGGAGGCGGGTCCGCCGTGCCTGGCTATGACGGCTGGGCGGGCGGGTCGGATGGCACCGGGTTTGAGCGGGAACGGCAGGTGATTGTCGAGGCCATTCTCGAAAAACGGCTCTCCAATGTTGTTTTTCTGGGCGGGGACATCCATTGGGTTCAAGCCAACGTCTATGATCCCAATCGGGACGGCACGCCGGATTTTTACGAGTTCATTAGCGGGCCCCTGTCGGCGAAACCAGGCCGTTTGACGGCGCCAAGCCCTACGTTGCATCCAACGACGTTGATCAATGAAGAAGGGTATGACAACTTTGGGCTCGTGCGCGTGACCAACCAAGAGTTCGCCGTGTCGATCATCGACGGAGCCGGCAAGACACGATTCTTCAATCGGATCCTTGCACGGAAGGGATAGCGGGCATCGTCGCCTCTTGCATTCTTGGTTGCCCACCGGGTACCGTACCTCCTTCCCAGGCTGCTAAACAGCCCACTCGGCGTCGTTCGCATCGCCGCAACGCATGTGAAACAGAGATGAGAATCCGGCGTCGCCACAAAGGCGGGGAGGGACGGTGACATCAGTCTGTTTCAGAAGGGATCCGCATGTTGTTACAAGTGATGTCCATCGTCGGGGCCTTGATGGTTCTTGCCGCGTATGGACTCAATCAAGGAGGAATCTGGCGGGAACTTCATGCCGGATACTTGACCCTGAACATTCTCGGTTCGCTGATGCTGGGCGTGGTTGCCATTGTCGACCAACGGGCAGGGTTTATTTTGTTGGAGTTCGCGTGGGCCGGCTTGGGATTGATCGGGGTGGCACGCGCCATTCGATCGAAACAATAGCACTAGACACACTCAATGAAGGAGTACCGTCATGGCAGGGTTGATGTCGGCAGAAGAAATCTTTGAGAAGGCACAAACCGCAGCAGTCGCGGCGACGAGTCCGGACGAAAAGGCTCTGCAGATCGATTATCCGGCGTTGCGGGAAAAGATCCGCGCCGCCCTGGCCGATCGCAAGGTGGCCCTATGCCACGTCAATACATTCCTACCGGAGGGCTATGAAGAGCAGGGCCGGTTCAACATGCTGCTGCTGACGGCCGGCAACGTGCTCTTCGACATGGTGATCGGCGACTCGTATTTCCGGTACGACATCGTCTCGGTCGGTCAGCTCGACAAGGTGCAGGTGATCGACGCCATGTGGGACAACAAGGAAAAGCGGAGAGAAGAGCCCTTTCTCAGTTTACGCCTCATGCACGGTGAAGAGGTGCATCTGCTGCTG
>Ga0207657_10002911_pt1 | contig 18375 bp, 15 predicted proteins | sample KBSC33metaG_FD_184316 | JGI IMG/M metagenome (GOLD analysis project Ga0207657, IMG submission 184316) | Corn rhizosphere microbial communities from Kellogg Biological Station, Michigan, USA - KBS C3-3 metaG (SPAdes) (version 2) | ecosystem: Host-associated > Plants > Roots > Rhizosphere > Soil ... | reverse complement strand
CCCGTGCGTCCCGGGCGAGACGCGACAGCGCGTCTCCTCGACCTGCCTGGGCATGGACGCGAACGGGGTCAGCGGCTTCCCGGCTGGGGGAGCCGACCAGAGGGCGTTCGTGGTGTTCTCCGCGTACAGGATGCGCTGGCCTGTCCAGGCGACATCCGTCAGCCGGATCCCGGTGTGCGCGAGCACCCGGAAGTGCAGGCCTCCGGCAGGCGCTTGCGCCTGCGACGGCGCGCCGAGCGCCACTGCCACCGCTGCGACTGAGATCGTCGAACGAAGCATCTCCTTCTCCTGGGCAGTTTCCGTTCTCGTCGTACAGTGAACACTCAAGTTCACCTACAAGGAGGAGCAATGCCGGATCAGCTCACCACGATCACCATCGGGCCGGACGAAGGGGAGCGCGTCGACCTCGGGGGTCTCGGCATTGTCTGGAAGATCGAAGGGGCGGCGGCTGAAGGGCGCTTCTCCGTCGTCCACCATCCGCTGGCGCCCCGGGCGCTCGCCGCGCCGCTCCACCGGCACACCCGGGAGGACGAGTACTCGTACGTGCTGACGGGGACGCTCGGTGCGCTGCTCGGCGACGACGTCGTGACCGCCGAGCCCGGAACGTGGGTGTTCAAGCCCCGCAATCAGTGGCACACGTTCTGGAACGCCGGTGACACACCGTGCGAGATCATCGAGATCATCTCGCCGGCGGGCTTCGAGAACTTCTTCCACGAGCTCGCCGAGGTCTACGCCGGGGACGGCGGCCCGGACCTCGACCGCTTCGCCGACCTCTGCTCCCGCTACGGGCTCGAGATGAACCCCGACTCGGTCCCAGGTCTCTGCGAACGGTTCGGCCTCGAGCACCCATTGGCCTAGGTAGGGGAGGAGCCGAGCGGGTCGGGCCGAACTGGTCCGACTCGTGCGTCCGTGCATTGCGCTCATCTGCCTGATCGGGACGTTGGCGGCCGCTCCGGCCGTTCACGCCGCCGGAAACCCGCAGATCGCGGGTCTCCAGGTCGCGCTGCGCGCGCACGGCCTCTACCTCGCCCAGATCGACGGGATCGCCGGGCCGCGGACGGCTGCGGCCGTCCACGCGTTCCAGCACCGGCACGGTCTTCCGTACGGCGTCGCCAATGCGCGCCTGCGGGCCGCGCTCGGGCCGCTCGGGCGTCCCCTCTTCGGCACGCGCACGCTGAAGCACGGCGACTTCGGCTGGGACGTCTCGGTGCTGCAGTTTCTGCTCACGCGGCGTGGCGTCTACTCGGGGGCGCTCGACGGCTACATGGGGAAGGAGACGAGCGCTGCGCTGAAGCGCTACCAGCGCGCGATGCACCTGCGCGCGGACGCCGTCGTCGGGCCGCGCACCCTGTCGGCAATCGTGCGCCGTGACGCCGTACCGGTGCGCACGCATCCCGTCGCAGTCAGCTCGACGGTGCACGTGGTGCGTGTCGGTGACACGCTGACCGCACTCGCGGCGCGGTTCCACACGACGATTGCGGCCCTAGCGTCCATGAATCGGATCGATCCCGCCAAGCCGATCGTGATCGGGCAGCGTCTGCGGCTGCCGGCGGCGGCGCCTTCCCTGACGCCACAGCGTCTCGACGTGCGCGCGATGCTCGACCAGTGGTCGGCGCGGCTCGGCGTCGACGCGCACCTCGTGCGCGCGCTCGCCTGGATGGAGTCGGGCTACCAGACCGAGATCGTCTCGGCCGCCGGAGCACGCGGGGTGCTCCAGACGCTGCCGACCACGCGCCAGTACGTCGAAACGGTGCTCGCAGGGCGGGACATCCCGCAGAGCGTCGACGGCGACATCGAGGTCGGCATTCTCTACCTCAAGCACCTGCTCCAGACGTTCGACGGCAATGAGCGACTGGCGCTCGCAGGCTGGTATCAGGGGGAGCGGGCGGTACAGAAGCACGGTCTCTACAAGGTCACGAAGCCGTTCGTGGCCAACGTGCTCGCGCTGCGACAACGGATGTAACCTCGAGCCATGAGGGTGGCGCTCTGCTTGATGGTCACCGCTCTCGTGGCCGTTCCGCTGGCCCTTGCGTCGCGCGTCGGGCCCGAGTCGTATCGTCGGCCGCACGTCGTTCTCCCGTGGGAGGAGACCCACGCGCTCGAGGCCGCACTGCGCCGCGGCGAGCCGCTCTACTGCGGCGGCGGCAACGCGAACACCGTCGCACTGACCTTCGACGACGGCCCCGGCCCCTACACGAAGCGACTCGTAGGCCTTCTTCACGAGGCAGGAGCGCACGCGACCTTCTTCGTGATCGGCAACCGACTGGCCTACTGGCCGAGCGCCCCGCAGCAGGAGTCGCAGGTCGGCGCGGTCGGCAACCACACGTGGTCGCATCCGCGTCTCACTCAGCTTCCGATGTGGCTCGCCCGGGCGGAGTTGCTGCGTGCCCAGCATGAGACGTCGAGTGACCTCGGGCGTAAGCCGCGCCTCTTCCGGCCGCCGTACGAGCTGCACAACGACGCAACCGATGCGTTCGTGCGCTCGCTCGGCCTGGTGGAGGTGCTGTGGTCGGCGACCTCAGGCGACGATCTGAAGCACCCGACCGCCAAGTCGGTTGCGCGGAACGTGATCCGCGAGCTGCGTCCCGGCGCGATCGTCCTCATGCACGACATCCATCCGTGGACGGTCGCCGCCATGCCGGCGATCCTGAAGGCGATCGATGCTCGTGGCCTGCGTGCGGTGTCGATCCCGGAGCTGCTCGTGCTCGACCCGCCGGCTCCGAACCAGCATTGCAAGTTCGCGCCTGGCGGGGACTAGCTCCTCTTTCCGTACGAAGGCCTTACAACCGCGGTGGAGAATGACGCCAGGTGACGAGACGCCTCATCATCGTGTTGCTCGTTCTCGCCCTCTCCGCAGGCGTGGCGGTGGCGGCCCGTCTGCCCGGCGTGAAGACCCCCTCGCAGAACATCAGCTGCTTCTACGTGCCGCAGCGGCCGACCTCGCACGGCAACCTGCTCTGCAACATCAAGCAGGCCGTCTACACCAAGGCGCTACAGAGCCGCTGCATCTCGCCGCCGACCGGTCTCGACTGGCACGGCTTCACGCTGTCCGACACCAGGCGAGGCGAAGTGCTCTGTGCCGGCGGTCTCATGTACGACGGCCGCGACACGCCGACCTTCGTGACGCTCGCCTACGGCAAGACGTGGCGATACCGCGGGTTCACCTGCGTCTCGCGGGTCACCGGCTTGACGTGCACGAACGCCCGCGGTCACGGCCTGTTCCTCTCCCGCGCGTCGTGGCGCGTCTGGTAGCTACCAGCTCGTAGCTAGTACCGGTCGAGCTCGACGAGCCGTTCGTCGCTGATCCCGAAGTGGTGGGCGACCTCGTGCAGCACCACGCGCCTGATCTGGCTGGTCAGCAGGTCGGGATCGTGCCCGTAGAGCCGCTCGAGCGGGCGGCGGTAGATCGAGATCTTGTCGGGCAGTGCGCCGCTGTAGTTGGTCGTCCTTCGCGTCAGCGGCACGCCTTGATAGAGGCCGAGCAGCGGTTGGCCCGCCGGCGGTTCGTCTTCGACCAGTAGCTCCAGGTTCGAGATGCGCTTGCGCAGATCGTCCGGGAGCGAGTCGAGCGTCTCCTGGATCACGCGCTCGAAGTCGGGCCCGTCAGGCTGCACGGTCAGACCTCGAGCCCGAGCAGGTCGTGAACCGTCTCGCGCCGGCGGATCAAGCGCGCCCCGCCGTCCGCGACGAGCACGGCCGGCGGACGCAGGACCGCGTTGTAGTTCGAGCTCATCGAGAGCGTGTAGGCACCGGTCACCGGCACCGCGAGCAGGTCGCCTCTGCGTGGCTCGGGCAACTCGACGCGTTCGATCAGCACGTCGCTCGATTCGCAGTGCTTGCCGGCGACGGCGTAGGTCCCGGTTGGCTTCTCGTCCCCCCGGTTTGCGAGGAACGCCGTATAGCGCGCGTTGTACATCGCGGGGCGCGGGTTGTCCGACATGCCTCCGTCGATCGTCACGAACGTCGTCGCGGCGCTCGTGTGCTTGACGCCGCCCACGGAGTAGAGCGTCACACCGGCGCGGGAGACGACAGAGCGCCCCGGCTCGAGCACGAGCCGGGCGGCGGGGAGACCGTGCAGCTCCCAGGATCGCGTGTGCTCGGCCAGCAACCCACCCACGAACTCGCCGATCGTGAACGACGGCTCTTCCAGCACGTGCCGTGCGCCGAGGCCGCCGCCGAGGTCGACGATCTGCGGTGTCCAGTCGAGCTCGGCGCGAAGGCGGGCCGCGAAGTCGGCGATCCACGTCACGGTCATCAGCGACGCGCCGAAGTGCAGGAGCTGCGAGCCGACGTGAACGTGCAAGCCCAGGCACTCGGGAAAGCGGCGGATCGCCTCGACCGCGTCGTCGGGCGGCAGCCCGAACTTCGAGCCGAGATGGCCGGTCATGATCCCCTCGTGCGTGTCCGCCTCGATGCCGGGCGTGACGCGGATCAAGCAGCGCTTCGCACCGATCGTGCGCGCGCGCTCCAGCTCGTCGAGCGAGTCGAGCACGATCAGGGCGCCTACCTCTGCCGAACGGCGCAGCAGCTCGTCTTCCTTGTTGTTGCCGTGGATCACAAGGTGCTCGCCGGCGATCCCTGCGCGCAGAGCGAACTCGAGCTCGCCCAGGGTCGAGACGTCGGCGCCGAGGCCCTCTTCGGCCAGCAACTGCAGCACGGCGATGGACGGGAACGCCTTCGTGCCGTAGACGACCAGCGCCCCGGGCGCCGCCTCGCGATAGGCCTGGGCCTGCGCGCGCAGCGTCGCCTCGTCGTAGACGACGACCGGCGTTCCGAATTCGCGCGCGAGCGCCACCGCGGTGACGCCGCCGAGCACGAGCTCGCCGTCGACGATGCGGGCGGTATCGGGGAGCAGCTCGGACAGCACCACAGGCATTGTGCTCATGCCGATGCTCGCAGCGCTCGCCAACCTCGCGTTCCGCCGCCCGCGTGCGCTCGTCGGCGCCGCGGTGCTCGTCCTGGTCGCGGCTGCGACGTTCGGCGCGTCGACGCCGTCCCGGCTCCAGTCGAGCGACAACGACTTCCAGGACAGAAGTTCGGAGAGCTTCCGCACGTTGCAGCTCCTCTCACGCGCGAGCGGCGTCCTCCCGGGGCCTTCACTGGTCGTCGTGGCGACGCCGGGCCAGGCGGCCGTCGCCGCAGCGCGGCTGAAGAAGCAGCCGTATGTCGCGCGCGTCCAACCCCGCGCGGCCGTCTCGCGCAACGGCCGGCTCGTGCTGGTGACGGCGTGGTTCAAGTCGTACGGGACCACGGACGCACCGGGTGTGACGTCGCTCGCGCGTTCGCTTCCGGGCCTCGTCGGCGGCGCGTCACTTGCGAACGAGCAGGTGAGCGCGCAGTCGGAGCGCGATCTCGTGCGCGCCGAGCTGATCGCGTTCCCGTTGCTGCTCCTGCTCGCTCTCTGGGTCTTCCGCGGCGTGGTTGCGGCGCTGTTACCGGTCGGCGCCGGCCTGCTAGCGCTCTTCTCGACGCTCGCGCTGCTTCGGCTCGTCAACGGCCTGACGCCGATCTCGGTGTTCGCGTTGAATCTGGTCACCGGCGCGGCGATCGGGCTCGCGATCGACTACAGCCTCCTGCTGCTCTCCCGCTACAGGGAGGAGCTCGTGCGCCACGGGCCGGGCGGCGACGCACTGCGCGCGACGCTGGCCACTGCTGGTCGCACAGTCGCCTTCAGCGCCGTCACGGTCGCCGCGGCGTTCGCATCGTTGCTCGTCTTCCCGCTCGCGTTCCTGCGTTCGATGGCGATCGGGGGAATGATCGTCGCACCGCTCGCTGGGCTCGTCGCGCTCGTCTTGCTGCCCGCCTTGTTCGCGCTGCTCGGGGAACGCGTGAACGCGCTCGCGCCGCGGCGCTGGCAGCGCGCCGCCGAGCGTGCAGCTCGGCCGGACGAGCACGGCGGGTGGTACCGCTTCGCACACTGGGTGATGCGTCGGCCGGCGTGGGTTGCCGTCGGGTCGGCAACGCTGCTCGTGGCACTCGGCCTGCCGTTCCTCGGTGTGCGATTCATCGGCGTCAACGCCGGCGTCCTCCCGTCCAGCTCGAGCGCACGACAGGTGGACGACGTGCTCCGCACGCAGTTCGCTCCCGGGCTCGACGCGCCGCTGCACCTCGCCGTCCGCTCGCCGGACGTCGTGACGAAGCTGCAGCAGCTGCCACACGTGCTGGGCGTGACGCGGCCCGAGCGGCTCGGCCCGGAGCTGTGGGCGATCGACGTGATCCCGGACGCACCGGCGATGAGCAATCAGACCAAGGCCCTCGTGCGCGAAGTGCGGCGGCTCCCCGGCGTGGCGGTGAGCGGCAAGACCGCGTGGTACCTCGACACGGCCGCGAGCCTGCTGCACCACTTGCCCTACGCGCTCGCCCTGCTCGCGGTCACGACCCTCCTCTTGTTGTTCGTCGTCACACGATCGGTGGTGCTGCCGCTGAAGGCGCTCCTGATGAACCTGCTCGGCCTCTCCGCTGCCTTCGGCGTGCTCGTGTTCGTCTTCCAGCAGGGGCGGCTCGAGGGGCTGCTCGGGTACCGGAGCCAGGGCGCGCTCGAGCTCACTCAACCCGTGCTGCTCTTCGCAATCGCGTTCGGGCTCGCGACCGACTACGGCGTCTTCCTGCTCTCTCGGATCAAGGAAGCGCACGACACGGGGCTGCCGAATCGCGAGGCGGTCGCGCTGGGGCTCGAGCGGACCGGGCGGGTCGTCACTGCCGCCGCGCTGCTCTTCTGCGTCGCGGTCGGCGCGTTCGCGACCTCCGGGATCCTGATCGTCAAGGAGCTCGGCCTGGGGATCGCCCTCGCCGTCGCGATCGACGCCTCGCTCGTGCGGGCCCTGCTGGTGCCGAGCCTGATGGCGCTCCTCGGCGACTGGAACTGGTGGGCGCCTGCACCATTCCGCCGCTTCCGCCGCTAGAATCGGGGGCGTGAAGCAGCTGCTTCCATAGTGCAGGGAGTCACCGCGGCGGACGCCGCGTCGCTCTCCCACGGCCTCTCGTTCGAGAGGCTTTTTCGTCTTCAGGAGCAATGTCTTTCAGGAGCGCCATGCAGGACTACGACGCAAAGACAATCGAGAGTAAGTGGCAGTCGCTCTGGCAGAGCGAGCAGGTCTTCCACGTCGAGAACCCGGCGCCGGGCGACGCGCCCGACGAGCACTTCTACATGCTCGAGATGCTCCCGTACCCGTCGGGCAGCCTGCACATGGGGCACGTCCTCAACTACACGATGGGCGACGTCGTCACGCACTTCAAGCGGCGCCACGGGTACACCGTCCTGCGCCCGATGGGCTTCGACTCGTTCGGCCTGCCGGCCGAGAACGCTGCGATCAAGGACGGCGGCCACCCGCTCGAGATCACCGAGCGCAACATGGAGGCGATCCGCGAGCAGATGCGCCGCATGGGGTGGGCGATCGACTGGCAGCGCGAAGTCTCCGCGCACGAGCCGACGTTCTACCGCTGGACGCAGTGGCTGTTCCTGAAGCTGTTCGAGCACGGGCTTGCCTACCGCAAGGAAGCCCCGGTCAACTGGTGCCCGTTCGACCAGACGGTGCTCGCGAACGAGCACGTCGTGGACGGGCGCTGCTGGCGCTGCGGCACCATCGTCGAGACGCGGAACATGGCGCAGTGGTTCTTCAAGATCACCGCGTACGCCGACGCGCTGCTCGATGACCTGGCCACGATCGACTGGCCGGAGCGCACGAAGAAGATTCAGACCCAGTGGATCGGCCGCTCCGAAGGCGCGGAGATCCTCTTCCGCGTCGACGAGCTCGACATCGACATCCCGGTCTTCACGACGCGCCCCGACACGCTGTTCGGCGCGACGTTCTTCGTCGTCGCGCCCGAGTGGCCGTTGCTCGAGCGCCTGGTCGGGGGACTCGACGGCGCCGACGACGTGCTGGCGTACGCGAAGGTCGCGGGAGCCCGACCGACGGAGGAACGCGAGCAGCGCGAGAAGTCCGGCGTGTTCACCGGCCGCTATGCCACCAACCCGGTCAACGGCGAGCCGATCCCGATCTGGGTCGCCGATTACGTCCTGATGGAGTACGGCACGGGCGCGATCATGGCTGTCCCCGCGCACGACGAGCGCGACCGCGAGTTTGCGGAGCAATACGAGCTGCCGATCGTCCCAGTGATCGACGAGGACGGGAAGCTGACCAACTCGGCGCAGTTCGACGGCTTGCCGTTCGAGGATGCGAAGCGCGCGATCGTCGATTGGTTGAGCGAGCAGGGGAAGGGCAAGCCGGCGATCAACTACCGCCTGCGCGACTGGAGCTTCTCGCGCCAGCGTTACTGGGGCTGCCCGATCCCGATCATCTACTGCGACGACCACGGTCAGGTGCCCGTTCCGGAGGATCAGCTGCCGGTGCTGCTGCCCGAGGTCGAGGACTACCGGCCGAAGGGTCAGCCGCCGCTCGCGTCCAACGCGGACTTCATCAACGTGCCGTGCCCGGTCTGCGGCAAGCCCGGCCGCCGTGAAGCCGACACGATGGACACGTTCGTCGACTCGTCGTGGTACTTCCTGCGCTACACCGATCCCAGGAACGACCAGGCTCCGTTCGATCGCAGCATCGCGGACTACTGGATGCCGATCGACCAGTACATCGGCGGCATCGACCACGCGAAGGGCCACCTGCTCTACTCGCGCTTCTTCGTCAAGGTGATGAACGACCTCGGCATGGTCGGTTTCCGCGAGCCGTTCCAGCGTCTATTTCACCAGGGCTGGGTCTTGCTCGACGGCAAGAAGATGTCGAAGTCGCAAGGAGGTGTGTCCCCGAACGAGCTGATCGACCGTTTCGGCGCCGACGCGATCCGCCTCTACATCCTCTTCTACGGGCCTGCCGACCAGGACATCAACTGGTCGCCCGACGGGATTGCTCCCATGGCGCGCTTCGTGAGGCGTCTGTGGCGTGAGGTGCACGAGGCGGCAGCTCGTCCCGAGTCGCCGGCGGGCGTCGACACACCGCTTGCGCGCGCGGCGCACGCCGCGATCGCGCGCGTCACGGACGACGTCGACCGCCGCTTCCAGTTCAACACGCCGATCGCCGCCGTGATGGAGCTCGTCAACGACCTGTCGAAGGCGCTCGATGATCCCGCTGCGCGGTTCGCCGCCGACACGATCGTTTCGCTCGTCCAGCCGTGGGCCCCGCACGTCGCCGAGGAGCTGTGGCAAGGGGCGCTCGGGCACTCCACCCCCCTGTGGGAGTCGCCGTGGCCCGTTGCCGACGAGGCGATGCTGCAACGCGAGACGATCGAGCTCGTGCTGCAGGTGAACGGCAAGGTGCGCGATCGCGTGCACGTGCCGGCTGGGCTGTCCGAAGAGGAACTGATCGCGCGTGCGCGCGCGTCCGAGAAGGTGCAAGCGCATCTGGACGGCGAGGAGCGGCGCGTGATCGTCGTTCCGGACAAGCTCGTCAACATTGTGGTCTGACCGACGTGCTCCACATCACGAACGGCGACAGCGTCGTCAGCCCGTTGCTGCAGAGCGGGCTCGGCGGTGAGGCCTTCGCCTGGCGCGATGCCTACCACGTCGGGCCGGTCCGCTCGGGGGAGCGTTCACGCCTGATCGATGCGCGTGCCGCGTTCTTGTCCTCCTGCGGCTGGGGCGACGAAGACGCGATCCGCGAGGAGCTGCTCACGCGCGATGCGCGCTTCGTCGCTGCGTTGCGCGACGGGCGCGAGATCGTCCTGTGGTTCGAGCACGATCTGTACGACCAGCTGCAGCTGATCGACGTGCTCGCGCTCGCGGGCGAGGCGGGGTTCGATCCCGATCAGCTCGAGCTGCTCGAGATCGGCTCGTTTCCCGGCCGGCCCGGCTTTCGGGGCCTGGGCGAGTTGAACGTCGGGGAGCTCGAATCACTGTGGCCGCAGCGGCGCGCCGTCACGGACGAGGACACCGCCGGCGCGCAGCGTGCGTGGGAGGCGTTGCGTCGCGCTGATCCGCGCGGGCTTGCCGAGGTGCGCCTCGACCCGCCGCCGAGCCGGCCGTTTCTCGCGGCGGCGCTGCTGCGGCTGCTCGAGGAACTGCCGGACGTGGACGACGGGCTTTCGCGCACGGAGCGGCAGCTTCTGGAGCTGCTCGACGACGGCCCGTTGTTGACGGGCGGGTTGTTCGTGGCTTCGCAGGACCTCGAGGAGGTGCCGTTTCACGGAGACGTCTGGATCCTGAGGACGCTTGCCGAGTTGACGCCGCTCGTCTCGTTGACCGAGGGCTCGGCCGAGCTCACCGACGACGGAAGGCGCGTGCTCGCGGGCGACCTCGATCGGGTCGAGCTGCTCGGGATCGATCGCTGGGTCGGTGGAACGCATCTCCAGCCGGGCGCCGTGTGGCGCTGGGACGCGGACGCGTCCGAGCTCGTCCCGCCCTCCTAGTCGCGCGGCTCCCACCAGAAGTTCCACTCTCGGCACACGGGCGTTTCCCACGTGTGACGGTTTGCCCGGCAGCCTGGATGCATGGCGACGTTCCCGCTCGGCGTGCACGGCCGCCGCGTTCTCGCGGCGGCGCTGCTCGGGCTCGTGCTCGTTGTCGTCGCGTGGCGCCATGCAGCGGCCGGCGCGCCGGCGCCGTTGCGTGTCGCGCCGGTCCTGCCGGCCCGCGCGTCGTCCGCCCCTGCTGCGGCAACGCCAAAGCTGCTCGTCGTCGACGTCGTCGGCGCAGTTCGCCGTCCAGGGCTCGTCCACCTGGCCGAGGGCTCGCGGGTCGCCGATGCAATTGCCCGTGCGGGCGGCCTGCGGCGCGGGGCAGAACGCGCGGGCGTGAACTTCGCCGCGCCGGTCTCGGACGGCCAGCAGGTCGTCGTGCCCCAGCGTGGCGCGGCGGTCGCGGCCGGCGCAGGTGCGGGCTCGGCCGCAGCCTCGACCGGGCCGGTGTCGTTGAGCTCGGCGACGGCGGAGCAGCTGGACACGTTGCCCGGCGTCGGGCCGGTGACGGCCGAGAAGATCGTCGCGTATCGCCAGCAGCACGGCGCCTTTCGGTCGGTCGACGAGCTCGACGCGATTTCGGGCATCGGGCCGTCGCGCATCGCCAACCTGCGCGGTCTGGTGGTGCCGTGAGCCGCGTTCTGCCTGCGCACCTGTTGCTGGCCGGTGCCGCGCTCGGCCTGGCGGCGTCCTTGATCCTGCGGTTCCGCGGTCCTACGCTGCCGGTGCTCACGGTTTCCGTTGCGGGCGCGTTGCTGCTGCCACCCCCGGCGCGACTCGCAGGCGCTACCGCTCTCCTCGCGCTCATCGGCTGGTGGTGGGGAGGAGCGCGGCTCGATGCGCTCGACCGCAGCCCATTGCGCTCCGAGGTCGGCCGCGCGAGCCGGGCGCTCGTCGAGGTGACGGGCGAGCCGCGGGTCGGCCGATTCGACCAGCGCCAACCGGGCCGCGTCCTGTTCTTTGCTGGGCGACGGGTCCGCGAGCGCGTTCAGCTCGAGTTGCCGCTCGGACGCGCACCGCCGCAGGGCGCTCTGATCGATGTGCTGGCGTTCGTGCGGCTGCCCCGCGCGCCGGCGAACGGCTTCGACGAGCGCACCTGGCTGCGCCGGCAAGGCGTCCACGTCGTCTTTCGGGTCGACGATTGGAGTGCCACCGGCCGGCGCCGGGGCGGGCTCGCGGGAGCCGGCGACCGGCTGCGCACGTGGTTGCGCGGCGCCTCCGCACCCGGGTTGGCGGGAGAACGGCGCGCGGTCCTGGAAGGCGTGGTGCTCGGCGACGACAACGGGCTCACGCCGGAGCTCAAGCAGGCGTTCCGACGGAGCGGGCTCTACCACCTGTTGGCGGTCAGCGGCGCCAACGTCGTGCTGCTCGCAACCGGAATGCTCGGGCTCGCATGGGCGGTTGGGCTGCCGCGCGCGTGGGCGCACGTCTCGGCGCTCGCCGCGATCGGGGCGTACGTGCTCGCCGTTGGACCGCAGCCGTCCGTGATCCGCGCGGCGATTTCGGGCGCGGCGACCTCGATCGCCTGGCTGATGGCCCGCGAGCGCGACCCATGGCACGTACTGCTGCTCGCGGCGGTCGTGCTGCTCGCGTGGAACCCGTACGCCCTGCTCGACGCCGGCTTCCAGCTCTCGTTTGCGGCGGTGATCGCGATCTTCCTGGCCGCGGGACCGCTGCTGCGCGAGCTCGAGGGCTATCCGGTCAAGAAGAAGCTTGCGGCGGCGGTCGCGGTCTCGACCGCGTGCAGTGTCGTGACGGCACCGATCCTCTGGCTCCAGTTCGGCGCGGTGCCGCTGCTCGGAGTCGTCGCCAATGCCCTGGTCGAGATCGCGGTCGGCCCGCTGCTCGGCCTCGCCTTCGCCACCGCCGTGGTCGAGCCGGTGTCGCCGCCCCTCGCGGACGCGCTGGCGTGGCTGAACGGCTGGATCGCGGCCTATGTCGTCTTCTGCGCCCGCGCCGTCGCCGCGGTTCCGTTCGCCCAGGTGCACGGTCGTGGGGCGGCACTGGCAGCCGCCGGCTCCCTCGTGGCCGCGGCCTATGCTTGGCGGAGATGGCGGACGATCTCAAGCCGGCCTATCTGATCGCGGGCAGTGACCGCCCGAAAGTCGACCGGACGGTCGCGCGCCTGCGTGCGCGGTTCGACGTCGACGCGACCGAGCTGCTCGACGCGGCCGAGACGACCGGCGACGACGCGGTTGCCGCCTGCAACGTGATGGGGCTCTTCGGGGAAGGCACGCGCCTCGTCGTCGTCGACGGGGTGGAAGCCTGGAAGGCGCCCGACGCGAAGGCGATCGCCGACTATCTCAAGGCACCTGCGCCGGGAACGACGCTCGCCCTCGTCGGCGGCGAGCTGAAGAAGGATGCCCCGCTGGCGAAAGCAATCGCCGCCAAGGGCGAGCTTCTCTTGTGGGACGTGGTGATGAAGGCGGTCGCTCGCTGGATCGCCGAGCAGTTCAAGCTGCAAAAGACGAGGGCCGATCCGGAGGCCTGCCGCCTCCTGGCAGAGCTCGTCGGCGACGACCTCTATGAGCTCTCGGGGGAGGTCGACAAGCTCGCCACCTGGGCGAACGGCGCCGAGGTGACCGCAGCCGACGTCGAAGCGCTCGTCGCCCCGCGCGCGGAGTCGCCGCCGTGGAATCTCACCGACGCCTGGGGGGCGCGCGATGTCGGCGTCGTGCTGCGCGAGGCCGAGAAGATGCTCGATCGCACGGGCGATCCGGTCTCGCGGACGATCCCGCGCCTCGTCGGCCAGCTCACGAGGCACGTCCAGCGCGCCCGGGCCGCACACCGGCTCGAGGAGCAAGGACTGTCACCGCAGGACGCGGCAACCAAGCTCGGTCTGAAGCCGTATCCGGCGCAGAAGCTCTTCGCGCAGGTCCGGAACTTCAGCGGCGCCGAGCTCGACGACGCACTGATCCGGCTTGCGGAGCTCGACCATGCGCTCAAGGGAGGCTCGCGCCTGGCGAACGAGTTGGAGCTCGAGCGCGCGCTGGTCGACATCACGGAGCCGCGCGGCGTGGTCAAAGACGCCGCGTAGGCGGCCTCGAGCTCGGCGGAAGGGAAGGCCCTACGCGCGCGGGCCGGTCGCGAGGCGGGCCGCCTGCGACTTCTTCCGCGCACCGGCGTTCTTGTGGAGCGCCCCGCGCGCGACGGCGCGGTCGATCAGCTTGACGAGAGCCTTGTGCTCCTCTTCGACCGCCGACGAATCGCCGGCCTCGGCCGTGGTGGCCAGGCGCTTTGCGAGCGTCTTGATCGTCGAGCGGTAACGCAGGTTCTCGAGGCGCTCCTCGGCTGCGGTGCGGACGCGCTTCTTCTGTTGCTTGATGTTCGGCACGGTATTTAAGGCCACTCAGTCAGTGAAATGCCCGCTCCTGCGGGCGCCAGAAAAGTAGCAGAGGAGTCTTTCGGCCGCCCGCGAGCGTAACGTTCGTGCGAGTGGCCGACGACGCGACCACGAGCGGCCCGGGCGAGACCGCCGATCCGGCGGCGACGCCGCATTCCGAGCGCCCCGTCCGGCGACTCGCCATCTCGACCGCGATCTTCTCGTTCGCAACGGCGATCTCGCGTGTCCTCGGCCTCTTCCGCGAGGTCGTGGCCAAGAACTACTTCGGCGTCAACGGCCCCGTCAACGCCTTCAACATCGCCTTCCTCGTCCCGAACACGATCCGGGCGCTCGTCGCCGACGCGGCGCTCTCCTCTGCGTTCGTCCCGGTTTTCAGCGACCTGATCGAGAAGGGGGAGCGCAAGCGCGCGTGGCGCGTCGCCTCCTCGCTCTTCTGGCTCACGCTCCTCGGCCTCGGGAGCATCACGGCGCTTTTCGTCGTGCTCGCGCCGTGGATCATGCCGCCGCTCTACCCCGACTACCACCCACTGCTGATCGGTCTGTCGCAGGTGCTGTTCCCGCTCGTCGCGCTGCTCGGCGTCTCCGGGATCATCGTGGGGATCCTCAACACCTACGACGAGTTCTCGATTCCCGCGCTGACCCCGGTCGCCTGGAACCTGGTGATCATCGCGGGGCTCGTCTTCGGCGTCCCGCACGTGCACGGCACCGACCACAAGCTCTACGTCTATGCGGGATCGATCCTTGCCGGGACCGTCGTGCAAGTGCTCCTGCCGATCCCCTGGCTGCGCGGCAAGGACGGCCGGCTGCAGGCGGTGATCGACTGGCGTGACCCCGCCGTCAAGCAGGTCTTCAAGCTGATGCTGCCGGTGACGCTCGGTCTGGGACTGATCAACATCAACGCGTTGATCGACGGAGTGATCGGCGGCTGGCTCGTCAGCAAGAACGCCCCGTCCACGATCGACGCAGCCTTCCGCATCTACATGCTTCCTCAGGGCGTCTTCTCCGTCGCGGTCGCAACGGTGCTCTTCCCGTCCCTCGCGCGCTTCGCCTCGCGCCGCGACCTGACCGGGTTCCGCGACACGACCGCGCTCGGGCTGCGCCAGATCGCCTTCCTGCTCGTGCCGGCGAGCATCGTCACCGCGGTGCTCGCCGAGCCGCTGACGCGTCTGATCTACCAGCGCGGCGAGTTCACACCCGCCCAGACGCCGGTCGTCGCAGCGTGCCTCGCAGCGCTGACGCTCGGCCTCACCTTCAACGGGACGATGCTGATGCTGAACCGCGCGTTCTTCAGCCTGCAGGAGAACTGGATCCCGACCTGGGTCGCCCTCGGCAACCTCTTCTTCAACATCGTGCTCGACCTGGCGTTCTCGCCGCTCGGCATCTGGGGGATCCCACTCGCGACGTCGGTCGTCAACATCGCCGGAACCGCTGCGCTGCTGATCCTCTTCCGGCGCCGGCTCGGCCAGATCCGGTTCGCGGAGATCTGGACCTCGTTCGTCCGCGTCTTCGGCGCCGCAGCGGTCTCGGGCGCCGTCGCCTTCGCCGTCTGGAAACCGCTCGACTCGGCCGCCGGGCGCTCGCTCGGCGGGCAGTTGCTCTCGCTCGCACCGGCGCTCACCGCGGCCGTCGCGGCGTACCTGCTCGCCGGTCGCGCGCTTCGGGTGCGCGAGATGCAGGCGCTACTCTCCTTGCGGGGCCGCTTGCGCCGCGGCTGACCGCCATGGACCAGGAACACATCCGCAATTTCTCGATCATCGCGCACATCGACCACGGCAAGTCGACGCTCGCTGATCGCATCCTCCAGTTGACGGAGACCGTCTCCGTGCGCGAGATGCGCGACCAGCTGCTCGATTCGATGGACCTCGAGCGCGAGCGGGGGATCACGATCAAGGCGCAGGCGGTCCGCGTGCAGTGGAAGGGCCATGAGCTCAACCTGATCGACACGCCGGGGCACGTCGACTTCACCTACGAGGTGTCCCGCTCGCTGCAAGCGTGCGAGGGCGCGCTGCTCGTCGTCGACGCGGCGCAGGGGATCGAGGCGCAGACGCTTGCGAACGCGTACCTCGCGATCGAGAACAACCTGGAGATCGTGCCGGTCGTGAACAAGATCGACCTGCCGCAGGCCGATCCCGACCGTGCATCGGCCGAGGTTGCCGACCTGATCGGCGACGATCCCGACCGCGTGCTCCGCATCTCGGCCAAGACCGGGCAGGGAGTGGCGGAGGTGCTCGACGCGATCGTCGAGCGCATCCCGGCTCCGCAGGGCGACCCCGATGCGCCCGCGCGCGCGCTGATCTTCGACTCGTCGTACGACCAGTACCGCGGCGTTGTCGCGTTCGTCCGCGTCGTCGACGGCGTCTTCCGGCCACGACAGTGGCTGCGTGCAATGGCGCTCGAGACACGCTTCGAGGCACAGGAGATCGGCTTCATGTCGCCGGGCAACCGCCCGGTCAAGGAGTTGACCGCCGGTGAGGTCGGCTACGTGATCACCGGGCTCAAGGACGTCTCGGAGTTGCGCGTCGGCGACACGCTCACCACCGACAAGAACGGCGCGACCGAGCCGCTGCCGGGCTACAAGGACGTCAAGCCGATGGTGTTCGCCGGGCTCTTCCCGACGGAGTCCGACCAGTACCCCGAGCTGCGCGACGCGCTCGAGCGGCTCAAGCTGAACGACGCCGCGCTCTTCTACGAGCCGGAGACGTCGCAGGCACTCGGCTTCGGCTTTCGCTGCGGGTTCCTCGGCTTGCTGCACATGGAGATCGTGCGCGAGCGGCTCGAGCGCGAGTTCGACCTCGACCTGCTCGTCACCGCGCCGAACGTGGCGTATCGCGTGAAGCCGATGAACGGGGAATGGGTCGAGGTGCACACGCCCGCCGACTTGCCCGACGCGTTCGACGAGGTGGAAGAGCCCTACATCAAGGCGTCGATCATCGTCCCGAAGGAATACGTCGGAACGGTGATGGAGCTGAACAACGACCGCCGCGGCAAGTTCGATCACATGGAGTACCTCTCGCCCGAGCGCGTGCATCTAACCTACGAGCTGCCGCTGGCCGAGATCGTCCTCGACTACTACGACGCCTTGAAGTCGCGGACGAAGGGCTACGCCAGCTTCGACTACGACATCGTCGGCTTTCGGCCGGGCAACCTCGCGCGTGTCGACATCCTCGTCGGCGGCGAGCCTGTCGACGCGCTGTCACTGATCGTGCATCGCGACTTCGCGTTCGACCGCGGCAAGGCGCTCGTCGAGAAACTGCGCGAGGAGATCCCCCGGCAGATGTTCGACGTTGCGATCCAGGCCGCAATCGGCGCACGCATCATCGCCCGTGAGACCGTCAAGGCGCGGCGCAAGGACGTGCTGGCGAAGTGCTACGGCGGCGATGTCTCGCGCAAGCGGAAGCTGCTCGAGAAGCAGAAGAAGGGCAAGAAACGGATGAAGAACGTCGGCGGCGTCGAAGTCCCACAGGAGGCGTTCCTCGCTGTGCTCAACCTGAACGAGCCGGCGAAGAGTAAGTAGTGGCGCTCGAGATGCGAGCCGTGTGTGAGCGCTGCGGGAACGCGCTGGCGCCCGACGGTGACGCACGCATCTGCTCGTTCGAGTGCACGTTCTGCGTCGCGTGCGCTGACTCGATGGACGACGTCTGCCCGAACTGCGGCGGCGAGCTCGTCGCCCGCCCACGCCGCGCCGCTGCGTCGTGACCGGCGCCCGCCACCTCTACGCTCACCTGCCGTTCTGCTCGTCGCGCTGCGGCTACTGCGACTTCGTCACCGTCGTGGGGCGCGACGGCGAGCACGACCGCTACGTCGGCGCGCTGCTGCGGGAACTGGAGCTCGAGCGCGCGCTGCTCGCGCCAAGGCTCGAGTCGGTGTACCTCGGAGGAGGGACGCCGACCCTCACGCACCCGCTCGCGCTCGAACGGCTGCTTCAGGCGCTGCCGCCGGCCGACGAGATGACGATCGAGATGAACCCCGAGACGGCGACGCCGGAACTGGCGCGGCTTCTGTCACGGAACGGTGTCACGCGCGTGTCAATCGGCGCACAAACGTTCCACATGCACCTTCTGGACGTGTTGCAGCGACGCGCACGGCCCGAAGACGTCCGGCGTGCTGTGCACGTTGTACGTGATGCCGGGATTGACAACATCTCGCTCGATCTCATCTACGGGATCCCAGGCCAGGAGCCCGCCGACCTCGCACGCGACCTCGCCGAGGCCCTGGCGCTGGAGCCGGAGCACGTCTCCGCGTACGAGCTTGAAGCAAAGCCGGGAACCCGCTTCACGCACGCCCACGGGGCCGAGCTGGAGCGCCAGGCCGAATCGATGGAGACCTACTTCGAGCGGGTCGTCGAGACGCTGACCGCCGCCGGCTACCGCTGGTACGAGACGGCGAACTTCTGCCGCGTCGACCAAGCGCGTGACCTGCGCGCGCAACACAACCTCGGCGTCTGGCTCGGCCGGGACTACCTCGGGTTCGGCGTGGGCGCGGTCAGCACAATCGAGAATCGACGCTGGCGGAATGCCCCGTCCCTCCACCGTTATGTGGCGGCCCTCGAGTGCGGCGAGTCTCCGCCACGGGAGGTGGAGGCGCTGCCTACCGAGGTGCGCGACACCGAGCGCGTGATGCTCGGCCTGCGT
>Ga0207657_10002910_pt1 | contig 18383 bp, 12 predicted proteins | sample KBSC33metaG_FD_184316 | JGI IMG/M metagenome (GOLD analysis project Ga0207657, IMG submission 184316) | Corn rhizosphere microbial communities from Kellogg Biological Station, Michigan, USA - KBS C3-3 metaG (SPAdes) (version 2) | ecosystem: Host-associated > Plants > Roots > Rhizosphere > Soil ... | reverse complement strand
GACCCAGTTTCTTGAAGGCCCTGGAGATATAGGAACCCTTGTTCTCGTTCGGCTCGAGACCGCCGGACTTTACAAGATTATAGGCGTCCTTGTACCAGCGGCTGTCAGGAAAATTGTGCCCGAGCACGGCGGCGGCGGTTTGCGCCTCGCCGACGATGCCGATCGCCATATAGGCCTCGGTCAGCCGGGCCAGCGCTTCCTCGACATGCCGCGTGGTCTGGTACTGGGTGACCACGGTCTTGAAGCGGTTGATCGCGGCAGTGTAGTCGCGCTTGTCCATGTAATAGCGGCCGACCGCCATTTCGCGGCCCGCGAGCTGGTCGCGCGCGCCTTCGAGCTTGGCCTTGGCGCTGACCGCATATTCCGAGGTCGGATATTTGCGGATCACTTCCTCAAGCGCGGCGATCGCCTTTTCGGTCCGGCTCTGGTCGCGGGAAATGTCGGGAATCTGGTCATAATGCGAGGCCGCAATCAGATACTGCGCGTAGGCGGCGTCCGGGCTTCCCGGGTGCAGGGTGACGTAACGGGTCGCGGCGCCGATGCAGCTGTCGTAGTCGCCGGAATTGTAAAAGGCGTAGGCCGACATCAGCAGCGATTTGCGCGCCCACTCGGAATAAGGATGCTGGCGGTCGACTTCCTCGAATTTCTTCGACGCCGCCTTTGGATCCTTCCTTTCATTCATCAGGAACAGGCCCTCATTGTAGAGCTTGTCCGCGGGCTCCTCGACGAAGGTGTCGTCCTTGGCCAGAAACTTGTCCCACAGCGCACCGGTGCCGCATCCGCTCAGCGGGATTGCGAGCACAGCCAGAGCCCCGGCCAGCCGCAGTTGCCGGCTCACCGGGCCGCTGCCGGCGCCAGCCGATATCTTGCGTGGTTCGCGCGTCATACGCTGTGCCGACATAAAGTTAAGACCTGACGCTGTGATGCGGTGCCCGCCGCGCGCCCTGAGCGTGGTCATGGACGCAATGATTGCCTTGCCCGTGGCCGCCATGCCATGCAACCGGGGCCTGTGTAACCGAAAAAAGTCCGTTAACCAACCGGATACGCAGGCATTTCGCCCGGATTAAGGCGGTCCGAACCGATCGCGGACAATCATGGTTACTACGGTAAATAAGGAACAAGCCGCATCCGGCGACGCTCAGGGGACGTTTCCGAACTCGAGATAGCTCAGGAGACGCCAAAAGCCGCGGTCGGGATATTTCGAGACGAAACTCAGGAAACGTCGGGGCCGTAAGCCGGGGCGATCATGCCGCCCACCATTCCACTGCCGACTTCGGCGTGTATGCGGGAACGGCGGGCCGTTTCGGCCTCGATCACCCGCCAGGCGCTCCGATCAGCCATCAAGGCCGTGAGCACCGCGTGGTTGAGCTTGTGGCCGCCGCGCACCGAGCGATAGGCACCGAGCAGCGGCAGACCGGCGAGCGCGAGATCGCCGACGACGTCGAGAACCTTGTGGCGCGCGCATTCGTCGCTGTAGCGCAGTCCCTCGGTGTTGAGCAGGCGGGTCTCGTCGAACACCACCGTATTCTCGAAGGAGGCGCCGAGCGCGAAGCCGGCGCTCCAGAGCCGCGCGGTGTCGTTCATGCAGCCAAAGGTGCGGGCGCGGCAAATCTCGCGGCGGAACCTTTCGGGGCTGAGATCGAGCACGTAGCTCTGACGGCCGATCACCGGATTGGCGAAGTCGATTTCGATCTCGGCGCGGAAGCCGGCCCCATACGGCCGCAATTCGCCGAACGAATCGCCCATCGCGACCTGCACCGGCTTCAGCACCTGGATGAAGCGGCGTGACGCGGACTGTGTAAGAATACCGGCCTGATCGATCGCGGCGACGAAAGCTGCGGCGCTGCCGTCCATGATCGGAACTTCCGGGCCGTCGATCTCGATCGTGGCGTTGTCGACCCCCATGCCCCGCAGTGCGGCGAGCACATGCTCGGCGGTGGAAACCAGTGGACCTTCGCGGTCGCCCAAGACGGTTGCAAATTCGGTGGAGATCACGGATTCGGCGGTGGCCTGAACTTCGCGGTCGCAGCCGTCCAGACCGGTGCGGACAAAAATAAAACCCGCATCCACAGATGCAGGTCCGAGGGTCAAACTTACGGGTGAACCAGAATGTACGCCGACGCCCGTCACGGTGGCTTGCGACCGAAGCGTGGTTTGCCGGCTCAACTTCATTTCGAAAATCGCCCCACTACCCACTACCGACTCAACTCAAAGATCAGAACGACCCGATTACGCGTGCCGATTCGTGCTTCAAGTATTCCCCAAGTCACCGCGGACCATAATCACAGGCTCAAAGCGCGCCAACTCACGCTTTTTTACCAATTGTTACCCCATCTCTGCCGTATTCGCGCCCAAGGTTAACCAATTTGGGCCACGATTGGGGATGAATTCGGCGCCGCCATCACATCATGAAATGCATAATTAATCATTTAATATCAGTTGCTTGGTGAAGACCTTCCGAAGCTTTGCAGCCCAAATAGAAAGGTCCCGGCCAGACCAGCCGGGACCCTTTACGTCGCCAGAATTGTAACAAACTTCAGGTGGCTTGGCGGCGCAGGAAGGCCGGGATATCCAAATGATCGTCGCCCTGTGGCGCCGCGGCAACAGATGCGGGGCGGCCATGTGCGTCCAATCCTTGCGGTGCGGGCCGGCGGGCATATTCCGATACCGGCTCAGTGGCCGCGATTTGCTGCGCGACCGAGCGCTGGGGCTTGCGCTCCGGCAGCGGCGGCATCGGCGCCATCGCCGGACCCGAGGCGCGGGCCGCGATCGGCGGCTCGGTTTCTTCGTCGCGGCGGCCGAGGCCGACATTGGCAAGCCGCTGCAGCAGCGACATCCGGGTCTTTTGCGGATGCTCCTCGTCGACTTCGCCGCGAGCCTGCCGGATTTCGTTCTGCGCGGGCATCGGCAGGTCTTCGAACTTCGGCATCCTTGGCGCGCGAAGTGGCGCGCGTTCGGCGGCTTGCGGAATGAACGTCTCGGGCGTCGGGGGCTCGTGGGCCTCGACCCGCGTGACATCGCGGTCCGGGAACAATGACGGCTTCTGCGCGATCGGCCGAACCGTGACATCTCCGTAGGAGGCGGGCTGCGGGACCGCCGGAGCGACCGCCGCGGCGATCGCCGCCAGCGCGGCACGCTCGACGCTGCCTGAGGTGCGCTGCGGCGCTGCCGGAGCAGCCGACGTCTCCGGTTTCTGGGCGCGTTCGGCAGTGCGCTGATTGTCGGCGCGCAGCCGCGCCGTCAGATCGGCCAGACGGCTGTCCGGGGTAGCGCTGGAAGCCACCGCATTGGCGACGGGAGCAGCAGCCGGAGCCGCGGCGTTGCGCGAAATCAGCGCCTGTTCGATGCCGGTGGCAACGACGGAGACACGGATCACACCATCGAGGGTCTCGTCGAAGGTGGCGCCGACAATGATATTGGCGTCCTGGTCGACTTCTTCGCGAATCCGGGTTGCGGCTTCGTCGACCTCGAACAGCGTCAGATCCTTGCCGCCGGTAATCGAGATCAAGAGGCCGCGGGCGCCCTTCATCGAGGAATCGTCGATCAGCGGATTGGCAATCGCGGCCTCGGCCGCGGTCAAGGCGCGCTTCTCGCCGGAGGCTTCGCCGGTGCCCATCATCGCCTTGCCCATTTCGCGCATGACGGCGCGGACGTCGGCGAAGTCGAGATTGATCAGGCCTTCCTTGACCATCAGGTCGGTAATGCAGGCGACGCCCGAATAGAGCACCTGGTCGGCCATCGCGAAGGCGTCGGCGAAGGTGGTCTTTTCGTTGGCGACCCGGAACAGGTTCTGGTTCGGGATGATCAATAGCGTATCGACCACCTTGTGGAGTTCGGCGATGCCGGACTCCGCGGTGCGCATGCGGCGCTGGCCTTCGAAGTGGAACGGCTTGGTGACGACGCCGACGGTGAGGATGCCCATGTCGCGCGCGGTCTTGGCGATGACGGGTGCTGCCCCGGTGCCGGTGCCGCCGCCCATGCCGGCGGTGACGAACACCATATTGGCGCCCGAGAGATGGTCGCGGATTTCGTCGATGACTTCCTGGGCCGCGGCGGCGCCGACATCCGGCTGCGAACCGGCGCCGAGGCCTTGGGTGACCTGGGTGCCCATCTGCACGATGCGCTGCGCCTTCGACATGGTGAGCGCCTGCGCGTCGGTATTGGCGACGACGAAATCGACCCCCTGCAATCCGGCGGTGATCATGTTGTTGACGGCATTGCCGCCTGCTCCGCCGACGCCGAATACGGTAATCCGCGGCTTGAGCTCGCGAATGTCAGGGACGTTGAGATTGATGGTCATGGTTGCCTCTCGATTACGCGCGCGTTGGTTCGCCCCGGCCGACGGCCGCGGGAGTTGGTGGAAGTCGAATGGGCCGGAAAAGATTCATCAGAAGCCCTCACGAAGCCATCGTCCGACTTTTCCGAAATAGCCGTCAGTCCCTGTCCTGAGCTGCCGCGTATGCCGCGGTTCGACGTGTTCAAGATGAGCGTATTGGGGATAGACCAGCAGACCCGAGGGAACCGCGAACGACGCGCTCTTCGCCTCATTGGGCAGCCGGCCAAAGCCGAGCGGACGGCCGATCCGCACCGGCCGGCCGAGAATCTGGGTTGCAAGTTCGGGAATCCCGGTGAGCTGCGAAGCGCCACCGCTCAAGACAACTCGCGCTTTCGGCTCCGCCGCAAAGGGAGAATCCGCGAGGCGGTCCCGAACCATTTCAAAAATCTCCTCGGCGCGGTGCCGGACGATGTTCGCGATCGTGGCGCGGGACACGATCTGCGGCACATCCCGCTCGCTGTCGCCGGCGGTGGGCACGGACATCAACTCGCGCGCATCGGACCCGCCGGTCAGCACGGTGCCATATAACGTCTTGATTCGCTCGGCATCCGCAATGCATGCGCTGAGGCCGCGCGCCAGATCCATGGTGATGTGATGGCCGCCGACCGCAAATCCGCCGGCATGCACGAAGCGCCCGCCGGAATAGGTCGCGATTGTGGTGGTGCCCGCCCCCATCTCGACCACGGCAGCCCCGAGATCGGCCTCGTCGTCGGTCAGCACCGACAGGCCCGCCACATAGGGGCTCGCCGCCATGGCTTCGACGTTGAGATGACAGCGCTCCACCACCAGCATCAGATTCTTGGCGACCGTGGCATCTGATGTGACGACGTTCATGTCGACGCCGAATTGTCGCGCCACCATGCCGCGCGGATCGCGAATGCCCTTGACGCCGTCGAGCGCGTAGCCGACCGGCAGCGCGTGCAGCACGGTGCGGCCCTCGCCGGTGGCGTGGCGCATGCCGGCGGAGGTGACGCGGGTGACGTCGGCGGACGTGACCGCGCCGCCGCGAATATCGGCCGCGGCTTCGATCAATTGGCCATGCAGCCGGCCGCCCGATACCGAGAGCAGCACGGATTCGACCCGGACCTTGGCCATGCGTTCGGCCAGCGCCACCGCCTGGCGCACTGCCTGTTCGCATTCGGCGAGATCGACCACCGCGCCGCCCTTTACGCCGCGCGACTGGATCTGGCTGTATCCGATCAATTCGACGGCATGGCTGCGTCCGCGCAAGGCCTCACTCGGCGGGCACGGCTTCAACCGCGCAATCATGCAGGCGATCTTGCTGGTGCCGATATCGAGCGACGCGACCAGCGCGGTGCGCTTCTGCGGCATCGGGCGCGTCTTCGGCGTCTGGTTGCGGTCAAGACCGGTCATGCGTCACCGGCCTTCTTCCTGGCCTTCTTGTCCTTGAACAATTCTTCGCGGGCTTTGGCGGCGTCTTCCGACAATTGCACCGTCAGCCGGTCCGGCAGGCGCATGTCGACGGCGACGATATCGCGGGAGAACAGCCGGTCTTCCTTGTCGAGCTTGCTCAACGCCGCCAGCGCGTTGCCGACGTCGTTTTCCGGCAGCCGGATATCGAGACCGTCCTTGAGCCGCAGATTCCAGCGCCGTTCGCCGACGAAAATCGCAGCCTTGGTCGCGGCGCGCACCTGCGGATAATGCGCGAGCAGCGCGAGGAAATCCCGGGCGCGGGTCTCGGCGCCCTTGCCGACCACCAGCGGCAGCGAAAGAAAGCGGCGCGACACATAGGGCTCGAGCACTGCGCCGTCATCGGATATCACCGACAGCCGGCCACCCTGCTGCCACAGCGCGAAAGCGGTACGTTCTGATATGTCGATCTGGAGCTGGCCGGGATAAAGCTTCAGCACCGTGGCTTCGCCGATCCAGGGATTGGTTTTCAGCTTGTCGCGCACGAGCGCGGCGTCGAGGAACAACAGCGACGAGCGGCCATTGACGCCGCCGATCGCGAGCACTTCGTCCTGGGTCAGTTGCTTGCGGCCGTTGATGGCGACCGTCGTAATCCGGAATCCGGCGGAGTTGGCGATCGCATTGCGGGTGTCGCTCAAAGCCGAGGTCAATTGCTCGAGGTGACCGCCCTTGACGATGCCTAAACCGGCGCTGCCCAGCAGCATCAAGACGGTCGCGGCGACGCCGGCGCGGCGAGGAAGGTAACGCTCGAGCAGCGCGATCAGGCGGTGCGGCTGTTGTTGGCGCTCCAGCCGCGGCCTGGCCGGCGCGCGGTTCACGCGCAGCCGCGCGCGCAACAGCACGGCCGCCCCGATGGCGGCGGCTTTCAGGTCAGCTTGGGGCCTCAGCGATCTCAGCGATCGAGCGAGGCGTCCTCCACCATCCATTGCACGAGCTCGTCAAATCTGTGCCCGCAAACGCTGCGAGTTCTGGCACAAGTGACGTCTCGGTCATGCCGGGCTGGGTTTTGGCCTCGAGGCAGAAGAGGCCACCTGTTCCCTCGATGCGGTCGTCGAAGCGGAAATCCGCAACAGCTCACGCCCCGGCAGCCAAGCGCCACACGCGCCGCCAGCGTTAACCTTCGGACTTCCTGGTAAACAAAGGGTAAATTAGCTGCCGGCAGGATGTGTTTTGGTCCGCCCCGTGAGTACTTTGCCTCACAATTGGTAAAATTTTAACGATCGCAGGATCGGGTGGTCCGATGTGCTCCCGGCAAGGCGTTGGCACTATCTCTGCGTGCGTTTTTCCGCCAATGCGATCTGGTCCTGCAGAAAATCGGCGAACCCGATTCCCTGAGCCGCCAGTGCCTTCGGATAGAGCGAGGCCTTGGTCAAGCCCGGTAAGGTGTTGGTTTCAAGGTAAATCGGCCCCTTCTTCGAAATAATGAAGTCCGAGCGGGAATAACCGCTGCACGACAGCGCTTTGTGTGCCTTGATCGACTGGTCCATAAGCTGTGCGCTGATTTCGGGAGCAAAACGCCCGGGGCAAATTTCCTGCGTCGATTTGGCCAGATATTTGGCCCTGTAGTCGAAGCCGAAGCCGCCCTCCGCCGGAACAATCTCGATCGGTGGAAGCGCCGAAACCGAGCCGTCGGACTGCTCCAGCACGCCGCAGGTCGCTTCCACGCCCGCGATCAACGGCTCGATCACATATTCTTCCAGCTTGGCCGCGTTGCGGACCGCGACGAGGTCCTGTTGCGCATTGACGAAGATCAGGCCGTAGCTCGATCCGTCCCGCGCCGGTTTTGCAATCAGTTTGCCGTATTCGGCGAAAGCCGCCTCGATATTCTCAAGCGCAATGCCGTCCGGCGCCTTCACGCCCGCAATCGCCACGAAGCGCTTCGCCGCCACCTTGTCGAAGGCGAGATGCGACGATGCCGAGCCGGACCCGGTGAAGGGTATCCCGCGCATCTCGCACATCGCTTGCAGTTCGCCATCCTCGGCGCGACCGCCATGCAGGCCGAGCACCAGCAATCGATCCTCGGCCTTTGCCTTATCGAGCGCCGCTTCAATCTCGCCGATGCCTGGATTGCCGGGTTTGAATGGGTCCTCGAATGGCCGCGAATGACTGAGGAGAGCCTGCGACCGGACTTCATGCACCGTGTCGTCAATGTCCCAGAACCACAGATCGGCTTCGGGCAGCGCCTGATGCAACGCCTGACCCGAAGCGACCGAAACCAGGCGCTCCTTGTTGGTGCCGCCGAAAAGGATGGTAATCCGCATCATTTCGTTCCGCTGATTCCGATCCGCTTGATTTCCCAGTGTAGCTTAATTCCGGAATTTTCCTTCACCCGCGCGCGAACCGTCTCGCCCAGGGTTTCGATATCATGGCCAGTCGCGTGACCCGTGTTGATCAGGAAATTGCAATGCATCTCCGATACCTGGGCGCCGCCGACGCGCAAGCCCCGGCAGCCCGCGGCGTCGATCAGCTTCCAGGCGCTGTGACCGGACGGGTTCTTGAATGTCGAGCCGCCGGTTTTTTCGCGGATCGGCTGCGCGGTTTCGCGGTGGTTTTGCACCTCGTTCATCCGGGCGCGAATTTTATCAGGCGCGGCGATCCGCCCACGAAAGCGCGCCGAGGTAAAAATCATGGAAGCGTCGACCCCGCTGTTGCGGTAGACGAATTTCATGTCTGCATTGGTAAAAACATGTTTCTTGCCGTCGCGGCCGACGCCTACAGCCTCGATCAGGACATCCTTGGTCTCCGCGCCGTTGGCGCCGGCGTTCATGCGCAGCGCGCCGCCGATGGTGCCGGGAATGCCAAAGAAAAATTCCAGCCCGCTGACATTGGCCGCCGCCGCCGTTTCCGCCACGCGCTTGTCGAGCGCAGCCGTGCCGGTGCTGACGATATCGCCATCGGCGCCGGTGTCGCCGAAACCGCGCGGACTGAGCCTGATCACCACGCCCGGCATGCCGCCGTCGCGCACGATCAGGTTGGAGCCGACGCCGACCACGTAGACAGGAAGCTCGCCCGGCAGGTGCGCGAGGAAATAGGCGAGATCATTCTCGTCCGATGGAGTGAACAGCACCTGCGCCGGACCGCCGACCCGAAACCACGTCAGCTCGGCGAGCGACTGGTTCGCCAACAAGCGCCCGCGCAATTCCGGCATTGCGGCTTTGAGATCGGGAGTGATGTCGGGAAATGCCGCCACGCTCACCCCAGCGCCTTCAATTCGCCGGGCAGCGCGTAGGCCCATTGCGTAATGTTGCCGGCGCCGAGACAGACGACAAAATCGCCACGGCCGGCGAGGCCGTGCACCACGCCCGCAAGGGCTGCGGAATTCGGCAGCGGAATGACTTCGCGATGGCCGTGCGCGCGCAAGCCCAGCACGAAATGGTCGCGGTCGATTCCGGCAATCGGTGCCTCGCCGGCCGGATAGACCTCGGCGACAACCACCGCATCGGCATCGTTGAAGCAGGTACAAAATTCCTCGAACAGCGATTGCAGCCGGGTGAAGCGATGCGGCTGCACCACGGCGATGATCTTGCCGTTGCTGGACTCCCGCGCCGCCCTCAGCACCGCCGCGATCTCGACGGGGTGATGGCCGTAGTCATCGATGATGGTGACGCCGTTCCATTCGCCTGTCTTGGTGAAGCGCCGCCGCACGCCGCCAAAGCCGGCCAGCGCCTCGCGGATCATCGCGTCAGACAAGCCCAATTCATGCGCCACTGCGATCGCCGCCGTGGCGTTGAGCGCATTGTGTCGTCCCGGCATCGGCAGCACCAGGTCGGCGATCTCATGCGCAACATCGGTCTTGCGATCGCGGAACGCGACGTTGAAGCTGGATCCGCCGCCGATCGGATTGAGATCGACCAGCCGCGCGTCGGCCTGCGGATTTTCGCCGTAGGTGATGATGCGGCGATCCTCGATCTTGCCGACGATGGTCTGCACCACGGGATGATCGATGCACATCACCGCAAAACCATAGAACGGCACGTTCTCGACGAAATGGCGGAACGCATCCTGCACCGCCTCGAAGGTCTTGAAATGATCGAGATGCTCGGGATCGACATTAGTGACGATGGCGACATCGGCCGGCAGCTTCAGGAAAGTGCCGTCGCTCTCGTCGGCTTCCACCACCATCCACTCGCCGGCCCCTAACCGGGCGTTGGTGCCGTAGGCATTGATGATGCCGCCATTGATCACGGTGGGATCGAGATCGCCGGCATCGAGCAGCGCCGCGACCATCGAAGTCGTGGTGGTCTTGCCGTGGGTGCCTGCGATGGCGACGCAGCTCTTCAGACGCATCAGTTCGGCCAGCATTTCGGCGCGGCGCACCACCGGGATGCGCTGCGCCCGCGCAGCCATCAATTCGGGATTGTCGCGCCTGATCGCGGTCGACACCACCAGCACATCGGCACCGGCGACATTTTCGGCCTTGTGGCCGACGGTAATAGCGATGCCCTTGTCGCGCAGACGGCTGACATTGGCGCTCTCCGACGCATCGGACCCCTGCACGGTGTAGCCGAGATTGCACAGCACTTCCGCGATGCCGCTCATGCCAATACCGCCAATCCCGACGAAGTGGATGGGTCCGATCTCGCGCGGCAGTCTCATGGTTGGTTCCCCAGGCGTCATCATCCGCCAACGGGCCGGCGCGTCGCGCCGCCCGATGACGGGCTCCGCCGGACGATCCGGCATTCCGCGAGGCCCAGCGATTCAAATCAGCCGCGCGGAATACTGGATGCCCCGCTTTCGCGGGGCATGACAAGGGGCAATTTTGCGCGCGATCGCCTAGATTCCGGCCACTTTCGCGACCAGATCGGCCAGCCGCTGCGCGGCATCGAGCCGGCCCACGGTACGGGCGCCCGCGGCCATCGCGGTCAGCCGCTCGGGCTCGGCGGCGAGCGCAGAGAGTTCCGCGGCGAGCCGGTCGGGCGTGAAATCTCCTTGCGGAATCCGAAATGCGCCGCCTGCCTGCGCCAGCACGCCGGCATTGGCGAACTGATCCTGATCGATCGAACCGGGCAGCGGCACCAGAATCGACGGGCGGCCGATGGCGCCGAGTTCGGCCACCGTGCCCGCGCCCGATCGCGAGACCACCAGATGGCTCGACGCCAGCCGCGCCGGCAAATCGGCAAAGAACGGCGCCAGTTCGGCCTTGATCTTGAGCCGGTCATAGACCGCGCGCACGCGTGCCATATCTTCCTCTCGCACTTGTTGCGCGAGGATCAACCTGTTCCACAGCGCCGGTTCCAGACGCTCGATCGCGCTGGGCACGATATCGGCCATCACCCGCGCGCCCTGGCTGCCGCCGACCACGAGCAAGCGAAATGGCCCCACAGGTTCGGGTGAGGCGAATTTCACCGCGGCCGCGGCGAGGATCGCCGGACGCATCGGCGTGCCGACGGTGGTTGTCTTCGCCGCCAGGTCCGGGTCGCGATCCAGCACACCCGGCAGCGAGGTCGCAATCGCGCTGACGCGGCTCGACAGAAAACGGTTGGCGCGCCCCAGCACCGCATTGGCTTCGTGAATGGCGGTCGGGATGCCGAACAGCCGCGCCGCCAATAGCGGCGGCAGCGTCGGATAACCGCCGAAGCCAACCACTGCCGCGGGCTTCAATCGCCGCATCAGGATGAGCGACACCCCGGTGCCGGCAATGAGCATCGTGCCGGTATAGGCCAGCGACCACGGCGTGCGGCCGCGCACGGTCGCGCTCGGCACCACGTCGATCGTGTCCTTGGAGAACAATCCGCTGTAGCGCAGCGCGCGGGAATCGGTGGCGAGACGCACGCGAATGCCCCGCCTGATCAGTTCGACGCCCAGCGCCTCGGCGGGAAACAGATGACCGCCGGTGCCGCCCGCGGCCAGCAGAATCAAAGGCGCAGTGGTCATTGGGGCAATGGATTGCTTCGTCACGTCGTTCCTCGCAATGACGAAAAGCGCGTCTTTGTCGCAAGGTCAAGCGTAGCTGCGCACCGCGTTGGCCTCGCCGACCGATTGCATTTCGGTGCGCGGCCGCTGCCGTGTCAAAGCCAACATCATGCCGACGCCATATGCCAGCGAGATGATCGAGGAACCGCCATAGGAGATGAACGGCAGCGTCATGCCCTTGGCCGGTATCAGTTGCAGATTGACCGACATGTTGATCGCGGCCTGCACGCCGAACAAGATCGCCAAACCCGACGCCGCGAACCGCGAGAACATATCCTCGGTGGCGTAGGCGCGCGACAAGGTGCGGATCACGACGAAGGCGAACAGCGCGAGCAGCGCGAGGCAAAGGATGATACCGAATTCCTCCGCCGCCACCGCGAACACGAAATCGGTATGGCTGTCCGGCAGGCTGCGCTTGGCGATGCCTTCGCCGGGTCCAAGTCCGAACCAGCCGCCGTTGGCGAATGCCTCCATCGCGGTGTCGACCTGAAAGGTGTCACCGGAGCCGGGATTCATGAAGCGCTTGATGCGGCCTGCGACGTGGGGCACCAAAAGATAGGCGCCGAACAGACCGGCGCTTGCGGCGCCCGCGAGCCCCAGCACCCAGATCATCCGCATGCCCGCGATGAAGAACAGGGCGCCCCACACCATCAGGATCAGCATGGTTTGACCGAAATCGGGCTCCATCACCAATAGCGACACCAGCATCATCAAGAGCACCAGCGCCATCGACGTCGCCGGCATTTCCGGCCGCCGCGCCGATTCCGCAAACAGCCACGCCGCTATCACCACGAATGCAGGCTTGGCGGACTCGGAAGCCTGGATGTTGAGGCCGATCAGCGTGATCCAGCGCCGCGAGCCCTTGACCTCGGGACCGACCAGCAGCGTCGCCACGATCAGCACGATACTCACCGCAAACACGATGAGCGCGGCGCGGCGAATCTGCCGCGGCGACAGGAACGACACGCCGATCAGCACGATGAAGGCGGGCAGCAGAAACAAGACGTGGCGGTTGAAGAAGTGAAACGGATCGAGCCCGATCCGCGTCGCCACCGGCGGACTGGCCGCGAGCGACAGAATGATGCCGGCCAGCATCAGCGCGATGATCGCTGCGAGCAGCGGGCGATCCACGGTCCACCACCATTCGCTTAAGGGGGTGCGTTGTTCACGGGAGATCATCGGCGGTCCCAAAAGCGGAGGTTTGCCCATTGGTCGCCCATGATGGTTTCCGAAGGGTTAACGAATTGGAGATGTTTCGATCCAACGCGGCGGCAATGATCCCGGACCCATCAATCCATGGTCCCGGATCTGCGGAGCAGCGTGAAGTACGCTGCACCGCGTCCGGGACACGGTAGCGGTGCTAGCCCGTTCTCACACCACCGGCTTGACGCCGGGCAGCGCCGTGACGAGGTCGCGGAACCGGGCGCCGCGAATTTCAAAATTGCGGTACTGGTCGAACGAGGCGCAGGCCGGCGACAACAGCACCACAGGCTCAGCCAGCCCGGAGGCTGCCGCGTCTTCAGCGGCCTTGGCCACCGCGACCTCGAGCGTTTCCGAGATCTCGTGCGGCACGCGATCCCCCAGCGTGCCGGCGAATTCCTGCGCGGCTTCCCCGATTAGATAGGCCTTGCGGATGCGCGGGAAATATTCGGTCAAGCCGGTGATGCCGCCGAGCTTCGGCTTGCCGCCGGCGATCCAGAAAATATCGGCGAAAGACGACAGCGCATGCGCCGCCGCATCCGCATTGGTGCCCTTGGAATCGTTGACGAACAGCACATTGCCACGGCGGCCGACCTGCTCCATGCGATGCGCCAGACCGGGAAAACTGCGCAGGCCGCTTTGCAGGACTTCGGTCGAGACACCGAGCGCCAGCGCGCAGGCCGAAGCGCAGGCGGCATTCTGCGCGTTGTGCGCCCCGCGCAGCGAACCAATGCCGCCGATCCGCGCGATCTCGTTGCGCGCGCCCCCCGCGGCGCGCCAGATGATCTCACGCTCGACATAGACGCCGTCCGGAAGCGGATTTTTCACCGATACCCGCACCACGCGCCGGCCCTCTCGTTCGATCCGGTCGGCGGTGTTGCGGCTCCAGCCGTCATCGACGCCGACGATCGCGGTGCCCTGCTTCTGCACGCCGGCCACCAGACGCTCCTTCACGGCCGCATAATGTTCGAGGGTGCCGTGGCGATCGATATGGTCTTCGCTGACATTGAGCAGGATGCCGACGGTGGGATCGAGCGAGGGCGACAAATCAATCTGGTACGACGACATCTCGATGACGTGAACCCGTCCCATGCGCGGCGGTTGCAGCGACAGGATCGCGGTGCCGATGTTGCCGCCCATCTGGGTGTCGTAACCGGCGACCCGCATCAAATGCGCGATCAGCGCCGTCGTGGTCGATTTACCGTTGGTGCCGGTGATGGCGACAAACGGCGCATCCGGCGCATGACGGCGGCGTTCGCGGCAAAACAGCTCTATATCGCCGATCACCTCGATGCCGGCCTGTTGCGCCGCCAGCACGGTCCAGTGCGGGCTGGGGTGGGTAAGCGGCGCGCCCGGCGTCAGCACCAGGGCTGCGAAATTCGCCCACGATACTTTTCGCAAATCCGCGGTGATGAACCCGGCTTGCGCGGCTTCGGCTAGCTTGTCGGCGCCGTCATCGCTGGCGATCACCTCGGCGCCGCCCGCCTTCAAGGCGTGACAGCTCGCGAGCCCCGAGCCGCCCAAGCCGAACACCGCGACCGTCTTGCCCGCGAAGGAAGTGACGGGGATCAAATGATCACCGCAGTTTCAGCGTCGAGAGGCCGGCCAGCGCCAGCATCACCGAGATGATCCAGAACCGGATCACGATTTGCGGTTCGGTCCAGCCCAATTGCTCGAAATGGTGGTGAATCGGCGCCATCCGGAAGATGCGCTTGCCGGTGAGCTTGAACGACACCACCTGCACGATCACCGAGACCGCTTCGAGCACGAACAGTCCGCCGATCACAGCCAGCACGATCTCGTGTTTGACCGCGACCGCGATCGAGCCGAGCATGCCGCCGAGTGCGAGCGAGCCGGTGTCGCCCATGAAGATCGAGGCCGGCGGCGCGTTGAACCACAGGAATCCCAGTCCGGCGCCGAATACCGCGCCGCAGAGCACGGCGAGTTCGCCGGTGCCGGCGACGTAGTTAATCTGCAGGTAGTCCGAGAACACCGCGTTACCGACGAGATAGGCGATCAGGCCGAAGCTCAAGGCTGCGATCATGACCGGCACGATGGCCAGACCGTCGAGACCGTCGGTCAGGTTCACCGCATTGCCGGCGCCGACCATGATGAACGCGCCGAACAGCAGGAAGAACCAGCCGAAATTCAGCACCACGTCCTTGAAAAACGGTATCACCAGCGAGGTCGAAAACGGGGCGCGTCCGAGCCGGGTCAGTGCGTAGCACGCAGCGAGCGCGATCAGCGCCTCGACCATGAGGCGGACTCGGCCAGCGAAGCCGCTATGGGTCTGCTTGGTCACCTTCAGATAATCGTCGTAGAAGCCGACGAAACCAAAACCCAGCGTCACCGCGAGCACGATCAGGACATAGGGATTGAGCGGATTGGCCCACAGCAGCGTCGAGACCACCAGTCCTGAAAGGATCATCAGCCCGCCCATGGTCGGCGTGCCGATCTTGGTGACGAGATGCGATTGCGGGCCGTCGCTGCGAATCGGCTGGCCCTTGCCCTGGCGGAGCCGCAAGTGATCGATGATCCAGGGGCCGAACAGGAAAACGAACAACGCGCCGGTGAACATCGCCCCGCCAGTGCGAAAGGTGATGTAGCGGAACACGTTCAGAAAGGTGCGGAACATGCCGAAACCGGGAACGGTATTGGAAAGTTCGATCAGCCAGTAAAACATTCAAACCGCCTCATACCGCGGCTTCGTCGTGCGCGGTCCTGCCGGGAAAGCGCTTTTCGAGCGCATCGACAATCGTCTTCATCTTCGAGCCGAGCGAGCCCTTGATCATGATCGCGTCGCCGGCGCGTATGGCGGCGACGACCTGTGCTTCGAGACCCGTCGCGCTCTCGGCATAGCCGCCCCGTTTACCCGTGGAAAGAGCCTCCCACAAGTTGCGCATCAGCGGGCCACAACAATACACCAAATCGATGTGGTTGGCCTTGACGGCGCCATTGAGGCCGCGATGCAGCGCGGGGCTGGTCGGGCCGAGTTCGAGCATGTCGCCGAGTACCGCGATGCGCCGGCCATGGGGGCCGACGGCGGCCCGGCCGAGCACGCTCAGCGCCGCGGCCATCGACGCCGGATTGGCGTTATAGCTTTCATCGATCAGGGTCGCTTCGCCATTGGCAATTTCCAGCACGCGCCGCGCGCCACGGCCTGCTGCCGGCTCGATTTGCGACAGCGACAGCGCCGCCAGCGCCAGATCGGCGCCGGCGAGCGACGCTGCCGCCAACACCGCCAGCGAGTTCATCGCCATGTGGCGGCCGGGCATGCCGAGCTTGTAGGTGATATCATGGCCGAGGATATTGGCATGCACGGCCGAACAGGCGGAATGCAGCGACACGTCGAGCAGCCGCGCGTCGGATTTCGCGTCGGCGCCGAACGAGACGATGCTGTTGATGCCGAGCTTTTCGGCGCGCCGCTGCAGCCTTGCAAACTGCGAATTGTCGCGGTTGAGCACCGCCGCGCCGCCGGGCTCGACGCCGGTAAAAATCTCCGCCTTGGCGTCGGCAATCGCCTCGATGCCGGCAAAGAATTCCAGATGCACCGGCTCGACCGTGGTGATGATGGCCACCTGCGGCCGCACCAGTTTGACCAGCGGCTCGATTTCGCCCGCATGATTCATGCCAATTTCGAAGATCGCAAAACGCGCCGTCGCCGGGCATCGCGCCAGCGACAGCGGCACGCCCCAGTGATTGTTGAATGACGCGGCCGAGGCGTGGGTCTCGCCCTGCGCGCCCAACACGCGCCGCAGCGCTTCCTTTGTTGAGGTCTTGCCGACGGAACCGGTAACCGCGACCACCCGCGCACCCAACCGTGCGCGCGCGACGCGGGCGAGATCGACCAGACCCGCGAGCACGTCCTCCACCACCAGCAGCGGCGCGTCGGGGGCGAACTTGTGGCGCTGCGCTGTTTCGACCACCGCCAGCGCGGCGCCCGCCTTCAAGGCTGCCGCGACGAAATCATGCCCGTCATGGACGTCGCCCTTGATCGCGAAATAGGCATCACCCGGCGCGATGGTGCGGCTGTCGATGGAAAGGCCGGTGACCGGCTGCGGCAATTCGCCGTTGATCGACGCGCACATCGCCTCCGCCATCGCCATCGAAGTCCATAGCGGCGTCGCGCTCATGCGACCCTCGGCGCAAGTGCTGTTGCAACCGCCTCATGATCGCTGAACGGCAGCACGCAGTCGCCGACAATCTGTCCGGTCTCGTGGCCCTTGCCGGCGATCAACAGCGCGTCGCCGGGCTGCAGACCGGCAATCGCCGTCCGGATTGCCTCCGCACGGTCGCCGATGTCCCTGGCGCCCTTCGCGCTACTCAGGATCGCCGATCGGATCAGGTCCGGATTTTCGCTGCGCGGATTGTCGTCGGTGACGATCACGCTGTCGGCATTCTCCGCTGCAATCGCACCCATCAGGGGACGCTTGCCCGCATCGCGGTCGCCGCCGGCGCCGAACACCACGACGAGCTTGCGTTTGGCGTAGGGCCGCAGCGCCTGCAGCGCCTTCGCCAGCGCGTCGGGCTTGTGCGCGTAATCGACGAAGATCGGCGCGCCGTTGCGTTCGCCGACCCGTTCCAGCCGGCCCTTCGCGCCTTCGAGGTGCTCGAGCGCGGCGAAAACGGCTTTGGGCTCGCTGCCGGTACAGATCGCGAGCCCGGCGGACACCAGCGCATTCTCGATCTGGAATTCGCCGACCAGCGGCAGCCGCACCGCATGCCGGCGCCCGCGATGTTCGACGTTAAGTTTCTGCGCAAAGCCGTCGATGTCGGCCTCGATCAGCCGAATGCCCTCGCCTGCGCCGTCGCCCTCGCTGCCCACCGCGACGATCCGCAAGCCGCGCGCGCGCCCGGTATCGATCACCGCCTGCGAGCAGTCATGATCGGCCGCAATCACTGCAGCACCCTCTGCCGCCACCAGATCGCGGAACAGCCGCAGCTTGGCGGCAAGATAATGCGCGACATCAGGATGGTAATCCATGTGGTCACGCGACAGGTTGGTGAACCCACCGGCCGCTATCCGCACCCCATCGAGCCGATACTGATCAAGCCCGTGCGATGACGCCTCGAATGCCAAATGGGTCACGCCTTCGCGCGCGATCTCGTCGAGCTGGCGATGCAGTGCGATCGGGTCCGGCGTCGTCAGCGATCCGTAGATGGTGCGCTTCGGCGACACCAGCCCGATGGTGCCGATACTGGCCGACGCATGACCGAGTCGCTGCCAGATTTGCCGCGTGAAGGCGGCGACGGAAGTCTTGCCGCTGGTGCCGGTTACTGCCGCGATGGTTGCGGGCTGCCGCGGATAAAATTTCGCCGCGGCGAGTGCCAGCGCGCGGCGCGGATTGGGCGTCGTGACGAACGGCACGCGGGAAAAGCCGGGCGGCGGATGATCGCCCGCGATCGCCATCGCCCCGGATGCAATGGCCGAATCGATGAAGCGCGCGCCATCGGTTTTGCTGCCGGCGAGCGCGAAGAACAGATCGCCCGGCTTCACCGCGCG
>Ga0207657_10002909_pt1 | contig 18389 bp, 14 predicted proteins | sample KBSC33metaG_FD_184316 | JGI IMG/M metagenome (GOLD analysis project Ga0207657, IMG submission 184316) | Corn rhizosphere microbial communities from Kellogg Biological Station, Michigan, USA - KBS C3-3 metaG (SPAdes) (version 2) | ecosystem: Host-associated > Plants > Roots > Rhizosphere > Soil ... | reverse complement strand
CGCCAACGTGCGCGCGGTGGACAACAAGGATCGCTGGCTGGTCGCCGTCGACGCGGAGACCGGTCGCACGCGCATCGTCGACGCGCTGCACGATGATGCGTGGATCCGCGAAGTCGGCGGCGGATTTGGCGCGACCGATTCATCATTCGGCTGGATGCCGGACGAGACGCACATCTGGTTCCTCTCCGAGCGCGATGGCTGGATGCACCTCTACATGGTCGACGCCGCCGCGGATCATCCGTCGGCCCGCCAGTTGACAACCGGCAAATGGGAGATCGAATCCGCGGCGCTCGCGCCCGACAAGAAGTCGTTCTTCCTGACGACGAGCGAGGTCCATCCCGGCGAGCGGCATCTGTACTCGATGGGGATCGATGGCGGCGCGCGCACGAAGCTGACGTCGATGACCGGCGCGGCCAGCGCGAGTGATGTGTCGCCGGACGGCAAGACGATCGCGTTCGTCTATTCGTACAGCACGAAGCCGCACGAGGTTTACGTGATGTCGAACAGGCCGGGCGCGGCCGCGACGCAGATCACGACGACGCCGACCGAGGAGTGGCGCTCGTTCAAGTGGATCGATCCACAGCTCATCACGTACAAGGCGCGCGACGGCGCTGATGTGTACGCGCGGCTGTACACGCCCGAGATGATCGGCGCGCGCCGCGATCCCGCGGCGCCGGCGGTGGTGTTCGTTCATGGCGCCGGCTATGCGCAGAACGCGCACAAGTACTGGGCGAGTTATTTTCGCGAGTACATGTTTCACAATCTCCTGGCGTCCCGCGGATACGTGGTGCTCGACGCCGACTACCGTGCGAGCTCCGGATACGGCCGCGACTGGCGCACCGCGATCTATCGGCACATGGGCGGCAAGGATCTCGAGGATGTGATCGACGGCGCGAAATTTCTCGTCGCGACGCAGCACGTGAATCCGAAACGCATCGGCGTCTACGGCGGCAGCTACGGCGGCTTCATCACGCTGATGGCGATGTTCACGTCGCCGGACACGTTCGCCGCGGGCGCGGCGCTGCGCCCGGTCACAGACTGGACGCATTACAACCATGGCTATACGTCCAGCATTCTGAACACCCCGCAGGCCGATCCCGACGCGTACCGCCAGAGCTCGCCGATTTATTTCGCCAGCGGGCTGAAGGGCGCGCTGCTCATCTGTCACGGCATGGTGGACACCAACGTACTCTTTCAGGATTCGGTGCGGCTCGTGCAGCGGCTGATCGAGCTGCACAAAGAGAACTGGTCGTTCGAACCGTACCCCGTCGAGAACCACGGGTTCGAGGAGGCGGCGAGCTGGGCGGACGAATACAAGCGGATCCTGAAGCTCTTCGACGAGAATCTCAAGAAGGTAGAAATCAGAAGTTAGAAGGCAGAAATTAGAAGGCAGAAGCGGGATGCTGAAGTCTGCCATTGGAGAGAAGACGCTACATGACGCGTGACGAGCTGCTCGACCTGTTCCGCAAATCCGGCGCGCTGCTGGAAGGCCACTTTCGGCTCTCCTCGGGTCTCCACAGCACGGGCTATCTGCAGTGCGCGCTCGTGCTGCAGCAGCCCGATATCGCCGAGCGGCTGGGGCGCGCCGTCGCCGATCGCGCGCGCGACTGGCGTCCGACCGCTGTGCTCTCGCCGGCCCTGGGCGGCGTCGTGATCGGGCACGAAGTCGGACGCGCGCTCGGTGTGCGCGCGTTGTTCGCCGAGCGGCAGGACGGCGAACTGACGCTGCGCCGCGGATTCATGCTGGGCGAGCGGGATCGCGTGCTCGTGATCGAGGACGTGCTCACCACCGGCAAGTCGACGCGCGAGACGATACAAGTGGCGCGCGCTGCCGGCGCGCAGGTCGTTGGCGCAGCCGCGATCGTCGATCGCAGCGGCGGCGACGTGCGGCTCGACGTGCCGTTTGCCGCGCTGTTGGAGATCGCTCTCCCGACCGTCGAGCCGGATGCGTGCACGTTGTGTGCGCAGGGCATCCCCGTGGTGAAGCCCGGATCGCGTCCCGTCGTCGCGTGATGCCGCGTTGAACCACGAAGACAGGAAGGACGCGATGATCGCGGCGCGGCATGGCGGTGTGCCATGCGTGTTCGTGTCTTTCGTAATCTTCGAGTCTTCGTGAGGAAACCGCGGCGCCAGCCATGGCCACGTTCAAGATCACTATCGCGTACGACGGCACCGGCTTCGTCGGCTGGCAGCGACAGGCGCGCGGCCCGTCGATTCAAGGCGTGATCGAAGAGGCGCTGAGCGCGTTGGATGGGCGCACCGTGGCCGTCCACGGCGCCGGGCGCACCGATGCCGGCGTCCACGCGCTCGCGCAGGTGGCCAGTTTCACGCTCGTGCGCGATCTGGATGCCGATGCGGTGATGCGCGCGACGAATGCCCGGCTCCCCGCGTCGGTTCGCATTGTCTCCGCCGCCACCGTCGACGCGGCATTCCATGCGCGTCATTGCGCGCGCGGGAAGCGCTACGCGTATCGCATCCTCAACGGCGACGTGCCTGACGTGTTCGCGCGCGCGTACGTGTGGCACGTGCGGGCCCCGCTCGACGTCGGCGCGATGAACGCGGCAGCGCGCCAGCTCGAAGGCCGCCACGACTTCGCCGCGTTCCAGGCTTCAGGCGCCGCGACGATCACGACCGAGCGCGAGATTTTCCGGATTGAAATTCTCACCACAAAGAACACGAACGAGGGATTAGGTGCCGGTCGAGAGTTGATGACCGTTCAGATCGCCGGCGACGGATTTCTCAGGCATATGGTGCGGATCATCGTCGGCTCGCTTGTCGAGATTGGGCGGGGCCGGCGGGACTGCCGGTGGCTCGGCCGAGTGCTCGCCTCGGGCGATCGCAGGCTGGCTGGACCGACCGCGCCGGCGCACGCGCTGTTTCTGCTGGGCGTCGATTACCCGTCGGACGTGCTTGCGGATGAGTGCTAAGAGTCTGTAGAATCAAGGTTTATTTCCCAAGGAAGCGTGCATGTCGCTTGAGCAGCTCCTGGTGTGGATCCCGCCGGGATCGCCCGACGAAACGCTGGCGCGCCAGGTCAACTTCGAGCAGCTCCCCGCCCATATCGCGGTGATCATGGACGGCAACGGACGCTGGGCGGCGCAGCGCCATTTGCCGCGGGTGGAAGGACATCGCGCCGGCATCGACTCGGTGCGCGACGTGGTCGAGACGTCGACGCGGATGGGCATCGGCGTGCTCACGCTCTACGCCTTTTCGGTCGAGAACTGGAAACGTCCGCGGGCCGAGGTGAACGTGCTGATGACGCTGCTGAAGCGGTACATCCGCCTCGAGCTCGGCACGCTGCTCAAGCACAACATCCAGTTCCGTGTGATTGGGCGCGCAGACGAGCTCGCGCCGGACGTGCAGCGCGAGCTGGAGGTCGGCGTGCGCCGCACCGAGCACAACACCGGCATGCAGTTCAACATCGCGCTCAACTACGGTGGACGCGCCGAAATCGTCGACGCCGCGCGCCGCGCGATGGCGGCCGGCATCGCGCCTGCCGATCTCGACGAGCGCCGCTTCGGCGAATTGCTCTACACCGCTGGACAGCCCGATCCCGATCTGCTCATCCGCACCAGCGGCGAGATGCGCATCAGTAATTTCCTCCTGTGGCAGATCGCGTATGCGGAGATCTGGCTGACCGAAACGCTCTGGCCAGACTTCCGGCGCCGGCATCTCCTCGAGGCGGTCGTCGCCTACCAGAAGCGCGATCGCCGGTACGGCGGCATCAAGTCCGTGGCGCCCGTGGCGCTCGGGGCCAAATGAGTCGTCGGTCGCCAATCATCGGTGGTCAGTCGCCGATCGTCAGCCATCCGTCGCCACGATGACGCGCGTGCTGAGCGGCGCAGTGCTGCTGCTGCTCGCGATCGGGCTCGTGTGGTTCGCGCCGGCTCGTGTGTTCTTCGTCGCGGCTGAAGTGCTGCTCATCGCGGCATTCGTGGAATATGCGGCGCTCGCGCGGGCGAGCGATCTGCCCGTTCCGCGGCTTCCCGCGGGCGCCGCGGCGGCGCTCACCGGCGCGGCATTTGCGCGGGTCACGCGCGGCGATGTTTCCTGGGCGCCGCTCGACGTCGTGCTCCTGTCGGCGTTCGTCGTACTCGGCGCGCTCACGATCGCGCAGTGGCGTGAGGGGCGGAACGCGCTCGGTCTGGCCTCGGCGTCGATGTTTCCTTCGCTCTATCTCGGTCTGCCGATTGGCGCGATGATCGCCATTCGCGAAGCGCACGGACGTGAGGCGTTGTTCCTGCTGATGTTGACGGTGTTCGTCAGCGACACCGCCCAGTACTACAGCGGCCGCGCCTTCGGACGCCGCGCGCTGGCGGCGCGCATCAGCCCGAAGAAAACGATCGAGGGCGCCGCAGGCGGCTTCCTGTTTGGCGGCGTCTTCATGATGATCGTGGGCGCGTGGTGGCTGCCGGTGGTGCCACCCGCGATGCGCGCCGTGCTGGGCGTCCTGGTGGTCGCGCTCGGCATTACCGGCGATCTGTTCGAGTCGATGCTCAAGCGCAGCGCCGGCGTGAAAGACAGTTCCGCGCTGATTCCCGGCCACGGCGGCGTCCTCGATCGGATCGACGCACTGCTCTTTGCGGCGCCCGTGTATTACATCGTCCTGCATTACGTATGACAGCCGTTCACCACAGAAGACACGGTGGAGACGGCGGTTCAATCGGGTTCGAAACCGGATCCTTTCCTCCGCGTCCTCTGTGTCCTCCGTGGGGGAAGGCGTGCGAATCATGAAGCGTATCGCCATTCTCGGATCCACCGGCTCGATTGGGCAGAGTGCGCTGGCCGTCGTGGACGCGCACGCCGATCGCCTGCAGGTCGTCGGCCTTGCCGCCGGCGAGAATGCCGATCGCCTCGGCGAGCAGATCGCGCGCTATCGTCCGCGCATCGCCGCGATGGCCACCGGCGCGGCGCTAGATCGTCTCGCGCTCAACGGCGGCGTGGGAGACACCCTCATCGCCGGGACCGGTCGCGACGGTCTCGTCGCGGTGGCGTCGCATCCTGATGCCGATCTCGTGCTGTGCGCTTCGTCGGGCACCGAAGCGCTCGAAGCGGTGCTTGCCGCGATCGAGCTCGGCAAGACGATCGCGCTCGCCAACAAGGAAGTCCTCGTCATGGCCGGCGGCATCGTTATCGACGCGGCGCGGCGGCGGGGCGTGGCGGTTCTGCCAGTCGACAGCGAGCACAACGCGATTCACCAGTGCCTGCACGGCCGCAGCGCGAGCGATGTGGCGCGGCTGATTCTGACCGCGTCCGGCGGTCCGTTTCGAGGACGTTCGGCCGACTCGCTGGTCCACGTCACCGCGGCCGAGGCGCTGAAGCATCCGACGTGGCGCATGGGCCGCAAGATCACGATCGATTCGGCGACGTTGATGAACAAAGGCCTCGAGATGATCGAGGCGTATTGGCTGTTCGGCGTTCGTCCCAGTCAGATCGAGGTGCTGGTGCATCCGCAGTCCGTGGTGCACTCGATGGTCGAGCTGACGGATGGCTCGATCATTGCGCAGCTCGGAGTCACGGACATGCGTCTGCCAATCCAATATGCCTGCTCGTATCCGGAACGGTGGAGCGGCCCGTTGCCGTCGCTCGACCTGACCAAAGCTGGCGGTCTGGAATTCGGCGTCCCGGATACGAACGCTTTTCCGTGTCTTCGCCTTGCGTACCGCGCGCTCGAACTGCCGATAAGAGAGATCGCTGCCTCGACACGTTGTACGACCCCATTTTCGGCGCCGGGCAGCATGCCGGTGGTGTTGAACGCAGCGAACGAATTGGCAGTGGCCTGGTTTCTCGAGGGGCGGATCGGCTTCACGGCGATTCCCCAGGTGATCGAGCAGACGATGGACGCTCACGTGCCGGCAGAGGTCTCGACGATTGCCGCCGTACGCGCGGTCGATTCCTGGGCGCGTGTGCAGGCGCAGGAAATGGCGCGCAGGCTACAATCGAAGCTGGAAGGGTAGAAGAAGGAAAACGTAGAAGGAAAAAGGTAGAAGGAAAAAGCTTGCTGTGACCACCCTGTTAGCGTTTGCATTCGTGCTCGGCGTGCTCGTGTTCGTTCACGAGCTCGGGCATTTTCTTGCCGCCAAGCGTGTCGGGATCCGCGTGCTGAAGTTTCAGCTCGGGTTCAACCCGACGATCGCCAGCTTTCGCCGCGGCGACACGGAATACAGCATCGGCGCGCTACCGCTCGGTGGATACGTGAAGATGGCGGGCGAGCAGCCCGAAGAAGTCGAGCGCGACGCGAACGGGGAGATCATCAGACGCCCCGATGAGTTCCTGTCGAAATCGAAATGGGAGCGGTTCCAGGTGCTCATCATGGGTCCCGTGATGAACCTCATCACGGCGGTCCTGCTGCTCGCGCTCGTGCTGTTCCAAGGCGCCGACGTGCCGACCTACGAGGATCAGGTGCCGATCGTCGGGGCGGTCGCGAGCGGTTCGCCTGCGGCGTCCAGCGACATCAAGCCGGGCGATCGCATTCTGTCGGTCGCCGAACATCCCGTCGACACGTGGAATCAGTTCGCGATGGCGATCGGCACGCGGCCCGATCGCGACGTCCGGATCGGTCTCCTGCGCGACGGACACGAGATTTCCCGCACCGTCAATCCGGTCCCCGATAAACGCTTCGGGATCGGCGACATCGGCGTGATGCCCGACGTCCATCCGCACCTGGTGGCGATCACCTCGGGCGAGGCCGCCGAGCGCGCGGGTCTCAAGGCGGGCGATGTCGTGTTGGCGATCGACGGGCAGCCGATCATCTTCTCGTTCCAGCTCCGCGACGCGATCGCGAAGCACCCGGAGCAGCCGCTGCACATGACGCTGCTGCGCGGGGGCGTGCAACAGCAGCTCGACGTGACGCCCGCCAGGAGCGGCGGCATCGGCCGGCTCGGCGTCAGCATCAGCGACGATGTGAAGAGCTACAAGCCAGGTGCCTTCGAGGCGTTGGGCATGAGCGTCAGCCGCAACGTGGAAGGCGCCGGGCTCATCTTTCAAACACTCTGGGGTTTGTTCACGCGCGAGACGTCGCCGAAGCAGTTGATGGGACCGGTGGCCATCGCACAGCTCTCGGGCGAAAGCGCGGAGCTGGGATGGATCGCGCTCGTCACGCTGATGGCCTCGCTCAGTCTGAATCTCGGCTTGCTGAACCTCATGCCGATCCCGATCCTCGACGGCGGCCATATCTTCATCATGGCGCTCGAGGGGCTCGCGCGCCGCGACTTCAGCATCCGCGTGAAGGAGAAGATGCTGCTCGCCGGGTTCGTGCTGATCCTGATGTTGATGGTGACGGTGATCTACAACGACCTCACCCGAATCAGCTGGATCGAGCGGCTGATGCCGTGGAGATGAACCGGGCGTCACACCGATCTAGTCTCTCGCGACGTCTCGCATCGCGGCGCGCGCAGCCGCGATCGTCTTGTCGATGTCTTTCTCTGTGTGCGCCGCCGACAGAAACCACGCTTCGAACTGCGACGGCGGCGGATAGACGCCTCGCGTGATCAAGCCTCTGAAGAAGCGCGCGTACTGCGAGGTGTTCGCGGTCGTCGCCGAGGCGTAGTCGCGGACCGGACGATCGGTGAAGAACGGCGTCAGCACCGATCCCACGGCGTTGACCTGCAGGGCGACGCCGGCACCGCGCGCCGCGTCGGCGAGTCCGGCCGCTAGACGGGTGGTCAGCGCCGCCAGCTGCGCGTACAGCCTCGGCGAGAGCTGCTCGAGCGCCCAGAGCCCCGCGGTCATCGCCAGCGGATTACCGGAGAGCGTGCCCGCCTGATACACCGGTCCGGCCGGTGAGACGAGCTGCATCAGATCGGCGCGGCCGCCGTACGCGCCGACCGGAAGACCGCCGCCGATGATCTTACCGAGGCACGTCAGGTCTGGACGCAGCCCCGCCAGCCCCTGTGCGCCGCCGGGCGACGCGCGGAAGCCGGAAATCACCTCGTCGAAGATCAGGAGCGCGCCGCCGGCCGCGCACAGATCCTGCAGCGCGCGCAGAAATCCATCCGCGGGCGGCACGACACCCATGTTGCCGGCGATCGGCTCGACGATCACGGCGGCGATCTGATCGGGGTGTCCGTCGAACAGCCGCTGCACCGACGCGAGATCGTTGTACGAGGCAATCAACGTGTCTCCGGCGGCGCCCCGCGTCACGCCCGGGCTCGTCGGCACGCCGAGCGTCAGCGCGCCCGATCCCGCCTGCACGAGGAACTGATCGGCATGACCGTGGTAGCAGCCGGCGAACTTGACGATCCGCTCGCGACCGGTCGCGGCGCGCGCCACGCGCACCGCGCTCATCGCCGCCTCGGTGCCGGAGCTGACGAAGCGCACGCGCTCGATTGACGGCATCAGCTGTCGGACGCGTTCGCCGAGCGCGGCTTCGAGCGGGCTCGGCGCGCCGAAGCTGGTGCCGGCGCGCGCGGCGGCCGCGATCGCTTTCACGAGACCGCGCGGCGCGTGCCCGTGAATCAGCGGGCCCCAGGACATCACGTAATCGATGAAGGTATTGCCGTCGACGTCTTCGAGACGGCAGCCGGACGCCCGCCGGATGAACAGCGGCGACGCGCCGACGGCGGCGAACGCACGGACGGGGCTGTCGACCCCGCCGGGCAGAATCTTCGTGGCACGTGCAAAGAGGGATCGCGAACGGGTGATGCGCATGATCAGCGGGCTTTGATGGTGGCGAGATCGCCGACAGCGAAGGTCAGGAATTTCTGCTCGTCCTTGTCGTGCGTGCGGCTGCGGGCGGCGTCGAACGCTCGCGAGGCGTTGTCGAAATCCCGTTGGATCAACAGCGTCGACGCCACGCCCATCGCGGCGCGATACGACGCCGGGTCGCGCTCCAGCGCGCGCAGGAAGAGCGTGCGCGCCAGCGGGGTGTCGCGCGCGAGCATCGCGATGCGTCCGGCGCCCGAGAGGTAATCGGCGTCGGCGTCTTCGGCCACGCGCGACAACAGCGTGCGCACCTCGCTGCCGCGTCCGTCGCGCGCCGCTTCCAGCGCCGCCATGAGCGTGGCTCCCGGCGCACCAGCCGGCGGCGGCAGCGGCTTCATCACCAGCTGCCACGGGAGCAGCTGGCCCCCCGCGTTCGGTCCGCTCGCCGTCAACAACCGGATCGGCAGCGCCACCGCTTCTGGAAGCGCGCCGGGGGCGACGATGTCGAACTCCCAGATGCCGGGCGCGATGCCCATGATCGTCCACTCGCCTTTGGCGTTGGTACGCTCGGAGAAGGTGCGCTGACCGGCGAACGTGCCCGCCGCCGATCCGTACAACGCTTCGGCGCGCACCTCCGCGTTGGCGATCGGCGCGCCGGTTTCGGTGGTGATGCGTCCCTTGAGACGGCTGACCGGCTGCTGCGCCGTCGCGGCGGCCGATGCGAGACACGCCACGGCGATCGTCGCCGCCGGCATCGAACGCAAGACCATTCGCATCATCGACTCCTGGTGTCAGCTGTCCCGCGTGCCCTACAGTGATTCGGCGGTTTCAGTCGCGCGCCGCTCCCCGTGGCGCGTCGCCGTGGCCATGAATGATCACGCCGGGGCGATCGCCCGTGTGACGCCCGTGATCGAGGACGACGCGTCCGTTGACGATCACGGTGTCGATGCCGACGGGGTACTGAAAGGGATCGGTGAACGTGGCGCGGTCGGCCACGGTGGCCGGATCGAACAGCACCAGATCGGCGGCGAAGTCATTCTTGATCAGCCCGCGGCCGCCGATGTGCAGCTGGGACGCGGTGAGACCGCTCATCTTGTGGATCGCCTGCTCGAGCGGAATCACGTGCTCCTCGCGCACGTACTTGCCGAGGACGCGCGGGAAGGTGCCGAAGCTCCGCGGGTGCGGCACGCCGGCGCGCAGCGGTCCGCTCGTCGCCAGCGCCGACCCGTCCGATCCGACCGACACCCACGGCCTCTGCATCGCCAGCTTCAGGTCGTTCTCGTCGATGATGAACCAGACGCAGCTGACGTTGCCGCGCTCCGCGATCAGCAGCTCGAACACGAAGTCGTACGGATCCTTGCCGGCCGCCTTCGCGGCCTCGTCCACGCGCATCCCTTCGTACCGCTTGTACGCCTCGGCGCCGGGCCGCGCCGGAATGCCGGCGAGCTGCACGTTGTGCCAGGTGCCGGCGGAGAGCAGACGGTTCTCCCACGTCGGGTGCGGATCGTCCATCTCCTTGCGGATCTTCGCGCGCGTGGCCGGATCCTTCAGGCGCTGCGCCAGTTTTTCGCCGCCGCCTTCGTGCGCCCACGGCGGAATCGTCTGCGACAGACCGGTGCTGCTGGCGACGTACGGATATTGATCCGCGCTGATCTCGACGCCGCGCCGCTGCGCGCCTTCGATGAGCGCGATCGCCTCCTTCATCCGCCCGAAGTTGTTCTTGCCGGTCACCTTCAGATGAAAGATGTGCACGGGGATGTGCGCCCCTTCGCCGATCGCGATCGCTTCCTCGATGCCGTCGCGCAGCTTGTCGCCGTCGTAACGCAGATGCGACGCGTACAGGCCGCCGGCGGCGGCCGCCGGTCTGGAGAGCGCGATCAGCTCGTCGAGCTTGGCGTAGGCGTTGGGCGAATAGATCAAGCCGGTGGCGACGCCGTACGCGCCCTGCCGCATCGAATCGGCCACGATCGTCGTCATCCGCTGGAGCTCCGCCGGAGTCGGGGCCCGCTCGTCGTTGCCCATCACGAACTCGCGGACCTGCCCGAGTCCGACGTATGACAGCAGGTTCACGGAGATTTTCGATCGCTCGATGGCGGCGAAGTAGCCGGAGAAATCGGTCCAGTCCGGACGGACGCCGGTGCCGCGCGTGTCGGCTGCTTCCGCGCCCGCCGCCGCCGGCGCACGAGGCGCGACCGATCCACTCTCGCCGATCACCTCGGTCGTGACGCCCTGGCGAATCTTGCTCTCGGCGTTGCCGTCGGTCAGCAGCGAGTAGTCCGAGTGCGAATGCGCGTCGATGAAGCCGGGCGCCAGCGCGAGGCCGTGCGCGTCGATCGTACGCGTCGCCGGACCGGCGGCGTCACCGACGGCGGCAATCCGGCCGTCGCGCACGCCGACCGCGCCGCGGATCGACGGTCCGCCCGTGCCGTCGATGATGCGCGCGTTCGTGATGAGGAGATCGAAGGGCCGCGGCGGCTGCTGCGCGCGAGCAGCCACGAGCGCGCCAGTCAACGCGAGTGCGCAGAGAGCAGCTTTCATGGGACCTCGGCGGATGTCGGACCCTACACCGAGATCGCTCTCGCGGCCTCGCGTGCGTAGTACGTGATGATGATGTCGGCGCCGGCGCGGCGGATCGCCGTCAGGCATTCGAGCATCGCCCGCGGTTCGTCGATCCAGCCGCTGCGCGCCGCCGCTTTCAGCATCGCGTATTCGCCGCTCACCTGATAGGCGGCTGTCGGATACGCGAACGCGTCCTTCACGCGCGCGATGACATCGAGGTACGCCAGCGCCGGTTTCACCATCACGATGTCGGCGCCTTCCTCGATGTCCTGCTCGACCTCGCGAAGCGCCTCGAGCGCGTTGGCCGGATCCATCTGGTGCGATCGACGGTCGCCGAACTGCGGCGCGGAGCCGGCGGCGTCGCGAAACGGCCCGTAGAACGCGGAGCAGTACTTCGCCGCATATGCCATGATGGCGACGCGATCGAAGCCGCGCTCGTCGAGCGCCCGGCGGATCGCTCCGACCCGGCCGTCCATCATGTCGGACGGCGCCACGACGTCGGCGCCTGCCGCCGCATGCGACACCGCGGCGCGCACGAGCTGATCGACCGTCGGGTCGTTCACGATCTCCTCGTCGACCACGATGCCGCAGTGGCCGTGATCGGTGTATTCGCAGAGGCACACGTCGGTGACGACGAGCATGCCGGGTACTTCGCGTTTGATCGCGCGGATCGCGGTCTGCACCGGCGCTTCGGGATCGTACGCGGCCGATCCGATGTCGTCCTTCTGGCCGGGCAGACCGAACAGCAGCACGCCGCGGATGCCGTCGGCGGCGGCGGCCTCCGCTTCCTTGACCGCCTCGTCGACCGACAGTTGAGAAACGCCCGGCATCGAGCCGACCTCGCGCCGCACGCCTTCGCCCTCGCACACGAACAGCGGCAGGATGAACATGTCGGGCGACAGCCGCGTCTCGCGCACGAGCGCGCGAATCGCGTCGGACTGACGCAGACGCCGCAGCCGGCGCGGCAGGTGCAGCGTCGCGTGCGTGTGTGTTTCGGTGGAGCTCATGTCTAACCCTCTATGAGGCACGGAGAAGATCGCCACCGAGGCACGCCGAAACATTGCCACAGAGGCACGGAGGCACGGAGAACATTGCCACAGAGGCACCAACAAGATTGCCACAGAGGCACCGACAAGATTGCCACAGAGGCACGGAGTCACAGAGAATCGTTATCCGGCGTCACCTCCGCATTCACTCACACGGAATCGTCATCCCGCCGGTTTTGCGCACAGGTATTCGCATCTGTGTCTCTGTGGCTCTGCGCCTCGGTGGCCGATTGACTCTGTGGCTCACCTAAACCCTCTGTGCCTCCGCCGCGAAGTGTTCGACAATCGCGTCGACGAGCGCCGGAATCGTGTAGTGCGCCGGCACGATCGTGGAGGTGATTCCGAACTGCGCCGCGGCCTCCGCCGTCACCGGTCCAATCGACGCGACCACCGTCGTGCGCAGCAGATCGGCCGCCGGCTCCTCGCCGACGACGCGGACGAAGTTGCGCACCGCCGACGGGCTCGTGAACGTGACGACGTCGATGCGGCCGTTCAGCAGCATCTGGTAGATGTCCGGTTCGCCTTCGCGCTCGGGCTCCGCGATGACCGTGCAGTACGCGACCGCTTCGGTCACCACGGCGCCGCGCTTCTTCAGCTCCTCGGCGAGCAGCTCGCGCCCGATGTCCGCGTGCGGCAGCAGCACGCGGAGTCCGCGGACGTCGCCGACGTCCGACAGCGCGCGAAGCACGGCCTCGGCGCGGTACTCCGCCGGCGTCAAATCGCTCTTCAGCCCGTACTTCGCCAGATGTCCCGCGGTCGCCGGGCCGACGGCGCACACCTTCACGCCGCTCAGCGCGCGCACGTCCTGCGGCGTCTTGAGCAGACGGTCCATCAGCGCGTCGACCGCATGGCTGCTCGCGAAGACGATCCAGTCGAAGCTGCCGATTCGCGCGCACGCTTCGTCGACCGGTCCAAAATCGTCGGGCGGAACGATGCGTATCATCGGCGCTTCGATCGCCTCGGCGCCGGCTGCTTCGACGAGCTGGACGAAATCGGCCGCCTGATCGCGCGGGCGCGTGATCAGCACGCGCTTCCCGAACAGCGGACGCACGTCGTACCACCGAAGGTGTTCGCGGAGCGCCGCCACGCGGCCGACGACGAGAATCGCGGCGCGGCGATCGGCGGAATCCTTCGTCAGGCGCGCAAGCTCGCTGAGCGGCCCGTCGATCGTCTGCTGGGTCGGCAGCGTGCCGTCGTACACGAGGATCGCGGCTTCGCCCGACGGGCGGCCGTGCGAGAGCAGCGCGCTCAACATCGTGTGCACCTGCTGCGGCCCCGCGTAGCAGACAATCGTGCCGTCGAGCGTCGCGAGGCTGGCCCAGTCGATCGACGTGCGCGTTTTCCCTTCGTCTTCGTGTCCGCGCACGAACGTCAGCGTGTCACCGCCGCCGGGGTAGGTGATCGGCACACCGGCATATGCGGGGATCGCCACGCCAGCCGGAATGCCGGGCACCACCTCGAACCGGAGGCCCTGCTCGTGCAGGAAGAGCGCTTCGGCGCCGCCGCTGTCGAAGACGAACGGGTCGCCCCACTTCAATCGCGCGACGGTCTTGCCTTCGCGCGCTTTCTCGGCCAGCAGATAACAGATCGCTTCCTGCTCGAGCGGCCGCGGCGCGGCGAGGCCGACGTCGATCTTCTCCGCGTCGGCGCGGGCGTGGCGGAGCAGCCGCGCGTGCACGAGCCTGTCGTACAGCACGACGTCCGCGGACGCGAGATGTTGAAGGCCACGCACGGTGATGAGCCCCGGGTCGCCGGGGCCGGCGCCAATCAGGTAGACGGTGGAAGGCATGAATCAGTCGTCAGTGATCAGTCGAGCTACTGTCGTTCAGCCATCAGTCTAACAGTCTCTCGCGAGTGACAACTCAAGAGTGACGAGTGACGACCGGCGACTGGTGAGTCGCAAGAATTTCCGCCGCTCCGTCTTCCAGCAGCGCCGCGCCCACCGCGGTGCCGAGCGCGGCGGCATCCTGCCGCGGACCTCGCGCGTGCTGCCGAAGCGCGCGGCTGCCGTCCAGCGCGACAACGACGCCGACGATTTCGATGGTGTCGGCGTCGATGACCGACGTCAGCGCGCCGATCGGCGTCTGGCAGCCGCCTCCGAGCGCCGCCACCACGCCGCGCTCCGCCGTCAGCGCCGCATGCGCCGCCGCATCGTCGATAGCGGCGACGGCCGCGCGCGTCGCATCATCGCCTTCGCGAATTTCGATCGCGACGATTCCCTGGCCTGGCGCAGGCAGGCACGCCGTGGAGGGAATCGCGAAAGAAATGCGCGATGCGAAGCCGAGGCGGCGCAAGCCGGCCGCGGCGAGCACGATCGCGTCGAAGCCCCCCTCATCGAGCTTGCGCAGCCGCGTGTCCAGATTGCCGCGCACCGGCAGGAAGCGCGCGCCGGGAAGCAGCCGCGTCAACTGCGCGATTCGCCGCACGCTGCTCGTGCCGATTCGCGGCGTCTGTCCCAGCGCCGCCACCAGATCGTCAATCGTCGTCACAACTGACGACTGATCGCCAAGAACTGACGAACCCTCAGCCGTCAGCCCTGAGCCCTGAGCCCTGACGGGTAACACCATCGCGTCGAGCGGGTCTTCGCGCGGCAGGACGGCCGCGATGGTCAGGCCCTCCGGCAGAATCGCCGTCATGTCTTTGCTGCTGTGAACGGCGAGATCGATGACGCCGTTCAGCAGTGCGTCCTCGATTTCCTTGACGAAGAGCCGCTTGCCGCCGGCCTCCGACAGCGGCGCCTCCTGCAGGCGGTCGCCGGACGTCCTGATCCTCACGACCCGGCACGCCGGACCGCCGGCGGCGGCGATGCGTTGGGCCACGGCATGCGCCTGCCATAGCGCGAGCGCGCTGCCGCGGGTGCCGAGACGAAGCTCCTGCATCTGCGCCATGTCGCGGCTCAGCGGCTGCCGCGCCCCTTGGCGCGCGTGAAAGGCTCTACTTTGCTGTTGGCGGCGTCGCGCTCGACCTCACTGGACGCGCTGCCCTCCTCGGCGAGCGCGAACAGGCGTCGCAGGGCTTCCGTGTACGCGGCCGCGGTCTCGGCGTCGCCGAGTGATTTCAGCTGCTCGGTGGGCGTCAACAGCAGCTTCTCCACGATCAGATGCGTGATCTCGTCCACGCGGGCGCGTGCGTCCGGCGACAGCGCCGACAGCTTGAACTCCAGCCGCTCGAGTTCCGCGCGGCGAATGCGCTCGAAGCGCTGGCGCAGCGCGACGACGGTCGGGATCGCGCCGCGCGATTTCATCCAGGCGCCGAACCGGTCGACTTCCTCGGCGACGATGGTTTCGGCGCGCGCGACCTCGCCGCTGCGCCGCGCGAGATTCTCGCGCACCGCCGCTTGCAGGTCGTCGATGTTGTAGAGAAAGACCTGCTCGATCTCGCCGGCGGCGGGCTCGACGTCGCGCGGCACCGCGATGTCGATGATGAACAACGGCCGGCTGCGCCGCGGTCGCATCACCGCCTCCACGTGCGCCTTGGTCAGGATCGGCGCCGTCGCGCCGGTCGCGGCGATCACGATGTCGCTCGCGCCGATCGCGTTGTCGAGATCGTCCCACGGCGCGGCGCTCGCGCCGCCGATCGCCTCGGCCGTCCGCGCGGCGTGCGCCATCGTCCGCGAGACGATCGTGATGCGCGGCACGCCCTGCGATTTCATGTGCAGCGCGGTCAGCTTTCCCATCTCGCCCGCGCCGATCACGACGACGCTGCGGCCGTTCAGATCGCCGAAGATCTTCCTGGCGAGCGCCACCGCGGCGTAGCTGACCGACACGGCGCCGGCGCCGACGCCGGTTTCCGTGCGGACGCGTTTACCGACGCCGAATGAGGAGTGGAACAACCGGTTCAGCACCGGTCCCACCATCTGGGCGTCGCTCGCCGCGGCGTGCGCCTCCTTCACCTGCCCGAGAATCTGCGGTTCGCCGACGACGAGGGAGTCGAGCCCCGCGGCGACGCGGAACAGATGGCGCGCGGCGTCGAGGTCCGCCGCGTCGTACACGTGCGGCGTGAGGCTGTTCTGATCCACCGCGTGGAAATCGGCGACGAAGCGCGCGAGCTCGGTCCGCGCCCCGTGGACGTCGTCGCATGCCGCGTAGATTTCCGCTCGATTGCAGGTCGAGAGGATCACCGCCTCACGCGCCGCGCCGCGCTCCGCCAGCGCGCGCAGGGCGAGATCGACGCCGCGGGTCTGAAAGTCGATCCGCTCGCGCAGCTCCACTGGCGCGGTGCGATGACTGATTCCAACGAGCAAAAGGTGCATATCTCGTCAAAAATTATGGCTTTGCGGAATGAAATAGCTGATCGGCACGAAATTCAGCAGCACGATCGCAAAGCCGATTGCCGACAAGTACGCCGCGCGGCGGCCGGCCCAGCCGATGCGCCGCGCCGCGAACAGCTCGAACGAGTACACGATCCAGCAGACGACCGAGACGAAGATCTTCGGATCCTGCAGCGACATCGCGCGCACGTGGGGATCCGCGCCCGAGTACGTCCGCGCCCAGATCGCGCCGGCGACGATGCCGACGGTGAGGAAGACCCAGCCGATGACGATCGCGCGCTGATTCATGCGATCGAGCACCTGCAGCGAGGGGAGCCGCGCGTAGAAGAATCCGAGGTGCTTCGCCTTGATCTCCTTGAACAGCAGCACGTACGTGATGCCGATGACGCAGGCCAGCGCGAAGCTCGCGTAGGCGAACAGCAGCGACAGCACGTGGATGCCGAACAGCGGACCCTGCAGCAATGGCGCGCGCGCTTCGATCATCGGCCGCAGCGCCGGAATCGTCTGCAGCGCGACGAGCAGCGGCAGGATGAACACGCCCATCGCCCGCTCGTCGGTCGTCATCTCGGTATAGAGGTAAGAGAGCGCGAGCAGCCACACGAACGACGAAATCGCCGTCGTCGCGTTCGTCACCGGCACGTGGCTCACTTCCATCGTCTGCATGCCGATGATGAAGGTGTGCGCGAGCGCTGCCGCGACCAGCAGCGTCGTCGCGGCGCGGCCGACCGCCGGCTCGCGGCGCGCGAAGTGCCAGACGTAGGCGACGAGCGCGGCGGCATAGAGAATCAGGAGAAGAACGTTCATACCGGCTTCAGAATGCGTGAAGGCGTCCGTCCGCGCTAATGCGATGTCGGCGCGAAGTATCCCTGCTTGGTGCGCGCGGTCAGGCTCGGGCGGTCGACGCGCACCACAACGCGGCGCCAGCTGCCGTCGTGCTTGGGATTGCGCGACGTGTAGCCGACGGTGTACTGACTCGACAGCTCATCGGAGATCTGCCCGTAGACGCCGGCCAGATCCGAAAGCTGATTCGGAAAGAACGTCCGGCCGCCTGTTTCCTGCGAGAGCTGCCGGAGCACGAACTCCGCTTCCTTGAAGCTCTTCGCGCCGCCTGAGGAGACCTCGTCCGATCGCAGGCCGATGGCGTAGATCGCCGTTTCGGATCGCTTGGCGAGGTCGAGCACCTCCTCGAACGGCAACAGGCTCGAGGTGTCTTCGCCGTCCGACAGCAGGACGATCGCCTGACGGCGGATCTCTTCGACGTTCTTCGCGACGACTTTCTTCAAATCCTTGAGCGCGATGTACACGGCGTTGTAGAGCGACGTCGATCCACCGGCGGAGGTCTTGTGGATCGCCTGTTCGAGCTCCGACGCGTTGTTCGTGAAATTCTGCAGCACCATCACGCGGCTGTCGAAGTCGATGACCTCGGCGAGATCCTGCGGCCGAAGCCGGCGCGCGAACCCGACCGCCGCTTCCTGCGCCGTCGGCAGCTTCGTGTCCATGCTCGCGCTCGTGTCGAGCAGCAGCGCCAGCGCGATCGGCAGGTTCGTTCGGTTGAAAAAGGTGACGTCCTGCTTGACGCCGTCTTCGTATACTGCGAAGTCCGACTGCGCGAGATCGGTGACGTAGTGCGCGGACGCGTCGGTCACCGTGACGTTGAGCGAGACAAGCTCGACGCCGGCACGAAACGACGGCTGTTGTCCACGCCCTTCTGGACGCTGCGGCGTCGGCTGCTGCGCGGCCGGCGGCGGCTGCTGCTGCGTGGCCGGCGGCTGGCCTGCGGGCGGTGTCTGCGCCGGCGTTTGCTGCGCGGCGGCGCCGACCAGACGCAGCGACACGCAGAGCGTGACAGCGACGATCGGCCAGCGGCGACG
>Ga0207657_10002907_pt1 | contig 18391 bp, 18 predicted proteins | sample KBSC33metaG_FD_184316 | JGI IMG/M metagenome (GOLD analysis project Ga0207657, IMG submission 184316) | Corn rhizosphere microbial communities from Kellogg Biological Station, Michigan, USA - KBS C3-3 metaG (SPAdes) (version 2) | ecosystem: Host-associated > Plants > Roots > Rhizosphere > Soil ... | reverse complement strand
GTCTGCTCCTCGAGCATGCCGCGGCGGCGGAAGCCGGCATCGCCGGGGTCGCCGGTTCCCACCGGCATGTAGCCGATCTCGCCGGCGGCGCCGCCGGCGCCGCGGTAGAGCTCGCCGTCGATCACGATGCCCATGCCCACGCCGGTGCCGACCCACAGGAACACGAACGTGCCGACGTCGCGGCCGGCGCCGTGGGCGCGCTCACCGAGGGCGGCCAGGTTGACGTCGTTCTCGAAGCTGACGGCCGTGCCCAGCTCGTCGCGGATGGCGCCGACCAGGCCCTGGCGGCCCCAGCCTGGCAGGTTGGGAGCATGGGCCAGCAGGCCGCGAGAGGGATCGAGCACGCCGGAGCTGCCGACCGTGGCATGGGTCACCTGGCGCCAACGCAGATCGCCCTGGCTGGCCACGCCGTGAGCGATTTCGCCGATCTGGGCGACCAGCGCGCCCGAGCTGCGCGAGCGCGCTCGCTCGTCGCGGCGGGCGACGATGGTGCCGGTGATGTCGGCCAGAGCCGCCCTCACCCAGTGGGCGCCGACGTCGATCCCGACCACCCATCCCGACTCGGGGTTGAGCTCGTAGAGCACGGCGCTGGGGCCCTTGCCGCCGGTCGCGCGGCCCACCTCGTGCACGAGGCCGGCATCCACCAGGCCGCCCAGCGCGAGCGAGACGGTCGGCTTGGAAAGGCCGCTGGCGCGGGCGATCTGGGCGCGCGAGGTGGCGCCGGTGCGCCGGATCAGCTCGAGCACGCTACGCTCGTTGATGGCTCGCAGGAGACGGGGCTGGCCCGCGGCGAAACTGATCGGTTCCGTTGCCGTGCTGTCCCTCCTTCGGCCAGCATATAGTTAGGAAACCTTACTGACAGTGAGGAAAATACGCCCTGGAGCGGACAGGTGTCAAGACGTCACGGAGGTTGGGATGAGCGTTCTGGCGATTAACGGCGGTACACGCGTGCGCAGCGAGCCGTATCCGGCCTGGCCGCAGGTCGACCAACGCGACGCCGACGCCGTGGCAGACGTGGTGCTGAACGGGCAGATCGGGGGCTGGCCGGAGCCTGGCCCCCGCAACGCCGAGTTCGCGGCGCGGTTCGCCTCCTACCAGGGCGCGTCCCACGGAATCGTGATGGTGAACGGGACGGTCACCATGGAGGTGGCGCTGAAGGCGCTCGGGATCGGCTGGGGCGACGAGGTGATCGTGCCGGCGCTGACGTTCGCGGCCACCGCCTACGCCGCGATCGCAGCGGGAGCGCTGCCGGTGATCGTGGACGTGGAACCGGAGCGCTGGACGATCGACCCCGATGCCGTCGAGGCCGCGATCACGCCGCGCACGCGCGCCGTCATGCCGGTGCACCTGGGCCAGCAGATGGCCGACATGGATCGCCTGGCGGCGATCGCCGACCGGCACGGGCTGGCGCTCGTCGAGGACTGCGCGCACGCGCACGGCCAGCGGTGGGGCGGCCGCGGGGCCGGATGCATCGGCGCGTTCGGCTCGTTCAGCCACCAGTCCTCCAAGACGCTGACCGCCGGCGAGGGCGGGACGCTCCTGACCGGCGACGATGATCTGGCACGGCGCGCGCACTCGATCATCGACTGCGGTCGGCCCAAGGACGTGGCCGAGCAGCAGTTCACGTTCGGCGCCAACTACCGGCTGGGCGAGCTGGCCTGCGCGCTGCTCTGCACGCAGCTCGACCGGTTCGAGGCCCAGCGGGCAGAGCGGGAGACCGGGGCGCGGCTGTTCGAGCAGCTGGCCGACGGGCTCACCGGCGTCTCGATCAACCCGATCCACCCGCAGATCACGCGCTGGGGCTTCTACCGCTACCTGTTCCGGATCGACCCCGACGCGTTCGCCGGGGCGACGTGCGAGACGGTGGCCGACGCGCTCGAGGCCGAGGGGATCGCGGCGGAGGTGCAGTATCCGCCGATGAGCCGTTACGACCTGTTCCAGCCGCAGCTGTCACGCCTGCCGGTGTGCGTGGTGCACGCGAACCGCCTGGATCCGGCCAGGATGAGCTTCCCGGTGGCCGAATCGGCCGGCGAGCGCGAGGCGGTGTACCTGAACGAGAGCGTGTTCCGGGCCGGCCGCCAGGGTGTCGAGGACGCCGTGACAGCCATCGCAAAGGTGCAACAGCACGCCCACGAGCTGACGGCCGTCCGAACGTAACCTCCTGGCAACGGCCGGTGCCGAGCCTGCGGCGAAACCTCGTCGCGAGCCGAGTCGGTGTTTGACTCCAATAATCGGGCGCTCGCGTCAACCATGCGAAACCCGCGTCACACCGGCCGTTACCGGTGTGGCAGCGCCGTCACGAGGGCATCACGCGGGCCGAGTCGGGCTCTGACCCCTTTACAAACTCGCAGGCGTGACGACGTGCTCACGCGGACGGCACGGCGGCTGTGGCAAGGCCGGTCAGCCGAAAAACTGCGGCAGGTGCTCGCGATTGCCCTCGAGCAGCGCATCCAGCAGCGGCACCGCGACCCGGTAGTCCGAGGACAGCGGGTTCGCCATCAGCGCCTTCAGCGCCAGCTCGCGGTCGCCGCTGACCGCCGCCGCCACAGTCAGCCGCTCGTAGGCCTTCACCTGCTCGACCAGCCCGAGCATCTCCGGCGCCAGCGGGTCGACCGGCAGCGGCTCCGCACCCGAGGCGCTGATCCGGCACGCCACCTCCACCACCGCGTCCGCGTCGACGTTGGGGATCGCCCCGGCATTGCGCACGTTCACCACCTGCACGTCGCCGCGGTCCGTGTACAGCGACTCCACCAGCATCGCCGCCGCCTCCGAGTAGAACGCTCCACCCCGCTGCTCGAGCAGCTTCGGCTTCACGTCCAGCGCCGGGTCGCGGTACATCTCCAGCAGCTCTCGCTCGATCTGCATCACCTCGTCGGCCCGCGAACGCGCGCCGGCCTGCTTCTCGAGCACCTCACCCGTCAGATAGAAGTAGCGCAGGTAGTACGAGGGGATCGACCGCGTCAGCCGCACCAGGTCACCGGGCAGGTCGACCTCCTCCCCCAGCTGATCGGCGTACGTCTTGATCAGGTCGGGCAGCCGGTCGACGCCGTCCACCACCACCTTCCGCTCCCACGAGAGGTGGTTCAGCCCCACGTGTTCGAGCTGCACCTGGGCCGGCTCGACTCCCAGCTGCTTCGCCAGCATCCGCTGAAACCCGATCGGGATGTTGCAGAGCCCGATCGCGTGGTGACCGGCGTCCGACAGCGCCTGCGTGACCAATCCTGCCGGGTTCGTGAAGTCGAGCAGCCACGCGCCTTCGGCGCCCAGCCGGGCCGTGTCCTCGGCGATCCCGAGCACCACCGGCACCGTCCGCAGCGCCTTTGCGAAACCGCCCGGGCCGGTCGTCTCCTGGCCGATCAGCCCGAACCGGGCTGGAATCGTCTCGTCCCCCAGCCGCGCCCGCAGGCCGCCCACCCGCAGCTGCACCAGCACGAAGCCCGCGCCCTCGACCGCCCGTTCTCGGTCGGTCGTCAGCGTCAGCCGCCCCGGGAACTCCAGCTTCTCGAGGATCCGCCCGGCCAGCCCGCCGACGATGTCCAGCCGCTCCTGGTCGATGTCGTGCAGCACCAGCTCGTCGACCGGCAGCACGTCGCGACGCAGGCCGAAGCCCTCCACCAACTCGGGCGTATACGTGCTACCGCCACCGATGACTGCAACCTTCACGACGGCCTCATCCTACGGTATCCTGGCGGCGGAATGAAATCGTTAGGAAAGTTTCCTGACAGATTCGTGGCCGAGATCGCGGAGCAGCCACAGGCCCTCCGCCGCGCCGGCCGGGGGTTGGTCGAGCAGTCCGAGCAGCTCGCCCGCCTGCGCGAGGCCGTCGCGTCGTCGCGCTCGATCCTGTTCACCGGCATGGGCAGCTCCTACGACGCGTGTTACCCGATCGTCACCACGCTCGCCGGGCGCGGCCGCCCCTGCTCGATGCTGGACACCGCCGAGCTGCTGCACTTCCGGATGCCGCTGCTGCAGCCGGATTCGCTGCTGGTCTGCGTCAGCCAGTCCGGCGAGAGCGCCGAGCTCGTGCGCCTGATCGAACGGCTCCCGGCCGGCGCCCGCCCGACCATCGCCGCGGTCACCAACGGCTCGGCCAACACCCTCGCCGCCGACGCGGACATCGCGCTCGACACCTGCGCCGGCGAGGAGCTCGGCCCCTCCACCATGACCTTCGTCGGCGCCATGGCCGTGCTCGACGCGCTGACCGGTGACCCGCCCCTGGAGCGCGCCGCCCTCGAGATGGAGCGACTGCTGTCTGAACCGGACGCAGCCGCGGATCAGCTCAGCGCGTGGATCGACGGCCGCCCCACGCTGGCCCTCGTCGGCCGCGGCTCGGCCCGGGCAGCTGCCGAGATGGGCGCCCTGACGCTGAAGGAGGCGGCCCGCTTCCCGGCCGAGTCGATGCAGGCGGCCCAGTTCCGGCACGGCCCGCTCGAGCTGGCCGGCCCTCACCTGGCCGTGATGGTGATCGCAACCGAGCCCGGCACCCGCGCGCTGGAGCTGAAGCTTGCCGGCGAGCTGGCCGGCGCCGGCGCCGGCGTGCTCGTCGTCAGCCAGGACGGTGACTGCCCGGACGGCGCCGAGGCGATCTCGGTGGGCCCGCTCAGCGGTGGCCTGGCGGCGGCCGCCGCCACCGTCCCCGCCCAGCTGCTGGCCTGGCGCCTGGCCCGCTGCCGCGGCCTCACTCCCGGCGAGTTCGCAATCGCAGGCAAGGTGACCACCCGCGAATGAGCGCACGTATCGCCCTCACCATCGATACCGAGCACCCCGACTTCCCGTGCACCCCGGGCAACCTGCCGGCGATGCTGGACGCGCTGGGAGCCGCCGGCGCGCGCGCCACCTTCTTCATCCAGGGCCGCTGGGCGAGCTCCAACCCGGCGATGGCACGGCGGATCGCCGAGGACGGCCACACCATCGGCAACCACTCCAAGTCGCACGCCCCCATGGACATGCTCACCGACGCGGGCATCGCCGCCTCGCTGAGCGAGGCAGAGCAGATGATCGAGCAGGCCGGCGGCGTCAGCCCGAGACCGTGGTTCCGCTGCCCCTACGGCCAGGGCCAGGACGACCCGCGCGTGCTGGCTGCCGTCGAGCGGGCCGGCTACCGGCATGTCAGCTGGACGATCGACCCCTTCGACTGGGAGCCAGGCCGCACCGCCGCCGACCTGGTCGAGCGGGTGCTCGACGGCCATGCCCGCGAGGGTGACGGCGGCATCGCTCTCATGCACAGCTGGCCGGACGTGACCGCCGCCGCGCTGCCCGAGCTGATCGACCGCCTGCGCCGGGCCGGCGCCGACCTGGTGGGGGTGGAGCAGCTTGGCTAGGCCGGCCGTGCTGGCCGTCGACGGCGGCAACTCGAAGCTGGATGCGGTGCTGCTGAGCCGCGGCGGCCGGGTGCTGGGAGCCGCCCGCGGGCGCGGTGCCAGCTTCTCGCCGCGCGACCACGACGGATCCTTCGCCCGCCTCGACGCCACGGTGGCCCGGGCCTGCCGCAGCGCCGGCATCACGCCCGGCTCCGGCCCGATCGCCGATGCCGCCGTGCTCTGCCTGGCCGGTGCCGATCTGCCGGTGGACGACCGCCGCCTGAGCCGGAGCCTGCACGCCCGCCGCTGGGCCGAGCGGGTCGTGCTGCGCAACGACACGTTCGCCGTGCTCCGCGCCGGCACCGAGCGCCCATGGGGCGTCGGCGTGGTCTGCGGCACCGGGCTCAACTGCTGTGCCGTCTCCCCCACCGGCAAGATCGTTCGCTACGCCGCCATCGGCGAGATCTCCGGCGACGGCGGCGGCGGCGACTGGATGGGCCTGCAGGCGCTGCGGGCGGCCATCCGCGGTCGCGACGGCCGCGGCCCCAGGACCTCGCTCGAGCAGTCCGTTCCGGCCCACTTCGACCTGCGCACGCCCCACCAGCTGATGGAGGCGATCTACCTGGGAAGGATCGACCAGCACAGCCTCACCGAGCTGCCGCGGCTGGTGCTGTCCAGCTCGCGAGCCGGTGATGCAGCCGCCCAGGACATCGTCGACCGCCTGGCCGACGAGATCGTTGCGATGGTCGTCTCGGCCCTGCGCCGCCTGGCCATGACCCGCCGCGACAGCGACGTGGTGCTCGGTGGCGGCGTGGCACAGGGGCGCGACCCGCGGCTGCTCGGGCACATCGAGCAGGGCGTGAACGCGGTCGCACCCGACGCCCGCGTGCGCGTGCTGGACGCGCCGCCGGTGCTGGGCGCCGCCTTCCTCGGCCTTGACGAGATCGGGGCGGGGCGGCGAGCATACGCCGAGCTGCGAGCGGCGGTGACGCACGATCGGCTGACATCCCCTGGAAGGGAGCGGTAGTGGCGCGGATCCTGCTGGATGAGGTGACCAAGGTGTTCGGTTCCGAGGTGGTCGCGGTCGACCACGTCAGCCTGGAGGTCGCGGACGGCGAGTTCATGGTGCTGGTGGGGCCGTCCGGCTGCGGCAAGTCGACGCTGCTGCGGATCATCGCCGGCCTCGAGGAGCTATCGACCGGCGAGGTCGTGATCGGCGACAGCATCGTCACCGACATGTCCCCCCGCGACCGAGACATCGCCATGGTGTTCCAGAACTACGCGCTCTACCCGCACATGACGGTCGAGCAGAACCTGGGTCTGGGTCTGAAGCTGCGCGGCGCGCCCAAGGCCGAGCGCAAAGCCAAGGTGGGCGAGGTGGCGCAGGTGCTGGGCCTGGACACGCTGCTCGGCCGCAAGCCGGCACAGCTCTCGGGTGGCCAGCGGCAGCGCGTCGCAATGGGCCGCGCCATGGTGCGCGAGCCGCAGGCGTTCCTGATGGACGAGCCGCTGTCGAACCTCGACGCCAAGCTACGCGTGCAGATGCGGGCGGAGCTGGCACGTCTCCGAGACACCCTGCACACCACCACCATCTACGTCACCCATGACCAGGTCGAGGCGATGACGCTGGGCGACCGCGTGGCGGTGATGAAGGACGGCGTCGTCCAGCAGCTGGACACGCCCCAAGCGCTCTACCGCGCGCCCGCCAACCTGTTCGTGGCCGCGTTCATCGGATCGCCGTCGATGAACCTGATCGAGGCCACCGTGAACGGCGGCGAGCTGGCCTTTGCCGAGCACCGCCTGCCGGTGCCGGGCGACGTCGACCTGCGCGCCTACGAGGGCCGCTCGCTGGTGCTGGGCCTGCGTCCGGCCGACTTCGAGGACGCCGCACTGGGGCGGGACGAGGGCTCCCCCACCCTGCACGTGCGGGCCGACGTGGTCGAGGAGCTGGGCTCCGAGATCAACGTCATCTTCCGCATCAACATCGCCCCGGTGGCGACCGAGGCCGTGCGCGCGGCGGCGGAGCCGGACGCGGCCGACAGCACCGTGGTGCCGCTGGTGGCCGACGCCAACGAGACGATCTGCACGGCCCGCGTCAACGCCCGCTGCCCGGCGCGCGCGGGCGACGACGTGGACCTGGCGATCGCGACCGACCGCTTCCACTTCTTCGACCTCGAGTCCGGAGAGGTCATCACCACCCGGGCGCAGCAGGCCGCGGCCGGCTAGGCGCTGCTGGGCTGAGCGGTCGTGAGCGGCTCGGCGTCGAAGCGGTAGCCGACGCCGTAGTGGGTGTGGATGTAGCTGTACGTGCCCGAGCGCTGGTCGAGCTTCTCGCGCAGCTTGCGCACGCACACGTCGACGGAGCGGTCGCGCGGCCGGTAGGGCGTGCCCCAGACCCGCTGCTGCAGCTGGTCGCGCGTCATCACGCGGCCCTGCTCGGATGCCAGCACCGACAGCAGCCGGAACTCGGTGCGGGTCAGCTCGGCATCGCGGCCATCGATCAGGGCGCGGTGGAGGTCCGGGTCGACGACGAGCCCCGGAACCTCCACTCTCGAGCGTCCCCCGTCGCCCGAGAACACGCCCGCCCGTCTGACCGCGGCCTTGACGCGGGCGACCAGCTCACCCATGCCGAACGGCTTGGCCAGGTAGTCATCGCCACCGATCCCGAGTGCGTGCACCTTGTCCTGCTCGGTGCCCCGAGCACTGACCACAATCAGCGGTATCCCGATGCCATCGGCCCGCAGCGACTCGATCATGCGCCAGCCATCCATCCCCGGCAGCATCAGATCGATGATTGCCACATCCGGCCGCTCGAAACGCAGCTTCTTCATAGCGCGGTCTCCGCGGTCCGACCACTCGACATCCATCCCCGCGTGACGGAGATGAGTAGCCATCGCGTTCGCGATCAGCGTATCGTCCTCCACGATTAGGACGCGGGGCACGGCGTCTCCGCCTCAAACCCGGAATTGGCACGGTTCCCGACCATCGAGGACAGGATGCCCCGGCTCGGTGGGCGTATGGGTCGCGCCGCGGTGTCGATCGGGTGAAGGTTCGGTGAAGACGCGCCCCCGGGCAGCTCTGCTCTAGACTCCGCCCGCCATGAGCGCACCCACCAAACGCGACATCGACGCCCTCTGGGGCCCCGCGACGCCGCAGTTCGCCTACCAGCTGGCCGAGCGCATGGCGGCCCTGATCAGCGACCTGCCGGCCGGCGACCCGGTGCGCGAGTACGGCAAGCAGCGCCTGGCCGACCTCGACCGGCTGGGCCAGGGCACCGGCAAGGGACCCGAGCCGGCGCACTGAGCGCTCCCGGTCAGGGCTGTGCAGCGGGCGCGGGCCGGTGGAACTCGATCGGCACCAGCGGCGTGTCGCGGTCGTACACGTCCACCCCTTCGGTGCGCTTCAGGTAGCCCACCACCCAGTAGGTGAGCGGCGTGGCCAGGATCTCGTACCCGGTCTTGAAGCCCCAGTTGGTGACGATCGTGTTCCAGAGCGGGACGCCCGCGCCCGCAAAGGCGATCGTCACGAACACGGTCGAGTCCAGCGCCTCGGCGACGACGGTGGACGAGATGGTCCGCGTCCACAGCCAGCGGCCCTCGGTCAGCACCTTCATCTTGGCCATGACCGCCGAGTTCACGAACTCGCCCACCAGGAAGGCGCAGAACGAGGCGACCAGCAGCCTCGTCGAGAAGCCGAGGATCGTCTGGTACGCCTTCTGGTCGCCCCAGAAGCCGGCCGGCGGCAGGTGGATGGCGGCCTGGATCGCGGCCGCGGCCAGCAGGTTGCAGCCAAAGCCGGTCCAGATCACGCGGCGGGCTGCGCGGAAGCCCCACACCTCCGTCAGCACGTCACCGATGATGTAGCTGACCGGGAACACGACGTTGCCGGCATCCAGCACCCGCCCGTGGAACTCGAGCAGCTTGACGGCCAGGATGTTCGACAGGATCAGGCAGGTGACGAACACGCAGGCCACCGTCACGTAGCGCGCCGAGATGGGCGCGTTGCCGCCGGTCTGCGTCACGCCGCCGCCGGTCTGCGTCACGCCGCCGCCTCGGCGACCAGCGCCAGGGCACCGACCAGCTGAGGCTCGTCGATCGTGAGCGGCGGGCTGATCTCGAGCACCTCGGCGTCCCGCCCGGCCGGCACCGCGATCACACCGCGCCGCAGCAGCCGGTCGCAGGCGGCCGGCGCATCGCAGGGCAGGCCCAGCGCCAGCCCACGTCCGCGCACCTCGGGCAACGCCGAGCGCACCACCAGCTCCAGCTCCAGCGCCCGCTGCGGCAGCGCTTGCGATTCGATCTCGTCCAGCACCGCCAGCGCGGCCGCACACGAGAGCGGGCTGCCGAGATGGGTGTGGGTGTCGATCGCGAGCTCGCCGTGCCCGGCCCAGGCCCGGTCCATCAGCTCGGGCGTGCCCAGGCAGGCCGAGAGCGGCAGCCCACCGGCCAGGGCCTTGCCGCACACCAGCAGGTCGGGCCGCACGTCGAGCGCCTGGCACATCCACATCGTGCCGGCGCGGCCGAGGCCGGTGAACACCTCGTCGACCACCAGCAGGGCGCCGGCCCGGTCGCAGGCGTCGCGCAGTCCGGCCAGGAAGCCGGGCGGCGGCTCGATCACGCCCCCACGCCCCTGCATCGGCTCGACCACGACGCACGCGACCGACGCGTCCAGCTCCGGCACGACGCCGTAGTCCTCGATCCGGGACGGTGCCAGCCACGCCCGGAACGGATCGCGAAACTCGGGCCAGCCGCCGGGGCCAAGCGCCCCCAAACCGGTGCCGTGGTAGCCGCCGCCGAACCCGACCACGACCGCCCGTCCGGTGGCCAGGTGCGACGTCTTGAGCGCCAGCTCGGTCGCGCCGGCCCCGGTCAGCTGGAACAGCATCCGGGTCAGCCCGAACGGCGCCAGCCCCGCCAGTCGCTCCGCCAGCCTGGCGCGGACGTCGGTCGGGTGCAGGTCGCCGAGCCCGTGCAGCAGCAGGTCGGCCTGGCGGTGGATGGCGGCCACCACCCGCGGGTTGCGATGGCCGACGGCGGCCACGCCGAAGCCGGAGCTGAGATCGGTGTAGGCGCGGCCGTCGACGTCCCAGACGGTGGCGCCCTCGGCCCGCTGCCAGACGATGGACGGTTCCGTCGCATCGCCCAGCGGTCCCTCGTACCGGCGCAGCGTGCGCCACAGCTGCTCCCCGGCGGCTGGGCGCGAGCGGGCGCTCACCGCAACCCCGCCAGGCCGCGCACCACGTCACGGGCCACGTACCCGGCGATGCTGGGGTTCTCCTTCAGCCGCCGCAGCGAGTAGGCGTACCAGGCCTGGCCGTAGGGCACGTAGATGCGGACACGGTGGCCGGCCGCGATCAGCTCGTCGCGGAGCGGCTCCTTGACGCCGAGCAGCAGCTGGAACTCGAACCGGTCGGGATCCAGGTGCCGCTCGTCCGCCAGCCGCCTGGCTTCGCCCACCAGCTCGTCGTCGTGGCTGGCAACAGCCACCGCCCAGCCGCGGTCGACGAGGTCGCGGAGCAGCGCCAGGAAGTTGCGGTTGACGAGCGCCGGCTCCGTGTAGGCGATGTCGGGGGGCTCGATGTAGATGCCCTTGACCAGGCGCACGCTGGGCGCCAGGTCGGCCAGCGCGCGGACGTCGCCGAACGTGCGACGCAGGTAGGCCTGGAGCACGATGCCGACGTTGTCGTGCCCCTCCTCGCGGAGCGTGCGGTAGATGGCGAGCGTCTCGTCGGTGAGGCCGCTGTGCTCCATGTCGATCCGCACGCGGCTGCCGTGGCCGGCGGCGGCCAGCACCACCCGGCGGGTGTGGTCGAGCGCCAGCTGCGGATCGATCTCCGCGCCCAGCGCCGACAGCTTGATCGAGACGTTGGCGTCGAGGCGCTCGCGGGCGATCGCGTCCAGCAGCGCGACGTACTCGTCCGCCGTCGCCTGGCACTGCGCGACGTCGTGGACGAACTCGCCCAGCACGTCGACCGTCGCCGCGGCGCCGATCCCGTTCAGCGCGGAGACGGTCGCGACGGCGTCGGCCAGCGTCTCGCCGGCCATGTAGCGGTCGGCGAAGTGGCGCACCAGCGGCCGCGGCACCATCGGCAGCGAGGTCGCGATGAGACGGTCAACGAATCGCACGGGCGCGGCGGATCATACGGGTCGCAGCCGCTCCAGCACGTCATCGGCGAGCGCCTCCGCGGCGGCCGTGGTCGCGGTCATGGAGTGCGAGAACTGGGAGGGGTCGCCGGCCCCGGCCGCGACGCCGAGCGCCCGCCACGCGGCCTCGACCGCGCCGCTGGGTGCGGCTCCCGGCGCGGTCAGCAGCTCGACCTGGTCGCGGAACCCGACCAGGGCGACGGCCAGCCGCCCGGAGGCGGCGCCGATTGTGTCCAGGTAGAGGGGCGTGGCCACGCGCGGGCCGTCCGCCGCCTCGGCCAGATGCTGCAAGGCCGAGCGCACGTCGGCCGCGGCGGCGGCCTCGGCGGGATGGGCGTCCCGCAGCGCCCGCTCGGCGGTCGCGAACTCCTGCTCCAGCTGCTCGGCCTGCAGCGCCACGGACGCCTCCTCGGCCCGCTCGGCCAGCGCCAGCATGACCACGGCGTCGCGCACCAGCCGTCGGTCGTGCACCGGCGACAGGTCCGCGCCCAACGCCAGGTAGCTGTGCTCACCGTCCGCCTCGAACGCGATCAGATAGACGCGTGCCGCCAGCCCCGGCTCGCTGGCCATCACCGCCGCCACCTGCTCGCCGTCGCCGGCCAGGCTCTCGGCGGCATCACGGGCAGCCTCCAGCTCCAGCTCCAGGCTCATGCCGCAGGCGTCTCCGCCGGCTGCACCGCGAGCCGCATCTCCAGCGCGACCAGCGCGGCGGCAGCCAGAGCCGCCCATGCCAGGGCCGGCACCAGCAGCGCGGCCGAGATCAGGGCGCCTGCGATGCCGAAGAAGATGATGCCCATCTCATTCGTCGTGACGGAAGCGACATCGTCCGGGCGGCAGCGCAGGTGGCAGACAAGGCCCACCACGTAGGCCACCGCGAGCGGTATCAGCTTCGGCTCGGCCACCGCGGCACCGGCCGCCGAAGCCAGTGCCACCGACCCCCAGGCGATCGCGTAGAGGCGGCCCCGGCGCAGGCCCAGCAGCACGATGGTGGTGGTCTTGGTGGGCGTGGCCGAGCGGTCGGCCTCGTAGTCGAGGTAGTGGTGCACCATCAGCATGCCGACGGCATACGCGGCCACCGCCAGCGCTGCCACGGCCACCGTCGCCGTGATCCTGCCGCCCTGCAGCACTGCGGCGCCGGTCACGCACAGCCACAGGCAGATACAGGCGATGGCCTCGCCCAGGAACGGCCGGTAGGCGGCGCGCACCGGCGGCAGCGTGTAGAGCACGGCGCCGGCCACGCCGGCCAGGCCGAACGGCAGCATCACCAGGCCGCGCGAGGCGACCAGGGCCAGGCCCAGCACGGTGGTGGCGACGAAGGCGACGGCGAACAGCAGCTTCAGGGCGCGCGGCGTCAGCAGCCCCGCCACCAGCACCTTGCTGCCGCCGGAGATGACGCGCGGCGAGTCGTGACGGTCGGTGCCCGAGCGCCAGTCCTCGATCTCGTTGAGGGTGTGCGCGAGCACGCCCTGGATCAGAACGCCCAGCGCCACGGCTCCCAGGAAGTACCAGCCCTCGACGTCCGATCCGCCGCCCAGAGCGGTGCCGAGAGTGATCGCGGAGAAGCTCCAGAGCAGCACCGGAATCACCCGCAACTCGAGCCACAGACCGCGTGCGACGGCGCCCATGCAGGCCACGATACCAGCGTCCAGTCACCCAAGATTGGTACGTCCGACCCCGTTCGTACCATCACCCGATGACCGCAGCCGAAGTGATTGAGGTGCAGCCCGGGACGTCCGCCGAGGTGGAGGCGTGGAGGCTGCACGTGCTGCTGCAGGCAGGCTATCCGCTGAACGTGGCCGAGCGGATTGCGCTGGCCGACGCCGACCTGCACGTGGCCGTGGACATGCTCGAGCACGGGTGCGCGCCGCAGGTGGCCGTGCGCATCCTCACCTGACCGGCGCGAACTGCCGTTGAGGGCGATACTGCCGCCATGAGCGCGAAGCCCCAGCCCGTGCAGTACGGCGATCGCCAGGTCTACTCGGTGGCCGGATTCAACCACGGAGTGGGTGGCTGGCTGCAGCGCCTACCCGAGGTGTGGGTGGACGGGGAGGTGGCCGAGATGAAGCAGCAGAGCGGCTGGACGTACGCCTACCTGACGCTGAAGGACCCGGGTGAGGGCGCGTCGCTGCAGGCGCTGGTGCCGCGCTCGCGGCTGGAGGCGATCCAGCCGCCGCTGCGGCCGGGAGACCGGGTGCACGCGCGGGGGCGGGCGGAGCTGTATGCGAAGCGGGGGGAGCTGCGGCTGCGGGTGAGCGCGATCGAGCCGTTCGGGCTGGGCCTGGTGCTGCGGCAGATCGAGGAGCTGAAGCGACGGCTGGGCGAGGAGGGGCTGTTCGCACCTGACCGGAAGCGGCCGCTGCCGCTGCTGCCCCGGGTGGTCGGGGTGATCTGCGGGCGTGACGCCGCGGCCAAGCGCGACGTGATCGAGACCGCCGGCGTGCGCTACCCGCCGGCGCGGTTCCGGGTGGCGGAGGCCGCCGTCCAGGGGCCGGGCGCGGTGCCGCAGATCCTGGCGGCGCTGGAGCGGCTCGACAGGGACGATGAGGTGGACGTGATCGTGCTGGCACGCGGCGGCGGCAGCTTCGAGGATCTACTGCCGTTCTCGGACGAGCGGCTGGTGCGAGCGGTGGCGCGATGCCGGACGCCGGTGGTGTCTGCGATCGGGCACGAGCAGGACACGCCGATCGTCGACCACGTGGCCGACGTGCGGGCGGGTACGCCCAGCCTGGCCGCACGGCTGGTGGTGCCCGACTACGCGGCGATCACCGCCGACCTGGACGATCTGGCCGCGCGCGCCGGGCGGGCGCTGCAGACGAGAACCCACCGCTGCCGGGAGTCGCTCGCGATGCTGGTGTCGCGCCCGGCGTTCGCGGACCCGCGCAGCTGGATCACCGTGCGGCGGGAGTCGCTGCTGCGGGTGCGCGACGGTCTCGACCGCTGGCCGGGCGGCCGCCTGGAGCGGGAGCGGGTGCGGATCGGGCATGCGTTCGATCGCCTGCGGCTGCTGGGGCCGGCCGCGACGCTCGACCGCGGGTATGCGATCGTGCAGGATGCAGCGGGCACGGTGGTGACGGCGGCCGAAGCGGTCACGGCGGGTCAGCGGATCGGGGTGCGGCTCTCGCAGGGCCGGATCGCCGCGACGGTCGAGGAGGTGACGGAGTGAGCGACGAGATGACGTTCGAGCAGGCACGGGCGGAGCTGGAGCAGATCGTGCGACGGCTGGAGGACGGGCAGATCTCGCTGGACGAGTCGCTGAAGCTGTGGGAGCGCGGCGAGCAGCTGCACGCGCTGTGCCTGGCCCGGCTGAATCAGGCCGAGCAGCGGGTGGGTGAGCTGCTGGAGCGGCTGGGCCGCTCGGACCCCGGGCAGCCGTAGCGATCTAGCCTGGGACAGTCGCCAGCCACGCCCGCACCGACTTCGCGGAGCGCAGGCGCAGGATCCGTTTGTCCGCGCACTTTGGCGACGCGAACAGCTCCGGCAGTGAGTGCTCGTAGATGCGGTGCTGCGTGACCGACCACCCGAGCAGCGACTCGCGGCCCCAGAACAGGCCGCCCAGCGTCTCGCGGTTGCCGTTCCAGAGCTCGGTGCGGCGCAGCACCCGGCCGAGCGAGCGGCGGGCCGTGCGCAGCATCGACACGTGCAGCGGCAGGTCGAGCCAGATCAGCGTGTCGGCCGCCTCGGGCACCATCGTGCCGAGCTTGCGCTGGTAGCCGCCGTCGACCACCCAGCATTCGCCGGCGATGACGGCCGCCACGTCGGCGCGGAACTGCTCGAGCTCCGGCTCAGCCCAGTCCGGGCCGTGGTGCATGGCGTCCAGCTCGATGTGAGGAACGCCCAGCCGGCCGGCCAGCTCGGCCGCGAGCGTGGTCTTGCCCGACCCGCTGATCCCGATCACCCACACGCGCCGCATGCGGCGAAGCTCGTCCACCGAAGGAGCCTCACGCGCCGGGCTGGTTGTGTCAACCACCGCCGCCCGGGGTCGAGCGGTCCGGGGCCGGCCGCGGCCGGCCCCGGACCGATCGCGCTACGGCGTCACCAGCGAGATCCGCGTCGACCAGTTCCCCAGCGGGGCCCGCGTCATTCCGCACGTGCCGAACGGAGACCGAGCCGTGTCCACGAGGAAGCGCGTCAGGGAGCAGCGCTGACCGATGTACTCCGACGCGATCCAGACTCGGTCGCCGGCCGGAATCGCGGCGCCGTAGTCGCCCCAGCGCGGGGTGAACGGCGGCCCGAAGGCCGGGTAGTCGCTGAACGAGTCGGACGGCCCGACGCCGGGCGAGGCGACGTGCACCGCACCGACCTGGCCACCCTGCACGAGCGCGTATGCGGCGCTCGGGTAGTAGCCGTGGCCGCCCAGCGTGACCGCAATCGCGCCCTTGCCGTTGTGCAGCATGGCGATCGCCGGGTAGCTGATGCTCTCGCCGGCCACGGCGAACGTTCCCGTGTGGACGAGATGCGCGTCCAGGCGGCCGTCGCGAATCACCGGGGCGACCGCGTAGTAGGCCACGCCGGGCACGCTGTGCCCACCCGCCCAGACGCCCGTGTCGAGGGCGCCCCAGACGAGCCCGTTGTTGAGCACGGTCTGCTGCATGCGGCTGTCGTTGGTGTCGAGGTGCGCCAGGCGCTGGAAGTGCGCCGGTGGCTGGCCGGGCGGGACGATGCTGCCCGAGAAGTACTGCCAGCAGCCCTGTCCGAACGGTGTTGCCATGCTCCTGTCGTTGAGGCAGCTCCGAAGCGGTGTTGGGCCTGGCTTCTGTTCGGCGGCCGGGGGCTGGACATACCGCGGCACGCGCACGAACTGGGCCTGCAGCCGCGGGGCGGCATGCAAGAGCGACAGTCGGCGCGTGTGCGTGAGCGCCCATGTGGCGATCTGACTCGACGAGCCGCTGCCCACCTCCCCGGCGGCATTCGAGCTCAGGAAGAACTCGGTGCCACCGGCGGCGTCGCTGAAGTCGCCGGTCGTCGGCCACACGGTGAAGCCGAGCTGTCCACCCACGTGCAGGTTCTGGTACAGCAGCACCCGCGGGTGGCTCGCCCACCCGACCAGCTGCCGCTTGGAGATGGCGTAGAGCTGGGCGCCGTGGAACTCGAAGTCCCCGGCTCCGTACTCGTTGTCGGTGATGTAGATGCCGTTGCGATCGCCACCGATGTGCGGATAGTCGCTCTCGCAGACGCCGCCGCTGCAGTGGTGATTCGGCGTGCCCTGCGTGCCATCGTTCTGAGTCGGCAGCCGGTATACGCGCCAGCGGCCGAGCGGGTTCGCGGTACGGCTCACCGCAAGGTCGAAGTGCTGCTTCCCGGTGAGCGTCCCGTCTGGCAGCGAATCGAACGTCCACACGAGGTTGAACCAGCGCTGCGTCTGCGGGTCGAAGTAGCAGCTCGGGTCACCGAGACTCGGTCCGAACACGCCCGTCTGACGGTTGATGGCAGCCCGGTACCCGAAGAACGTGTTCAAGTCGATCGGCTGGGTTGCCGGCCTGCCGTCCTCATGAAACACCCGCATCACGGTGTTCACGGTCTCCAGGACGAAGCCATTGCCGGCGCAGAGTCCCTGGTCTGGCGGGTCGACGGTGAACTGGTTTCCGTTGTTGGCGAATCGCTCCTGGAAGAGATTGAGGCCCTGCCAGCTTCGATCGAGGCCGACCGCGCCCGTCACCCCGACGGTGGACCCGCTCAGCGGCTTCGCCGCGGTCAGCGGCCGCACGCTGCGAGGATTGCGCACCAGCGGGACGCTGCGCGCGGAGCCGATCGTGCCCGCGTCCGCCTCCGCGGTGAACGGGCGGATCTCGAGCTGGGTGATCCCGAACGAGCCGATCGAGCCGGCGCCCATGGTCGTGGTACCGCCGCGATGCATCTGCTGCTCCAGCGGCGCCGCCGATGCCTGCGCCGAAAAGACACACGCAGCGACAGCGCCCGCAGCACATGCCAACAGCCGCGATTTCCGGATCATTCTCTCCCCCTTGTCAAAGCCTGCGGAACGACCGTTCTCATGCCCAGACGGCAGCGACCACCATACCCGCAGAACGGGTCAAGTGCCACCTCAGACGTTGGCTGCAACAGCAACGGTCCTCAGGGAGGGATCAGCCGGTCACGTCGAGCAGCGTCTCGACGCCGCGGCGCTCGAGCCCGCGGGCCACGATCAGCCGCTGGATCTCACTGGTGCCCTCCCAGATGCGGTCGACCCGCAGCTCGCGCAGGAACCGTTCGGCCGTGTTCGTGCGCATGTAGCCGCGGCCACCGAACGCCTGCACCGCACGGTCGGCGCAGCGGTGGGCCGCCTCGCTGGCGAACAGCTTGGCCGCGCTGGCCCGGTGGTGCACCAGCTTGCGGTCGGCGGCCGGGTCGTCGGCCATGCAGGCCACGTGGTAGACCAGCAGCCGCGCCGCCAGGCAGTCCGACGCCGAGTCGGCCAGCGGGAAGCTGACGCCCTGGAAGTCGAAGATGCGGGAGCCGAACTGCTGGCGCTGGATCGTCCAGTCGACCGTCTCGTCCAGCAGCCGCCGCATCGCGCCCACGCAGCGGGCGGCGATGTGGATCCGCTCCTCGACGAACCACTCGTTCTGCAGCTGGGCGCCCTTGCCCACCAGCTCCGGCCCGCCCAGCACCGCGTCCGCCGGCAGGTCGCAGTCGAACCGGATGGTGGGATGCCCGTGCGGGTAGTTGTGGGTGAAGGGCGGATCGTCCACCACCTCGATTCCCGGCGTCTCGCGGTCGACCAGAAACAGCGTCGGCAGCAGCTCACCGTCGCGCAGCACGTTCACCATCACGATGAAATAGTCGGCGACGTCGCCGGTGGTGACAAACCACTTCTCGGTGCTGAGGTGCCAGCCGCCGGCCGTCTCGACCGCCGTGCCGGCGATCGCACCCGAGTCCGACCCGGCACCGCCCTCGGTGACGGCGTAAGCGTCGGCGCGCTCGCCGCGCAGCGTCGGGCGCAGGTACCGCTCG
>Ga0207657_10002906_pt1 | contig 18392 bp, 19 predicted proteins | sample KBSC33metaG_FD_184316 | JGI IMG/M metagenome (GOLD analysis project Ga0207657, IMG submission 184316) | Corn rhizosphere microbial communities from Kellogg Biological Station, Michigan, USA - KBS C3-3 metaG (SPAdes) (version 2) | ecosystem: Host-associated > Plants > Roots > Rhizosphere > Soil ... | reverse complement strand
GCAGGCAGGCATCGCCGTTACAGAATATTCGCCCCGAAAAGTAAAGCAATCTATTACTGGGAACGGAAATGCAGACAAATTGCAGGTTTTGAAAATGCTGCAACGCCTTATTGCTTTTGATGAAAATCCAAAATACTATGACGCGACGGACGCCCTTGCTGTGGCGGTTTGTCACCATTTCCAGGGAAATGCATTATTGAATCATTCGTCCAAAAAATTAAATGGATGGAAAGATTTTTTAGTTCAAAATCCGGGAAGAATGAAATAGGAGCAAAGTTTTAGATAGTTTAGAAAAAAAGTTTAGATGGTTTAGATCGTTGAATTAATTCTTCTAAACCATTCTAAACCCTCTAAACTCTTCTAATCCACCAATTTTTTATTTGTCCTAAAGCAGGTTCCTTTAAAAAGTGCGACAACGTGATTGTGTTGGTTAGTAATAGAAATTTGATATAAGCCCGTGGATTTTCCGTTGTGGATTTCTTTGGCTTCTGCCATTAAAATATCACCGACATGCACAGGTTTTATAAAGTTGATGGAAGTATCTAAAGCCACCGATAAATTATTTCTGTTATTGCATGCAAAGGCAAAAGCGCTATCGGCCAGCGAAAAAGTGACGCCGCCATGCACGATGCCAAACGCATTTATCATCTCGTTCCTGATAGTCATTTTTATTTTGCTATAGCCTTCATTGATTTCTACTGTTTCAATTCCAAGCCATTTACTAAAAAGGTCTGTTTCCATCATCCGGGCAACAACCTTTTGTGCAAAAGCATTTTTATCCATTTTGTTATAATGTTTAATGCTTACAAGGTAGGAATTTATTTCGTTTGAAGATATGAGATAGAAAGGATTAGAAACCCGTAACATGAGATATGGAAGAAACCAGTGAGACACGGGTTTAGGAGATTTGTATTTCGGTTTATTTCTTCGTTTACTGTTGTTTAAAGAAGATAAAAAATAAAATACGATATGAAAATTGTGTTCATTTTGCTTTTTACTTTATTTGCGTTATCATCTTCTGCCAAAAAAAAATCTAACTGGCTATTTCAAAGTGTATTAATTTTGGCGGATTAGTTTCAAACCTAACTTTTTCCTCTATTAAGTCGTAGCCTCTTTGCATCCTTAGCCAAAAATCAGCATTGCCGCCAAAGACTTTTTCAATTCTTAGGGCTATGTTAGGAGTAATTGACCCTTTGCCATTGGCAATTTTGGATAAAGTCAACCTTGATACTCCCAACAACTCCGCAGCTTTGCCAATGCTTAATTGATTAGACTCTATTACATCCTCTTTTAAAATAATGCCGGGATGAATATTTGTTTTGTTAGCTCTTTCCATTTTATTCAATTTAATGTGTATCTAAATAATTCAAATCATAGGCATTTCCATCTTCAAACCTGAAAATGATACGCCAGTTACCCGAAACATTCAATGACCAAAACCCTTTTAAATCGCCCTTTAAAGGGTGAGGACGTAGAAATTTAAACGCTTCAAAGTCTTGTGGCACTTTTTCCAAATAATGAATAATGTTAAGCAACTTTTTAATTTTGTGTAGATTTTCTGTGGGCAATTTACCGGCATCACCCTTAGTCCAAAATAATTTCAATCCTTTATGCTGTATAGATTTTATCACTATTATTTTATTAGTTGCACACTGTAAATATACAATATGCAATACAGAGAAGAAAATTTATTTAATTTTAAGATTAACAGGTAGTGCTGTATATCATGCGGCGAATGATGTTGCTTCCCAGGGCAGAAAAGAAATAAAAATCCTGATTATTCCTGCCCGACTGTGTCATTCAGGCGGGTGTTGGCTTACTGCACACTGATTAGGATACAACACCAATAAACTTCCATACCTCCAATCTGTTTTTTTTGTAGTTTTATTTTTTTCAAAAATTGTTTTATGTACACAAAATCCCGGATGCAGGAATTAGAAAACCTTACGAAAGCCCTTTTAAAAAATGGCGGAACTTTAAATGAGTTAAGAGATGTGCTTCGTTTTCATGAGTACCGGTATTATGTTTTGAACGACTCCCTTATAACCGATCCGGAATATGACATGCTTTTTAAAAAATTAGAAAAGCTTGAAAATGAAAATCCTTCTTTAATTACGCCAGATTCTCCCACGCAAAGAGTAGGCAACAGTCTCAATGCCGATTTTATAACGGTACCACATTTAGTTTCGATGCTGAGCCTGGAAAACAGTTACAATCCCGAAGACTTAATAGCCTGGGACAACCGGTTAAATACGCTGGCAGATCATCAAAAGATTTCTTTTAGCGTAGAACCAAAATATGACGGGGCCAGCATTTCCTTAATTTATGAAAATGACTTTTTAGTGCGTGGCGCTACACGGGGCGATGGTATTGCGGGAGATGACATTACCACTAATATCAGGCAAATCGGTTCTATTCCTTTATCGGCAAAGTTTAGCGATTATGGAATTGAAAAAATAGAAATCCGCGGTGAAGTTTTATTGAACAAAGAGAATTTTAAAAAATACAATGAATCGCTGGCAGAAGAGGGATTGTCGCCGCTGGCCAATCCGAGAAATGCTGCGGCAGGTTCATTAAGAATGAAAGATCCCGCATCGGTAAGAAAGCGTAAACTTGAAGCGATTTTATATCATGTAAGTTTTATTCAACTCAATAAAAAAAGTGCGAATAAATATCCTGAATTGTTGAACACGCATTCAGGGATTTTGCAAATGCTTTCGGAGTGCGGCTTTCGTACGCCCGTGAAGCAGGTGAAGGTTTTCAGCCATATCCGGGATGTGGTAAATTTCTGTCTTGAATTTGAAACAAAACGCGATGAGCTTCCCTACGAGATAGACGGAATGGTTGTGAAAGTAAATGAAATAGAAATACAGCAGCAGGTGGGCAGCACCACGCATCATCCGCGCTGGGCCATCGCTTATAAATTTAAAGCAAGGCAGGCAACATCCAAATTACTCAATGTAGAATTCCAGGTGGGGCGTACAGGCTCTATCACGCCTGTCGCAAAAATTGAACCTGTACCAATCGGCGGCGTTACGGTTTCATCAGTGTCGCTTTTTAATGAAGGAATTATTGAAGAAAAAGATTTACGTTTAGGCGACACCGTTATAGTGGAAAGAGCCGGCGATGTGATACCTTATATTGTAAAACCATTGACCGAATTAAGAACCGGGAAAGAAACTAAAATTGTTTTTCCAACCAAATGCCCGGTATGTGGCGATCCTTTGATAAAACCGGAAGGAGAAGCAGTTTGGCGCTGTGTGAATATCAACTGTGAGGCCCAGGTGGTGGAGCGCATTATTCATTTCGTAAGCAAAGATGCGATGGATATGAAAACCTTTGGCGAAGCCAACGTCAGGAAGTTTTATGGAGAAAAAATCATTACCGATATTCCTTCTATTTATACTATTGATTTTGAAAAAATTGCCGGGCTGGAAGGGTTTAAACAAAAATCTATTGACAATCTGAGATCGGCTATTGAAAATTCAAAGAGGCAAAATCTGAACCGGTTAATCTATGGATTGGGAATAAGATATGTAGGAGAAACAACCGCAAAAACTTTGGCCAAAAGTGTGGATACCATATTTGATCTTAAAAATTTCTCCATAGAAGATCTACAGCAATTAAAAGATATTGGAGGAAAAGTAGCTGAAAGTGTTTTCAATTTTTTTCATAATGAAGACAACCTGAAAATGCTTGAAAAGCTTGCTGATAAAGGAATCAATATCAAGGGAGATAAAACTGAAGCCGTTGCAGGAAAATTCTCAGGGCTTACTTTTTTATTTACCGGAACGCTGCCTACTTTGAAAAGGACCGATGCCGAAAAAATGGCTGAAGATAATGGCGGCAAGCTACTTTCATCGGTAAGCAGCAACCTGAACTTCTTAGTTGTTGGCGAATCAGCAGGTAGTAAATTAGATAAGGCAAAAAAAATAAAATCCATTAAAATTATTAATGAGGAAGATTTTTTGAATATGATACAAAGTTAGTTTTGTAACTTCATCACTTAAACGTTAGATATGATCAAAAAAATTAAAGGAGAAAATTGGGAAATAATTAAGTTCAAAGGCTCTAAAACCATGCGAAATAAATATGCCATTTCTTCTCACGGGCGCGTTGCCAGCTATAAAGAAGATATTCATGAAGATGGAAAATTACTTAATGGCTCATTAACATCGGGGTACAAAACATTGAACCTGCACATAGATGGAAAAAACAGCACGCTTTATTTTCACAGGGAAGTAGCCACAGCGTTTAATAAAAAAGATTCTCCCAAACAAAAGCTGGTGATCCATATCAATCACGATAAAACTGATAATAACGCTAAGAATTTAAAATGGGCCTCCCAGCAGGAAGCAAATGATCATCAACAAAAAAGCCCTAAAAAATTAGCCTACAAAAAAATACAAACAGAAAGATCCAAAGGTTTGAAACTTACCACCACACAGGTAAAGGCAATCAAAAAAATACTTGAAAACCCGAGGAGAAAACTTACCAACCAGCAAGTGGCAGACAAATTCAACGTTAGCTCTATGACCATTTACAGAATAAAAAGAGGAGAGAACTGGGGGCAGGTTTAGTTAGTTTATAGTTCGTAGTTCATAGTTCAAAAAAAAATCTTAGTAAAAAATAAAAGTATTTTGTAATTGTGATTTCTTCTTCCACCATAACCTTTCTTAAAGCGCTTAAAAAAAATAACAACAAACCCTGGTTTGATAAGAACCGTGAAAAATACAATGCTGCTAAATATAATTTAGAAGAATTTGTTGCTTTACTGTTGCAAAAAATGGTTTTGTTTGATGAAGACATGAAAGAGCTTACCGCAAAAAATTGCACTTTCAGAATCAACCGGGATATTCGTTTTTCAAAAAACAAAACTCCTTACAAAATCAATCTCAGCGCGTCTTTTAACCGCGGTGGCAAAAAATCAATTTACGGAGGTTATTATTTTCATTTGCAGCCGGGCGGAAATAGTTTTGTGGGCGGCGGACTTTGGATGCCCGAACCCGAAAACCTGAAAAAGCTACGCCAGGAAATTGATTATTGTTTTCCTGAATTCAAAAAGATTATCGGTGCAGCAGCATTTAAAAAGTATTATGGTGAATTGGAAAAAGATGAAAAGCAAATGCTGGTAAATATTCCCAAAGGATATGATAAAGAAAATCCTGCTGTAGATTACCTTAGAATGAAAAGCTATATCGCTACAAAGAATTTATCTGACGAGGAAATCCTTTCTCCTAAATTAGCCGACGAAGTAATTCAGTCTTTCAAAGCATTGATGCCGTTGGTAAAATTTATCAACAGGGCGTTTGAATAAGAACAGAAGGAACAGTAAACAAATAAAAACAGGGTTTTTAAATTTTAAAATACCATACAGGTTACAGCTTCATTTCTGATAAATCGACAATCTTAGCATTTCAGCATCTGATAAAAGTTAAACCCTGCCTGAAAAATCACAAACAATTTTCAATTTGTATATTTGGATAAGTAAAACAGGAAATTAAATTTTGTAAACATGAAGTCGTCATCTGTTGTTGAAAGATTGCTAAAAAACATGGATAACATGCATGAGTTAGGCCGCCAGCGTGCCTTTGAATTAGGGAATCCTTTCTATGGCCAATTTAGAGAGGATGGCGAATATTGGCGCAAGGAACTTCCCACCGGAGAAAAATTTTTAGTGACTATCGAAGTTATAAAGGACGAACATGATATGCCTGTAGCAATTAAAGATACCATTATAAAAAAATTAGAAGATAAATGAAAACGCCGGAATTGATATTTGTTGCCGGTTGCAACGCTTCCGGAAAATCTACTTTTATCCGGACCAGGCTGAGCGAATTATCAGGCTTCGAGATAATAATGACAGATGTTTATAAAGGTAGAACGAAAGAAATATTCGAAAAGGCTCTCTACCGTAAAAAAGATATTTTAGTTGAGACTGTTTTTAACGATGAGTCATTTAAAAACCTGGTTGACCAAGCAAGAAAAGCAGGTTATCAATCATCTCTTGTTACACTTTTTTTGGATAGTATGGAACAGTCTTTAGATAGAGTTACAATTCGTGGAATGCAGCAGGGTGGAATAACCATTTCAGGAAGCAATGTCAAAATTAATTTCAATGAGAGCTTTAAAAATATAGCTTCTTACTTTTTTTATTTTGACAAGAGCGATTTTATTTATACCGGAACGGATGGTGAAAACCAAAAAATTATGAGTTTTCAAAAAACTGAAATTATAACCTATCGATCCAACAATTTGCAGTACCCGCAAAGATTTGCTCAGTTTGGTTTTAGTAAAAACCGGTTAAATGAAAAAGCATTTAAAACCATAACTGCTAATCGGAATTTTTCGCAGTCGCATCTGAAATAAATCGAAAAGAAAAACCCCGTTTTTAAATTTCAAAAACAGGGTTTTTATTTATCAGGAAATCCTCAAAATTATACGTTAACACTATTCAGGACTTTTGGGATATGAACTTCAATGTTCATGTTTTTATTATCTCTCTTTAGTTCAATTTTATAATCATTTTTATTTTCAGATTGTATTACCTGCGATCTTACATCATTGGCATCCTTAATTTTTTCACCGTTGATTTGTGTAATGATATCGCCTGTTTTTAACCCTGCTTTTTGGGCTGCGGATCCTTGTTCCACATTTAATATTTTGGCGCCGTTGCCATCTTCGGTATCTTCTATTTTTATACCAAGCCTTGCCCGGTTGTTACGAAAATAAAATTGATTCCCCGGCATTTGTGGCATCCTGAAATCATGATTATTTCCGTTGAAATATTGACCCATCATGTTTCTGAGACTATCCAAACTATAAGTCATTGCTCCGCTGCCGGGCGCTTTACCTAATTCTATTTTTACAGAATTGCTGTTCCCGTTTCTTAAATAGTACAGCGTCACCACATCACCGGGCTTATATGATTGAACAGCGTTTCTCAAATCATCCGGTGTTTAAATTTCTTTATCGCCAAACTTCGTGATAATATCATCATCTTTCAATCCGGCTTTTTGAGCGCCGCTTTCATCAATTATATTTTTGATAACGACACCTTTGTCAACTTTAGCAGTAAGTACACCTAAGAAGGCTTTATCAGAATTGCCAAAAAAGGTAAAGCTTTGCGCGGGAGCGTTAAAACTATTTCCATTGCCTCCCATAAAATTTCTTTTAAATACAGTAACATCACCGTTATAATCAGCCAGGGGCTTTCCGTTTATCGTTATGTTATTGCTGTCAATTACGATGGTTGTCTTTGACGGGGCATCATTGTTTTTACGGATAATAATTTCTTCGTTTTTCTTTAATTGGGATTGTTCTTTTTGAGCAAAACCATTGGTAGCGAACAATCCGCAGCAAACTGTAAATGCTGCTGATAAAAAAATTGTCTTCATTTTATATGATTTTGAATTAAAAAAATTTACTTTCTCAAAGTAAACCAGAGCCGAAAAAAAACAAATTTTTTGAAGAATATATAGCCTAACGTTAACTTAAAATTTCATCCAGACTTTTATGCTTTGAAAATATTATCAATATTTTTCGAGTGGCTTTTCCTCCGTATCCCATACCATTGGGTGGTATTGAACTTCAAAAAAATCGCAAAAAACTTTATAATTTAATTTCGGCCATTTTCTTTTATCCTCTGTTATTTCTGCCAGTTCATCAGTCATGATCTTTTGGAAATTCTTCTTTAACCAATCATTAACCTCCTGCTCTGAATCATTTTCATCAACCAGGTAAATGACGCTTTTCCCGGACTCAACAATACCACTTTCTTTCTTAGCCCATTCTATAAAAGCAGGTTTGTGGCTTGCCAGGAAAGCGCTTCGATTTACAATTCCTTCTTCATATTGATCATTTTCGAGTAAATCATCGTCGTCAAAATCTTCATCATCAAAGTCTTCATCATCAAAATCTTCGTCATCGAAATCCATATCTTCAGTCATCATATCCATAAGTGGAACGCAGTTAAGCATTACTTTCATCAAGCCACTGCTATCTTCTTTTAACTCATAATCCTTGATAAAAATGGTATGCTCCGGATATTTCTTTTGTTTGTCTTTTTCCATTTTCTTTATCAGCTCCGTCTGCTTTTTATTAAACCCCGCTTCGGCTATTACCGACTTTAAACTATCATGATACCCCGGAATTCCCAATGATTTTGGAATGGCCAGATTCCACGCTACTATCCCAAGTTGTAAGGTTTCCTCCAATTCGTCTGCTGTAGGATTCGCATCCATATAAGGTTTTATCAAATCAATCAACATAACAGAATAGTTGCCGTCTTCATCTGTAATTACCGGAATATCCGGATTTTTTTTCTTCGGTGAATTTTTCTTCTTTTTGTTTTGATCCGAAAAGTTTCCTTTAATGACTTTCATGCTTGTTCTATTTGCTGAATGATTAAGGTATTTAATTTTTACTTCTTTAAATGGTTCAATTTTTATTCTTTACAAATCTTTGGCATTCTATAATTTTTCACAATCTTTTAAATTTATTTTATATCAGCGATTTTACTTTCTGAATTACCTCATCTAATTTAGAAACATCCTGACCGCCAGCAGAAGCCAATGTTTTTTGTCCGCCGCCGCCGCCTTTTATAAGTGGCGCCACGGTTTCTTTAATGATTTTAACTGCATCCATTTTTTTTGAAGAAACTAAATTATCATCAATCGCTACTACCACAGTTGCCTTGCCTTCAATATCAGCGCATAAAACAATTACATAATTTTTAAAATTCTCTTTTAACAGCAAAGCAAGTTTTTTCAACAAATCCGCATTTGAAACAGAAACTATTTCTCCAATAAAATCTACATCATTTATTAAGATAGCTTTCTTGCTTATTTGTTCGTTTGCTGTAGCAAGTATTTGGGATTGTAAATGATCAACTTCTTTACTTAATTTTTCTTTTTCTGATAAAAGCGATTCCAATGCTTTCTGAATATCTTTCGGATTTTTTAATTGTTCTTTTACCGATCTTAATTCTTCTAATTCATTATTAATAAAATCTTCTGCGGCTTTTCCGCTCATTGCTTCTATGCGGCGTAAACCAGCGCCCACAGCAGTTTCGTTAGTGATTTTAAAAATCCCCAATTCGCCTGTACTTCCTACGTGAGTGCCACCACACAATTCAATTGAGTATTCAGGATCCATTATTACAACACGAACCACGTCGCCATATTTTTCTCCAAACAAAGCCATCGCGCCCGTTTTCAACGCTTCTTCTTTTGGCAATTGTTTTATTACCACGGTAATATTTTCTCTTATTTTTTCATTAACTATTGCTTCAACTTTTTCAATTTCTTCTCTATTCATTTTGGCAAAATGAGAAAAATCAAAACGCAGGTAATCTTCATTTACCAGGCTTCCCTTTTGTTGCACATGCGTTCCTAAAACTTTTCTTAAAGCCGCATGCATCAAATGCGTAGCGCTGTGATGAACGGCTGTTTTTTTTCTTTTTTCAACATCAACTTTTGCAATAACCTTCGCATTAATATTTGCCGGAAGTTTTTCAGTAAAATGAAGAATAAGCTCATTTTCCTTCTTAGTATTTACTACCGGAATTTCTTCTTCACCAAATATCAAAACTCCTGTATCGCCTACCTGGCCGCCACTTTCAGCATAGAAAGGTGTAGTATCTAAAACAATCTGAAACGTTTCTTTTCCTTTTGATTTTGTTTTTCTGTATTTTAAAACCTTACTTTCTGTTTCTAATAAATCATAACCAACAAATTTTGAAGAAACATTTTCATTTACTACAATCCAATCTTCAGTATCAACAATTGCGGCAGCGCGACTGCGATCTTTCTGTTGCTGCATTTCTTTTTCAAAACCAATTTCATCAACACTAAAATTATTTTCTTGGGCGATTAGTCGAATTAAATCTATTGGGAAACCATAGGTATCATATAATATGAAGGCCAAGTCGCCAGAGATACACTTTTCTTTAAGAAAATAACCTTTGGTATATTCTCCTAAAGTTCTCTCTAAAATTGGCTTATTTGTAATCCCAGATTCTTTAGTTTCATGGTATACTTGAAATAAAATATTGAGCATTTTTAAGCCATTTTCCAATGTCCTTAAAAAATTATTTTCTTCTTCATGAATCACTTTCCCTACAAAATCTTTTTGCTTATCTAACTCAGGAAATACATTTTTAAATTGCTCCGCTATTACCGGAACTAATTTGTAAAGCAAAGGTTCTTTTACATTGAGATAAGAAAAATAATAACGAACCGCTCTCCTTAAAATTCTTCGTATAACATAGCCCGCACCAGTGTTGGAAGGCAGTTGCCCGTCCGTGATGGGAAAAGCAATTGCGCGAATATGGTCTGCAATTACGCGAAATGCAACAGCTTCTTTCGAATCAGAATAATCATATTTTTTCACAGATATTTTTTCAATCTCAGCAATTGTTCCTGTAAAAATATCCGTATCATAATTACTTTTTTTATTTTGCAAAACCCTTACCAATCTTTCAAAACCCATTCCGGTATCTACATGTTTTGCAGGAAGCAATTCCAGCGATCCATCTTTTTTTCTATTGAATTGAATGAACACCACATTCCATATTTCTATTACCTGCGGATTATCATTATTTACCAAATCTTTTCCGGGAATTAATTTTTTTTCTTCTTCACTTCTGCAATCCACATGAATTTCGGTACATGGCCCGCAAGGCCCGGTATCGCCCATTTCCCAGAAATTATCTTTTTTATTTCCAAAAATAATCCGGTCTTCACTGATATGCTTTTTCCAGAAATTTATTGATTCATCGTCTCTTGGCAATCCATCTTTTTCATCGCCTTCAAATACAGTAACGTATAAGTTCTCAACAGGAATTTTATAAACTTTTGTAAGCAATTCCCAGCTCCATGCTATCGCCTCTTCTTTAAAATAAGGTTTCGGATTTCCCGTTGCGCTTCCAAAGCTCCAGTTGCCCAACATTTCAAACATCGTGTGATGATAAGTATCTACACCTACTTCTTCAAGATCATTATGTTTGCCGCTTACGCGAAGACATTTTTGAGTATCAGCTACGCGTGAATAAGGCGCGGTCTTATTTCCCAGAAAATATTCTTTGAACTGGTTCATGCCCGCATTGGTAAAAAGTAATGTCGGGTCATTTTTTATCACGATTGGAGCAGAGGAAACGATCTGGTGTTCCTTTGCTTTAAAAAAATCAAAAAAAAGCTGCCTTATTTCTGCGCTCTGCATCATAGAGTGGTGAGTTGTAAAAATTTTTAAAATGTATTGTCCCGTACCTAACGGTTAATGTATTTAAATTTATCTTTGTTTTGTAAATTTTAATGCCGCAAAGGTATTTGGTTTGATTGCATTTACAAACAGGCAGCATTTTTGTAAATCAATCATTATAATTTCTTTTTCATGCTAAATTCCTGAACCAATTATGGCATTATCTCAAATAAGTTTTGATTTTGGAGAAGAGGCTCCACAAAAAGAAGCGCCTAAAAAAATAGCAAAAAAACCTTCGCCTAAAAAGCCGGATATCCGCGAACAGATAAAACCAAAATCTACACGGGGACGGAAAAGTGTTAAAGATTATAATGCTGTGCCGGATGCCATTTCTGTTCCGGAAGATGAAATCCTTTTTCAGAAACAATATTATTCGATTGGCGATGTATCGGCTATGTTTAAAGAAAATAATTCCTTAATAAGATATTGGGAAAATGAATTTGATATTTTAAAACCTAAAAAAAACAAAAAAGGGGATCGCTATTTCAGGCCCGAAGATGTTAAGAACCTTAAAGTAATTTATCACTTATTGCGCGAAAGAAAATACACCATTGAAGGCGCTAAAGAATTTTTAAAAAATAATAAAGCCGCCGGTGAAAAACATGAAATGATAGAATCGCTGGAAAAGATAAAATCCTTTTTATTAGAATTAAAAAGCAATTTGTGAATGACGCTGAAGGCTAAATGCTGAAAGCTGAAAGCTTAATGTTTTACCATTATGAACAAAATATTTATTACTGTTATTTGTCTGTTTACTGCCTGCGCTTCGTTTTCGCAAAAGACCTATGAAATACTTTCCGATTCTGCGGACAATAATTCTAAAATGCTGCGTGGAATAATTACCAAAGAAGACATCAATAATGATACTGCCTTTAAATGGTATTCAGAAAGTTTAAAAATATATACTCATCCCGATAGCAGTGCTGTAGCTGCTTTCAGGGCTAATAAAGATAAAATATACTTTATTGTTTTTGGCGGTACCTGGTGCGAAGACACTCATTTCATAATACCAAAATTTTTTAAAATACAGGAAGCAAGCGGTTTCCCTGAAAACAGAATTCTATTTTTTGCTGTTGACAGGCATAAGCATTCTATCGGCAACCTTGCGCAGGCAATGCATGTAACCGCTACTCCAACAATCATTGTAATGAAGGATGGGAAAGAGATTGGCCGCATTGTAGAATATGGAAAGACCGGCTATTGGGATAAAGAACTCGCAAAAATTATTAACGATCCTCAATAGCTAAAACTCCGGATATATTCTTCACGTTTCTAAGGCAACGAACAGTTGCTTAAAGCTTTCGGATAATCCTGAATCAGCAGACAAAGGAATATTCCAGATTCGTTTATATTGGAAAAGCATCTTTGGGAATTTTAAAATTATAATACAATGAAAACGAAGACTCCACATAAAATCCTCTGGACTATCGGACACTCTACACGAACGTTAGAAGAATTAATAGAAATGCTGCATTCCTTCCAAATTGAAATGCTGGTTGACATTAGAAGCTTTCCCGGTTCACGGCGTTATCCGCAGTTTAATAAAGAAGCCCTTGAAGTTTCTTTGCCTGAAAATAAGATTCAATACATTCATTTAAAAGAATTGGGCGGAAGAAGAAAAGTAAATCCCGATTCTAAAAATACAGCATGGCGACACGTTGCTTTTCGCGGCTATGCCGATTATATGGAAACGGAGGATTTTAAAAAAGGAATCCTGAAATTGGAAACAATTGCCTTACAAAGCAGAACTGCTTTTATGTGTTCAGAAGCCGTGTGGTGGCGTTGTCACCGTTCAATGGTTTCTGATTATCTGAAAGCTCATGGATGGAAAGTAATGCATATTATGGGCGTGGGTAAAGAAGAAGAGCATCCCTACACTGCGCCGGCAAAGGTTGTGAATGGAGAGTTGACTTATAAAGCGGATGAGGGATAACAACCGCCGGAGAATTGTTGAAAACTCCCGGGTTGAAAATAAAAATCCCCGATAATTAACGGGGATTTTAAAAATTAAATGGTTGATTTAAGAGTACAATCTTTTACTGAATAACGCCGCAACCAATCCTGGAGCCTGCATTTCCGGCCGGTTGAGAAACAAAATCGTCCTCACCACCATGTACCATAAAGGCTTTGCCAAGAATATTTGTTTTTGTATCACCACCAAGAGACCATAAGTCTGTTTCCAGTTCCATGCTGCCTTTTCCGTTCATATCCAGCTTTACGTTTCCTATATCTCCGGAATGAAAACTACTGCTTCCCCATTTTCCGTGTTGCGCGTTAGTGGGGTTCCAATGGCCACCGGCAGCTTTACCCATATCGCCACAATCGCCGGTGGCATGAATATGCACTGCTACACTTTTGTTGGCTTTTTGAGGAATATTTAATTCCAATTTCATTTTTACCTTTCCATCCGACTCGGTAGTGAAATCAGCAGTACCACTCAAAGTTGTATCTGTAGTTGCTTTAATATCTGCTACAGCATGTTGCTGCGTGGGAGCCGGTTCTGTCGATGTTGTTTTTGCTGTCGCAACGCTGTCGGAAGCGGCCCCTGTATTTCCCTTAGAATTATTGCCGCTGTTGCAAGACATGATGGCAAAAGAGGTCATCAAAAAAAGACCGGTTGTTTTGAAAGTTTGGATAAGTTGTTTTTTCATTTTTAATTTTATTTATATGAAGAAATGATTGAAGTGTAAACCTGTAATTTACCTAATAATTTAATTCATATCATAAATGATGCCTTATTTTACCTGCTCCTGCAAAAAGAGAAAGTACATTATTTGGGAATATAACAGTTACCAGTAAACGAACTTTTAAGGTACAATTCTATTTACTAAAGAAATCAATCGTGAAGCCGGCTTTATTTTTGAATATACCCGGTAAAAATAAGAATTAATAAAATGAGTCCGACTGCCACTCTGTATATTCCCCAAATACGAAAGCCATGTTTTTTCAAAAATTCAATAAAAAATTTGATGGCCAGCAAAGCAACCACAAAAGCGACAATATTACCGATAAGAAGAAGCTTTATTTCTTCACCTGAAAAACCGCCGCCGTGTGTGTAATGTTTGAACAATTTGTAGCCCGTAGCAGCAAACATAGTAGGTACTGCAAGGAAAAAAGAAAATTCCGCTGCGGCGCTACGGGTAAGCTTTTGCTGCATCCCGCCGATAATTGAAGCCGCGCTTCTGCTCATACCGGGAATCATCGCCAGGCATTGCCAGATGCCGATTGTAAATGATTTGGCATAAGTGACTTGTTTTTCTGAACGTACCGTAGGATGCTTAAAAAACTGATCAATAAAAATCAAAACGATGCCCCCAAGAAGAATGGCAAAGACGACTACCAGCGTACTCCCCATCATTTCGTCAATTTTATCTGCAAGAAATAAACCTAAGATAATTGCAGGGAGTACGCCTATAATTAATTTGAAATAAAAATGAATATTCTTAAAATCAAAAAACTTTTTCCAATATAAAACCACTACGGCAAGAATGGCTCCCAGTTGAATTGCTACCGTAAACATTTTTGTAAATTCATCTTCTTTTATGCCCAACAATTTTTCCGCAATAATCATGTGTCCGGTTGACGAAATAGGGATGAATTCGGTAATACCTTCTACAATGCCGATGATAATGGATTGAACAATGTTCATTTTTTTAAATTATTATTTTGTAAAAAGAGATAAAAAGAAATTGCACAAAAAAAGCGATGAAAGTATCATCGCTTACTTTATATTTTAAGTAATTATTTTTGTTTTTTTATGATAGCATATATTTCTATTATAAAACCGCCTACAATAAGAATGGGTGCTAAAGTTATCCTTCTAAAACTGTAAATAGCGGCATCATTGAAAACATTGGGGTCGGGGCTTTTACCGCCCGCCATAAGAAAAAAACCAAGCGTTAATACTACAGCGCCGATTAACATCCATTTATAGTTATCTTTTGTAAACAATACACTCTCTTCACGTGGAGAATGAATGTCTTTGTGAGCAACGGAAGGAGTAACTTTTTTATTTGTACTCATATTTTATTTTTTATTTGCAATGTTAAGAAATAATTGGATATGTGCTTCTCAATACAATTCATCTAATTTCATCTTTAAATATTTCAAAGCTGAGCGATGCGTGCTCAATAAAGTAATACAGATACCAAGAATAATGATTCCTGCAAATATTAAAAACATGTTCCTGGTATCGTGAAGCAGTCTTAAATAAGGAATAAATTTTTCAGAAAGCTCTATAAATCCTAACATCAACCCAATGGCTATTGCTGAGGCAATGATGCCGTTAATGACAGCGCGCCCATCCAGCGGCCGGGTGATAAAACCGCGCGTAGCGCCTACCATCTGCATTGTTTTTATGATAAAGCGATTGCTATACATAGCCAGCCTGATGGTATTATCTATGGAAACAATTACCAAAAGTGATAGTATAATGGCAACTACCAGTAATATAAGCGTTGTTGTTTTCACAAACTGGCTTACGCCGGCAACAGTTGCCTTAGGGGTTTGAAATTCAGAAACCGTTTGTGGAAAATTGGTCATCAGGCCGTTTTCAAGGCTAGCAAGGCTGTCTTTGTTCACATATTCTGCCTTTACATAGAAATCAATACTTTCCGGCAATGGATTACTGATAGCCAATTTTTTCCATAGCGTATCATTTTCCTGGTTGTATTTTTCAATTGCTTTTTCCCTGGTTACATATTCAACTTTTAAAGCTCCCGGCAGCGCTTCGACATAATTTTTTAAAGAATCTATTTGCTCCTGGCTGGCTGTACGATAAATATAGGCATGGAGTTGAATGTTTTCTTTAAAGTAATCTCCCGTCTTTTGTATGTTCAGGAATATCCAGCCAATGATTCCAAAAAGAAATAACACTAATGAAACGCCTATAATAGCATATACGTAGGAAGGTTTGCCACGTTTCATTGATGCTTTGCCAAATTGAGCCATAATGTAATTATGAATTTATTTTTGTCCGGTTTTTGTGCGGCAGCAAAAATAATTGATTTTAAACAGGTTTAGTATTTTTGCGCCTTTGCAAAGGTTGCTAATGTAATTGACATACTCCATCGAAAACCGTTGCCAATAAATCAATAACATTTCTTTCACAAAAAAGAAATAAAAGGCATACATGATTTTATACTTTGCAGCGAAAGAAAGGAAGTAAATTACTTTTAAATATAAGCATCACATTTTCGGGGACAATATATAATACAAAGAATGGAATACAATTTTAGAGAAATAGAAAAAAAATGGCAGGAAGCGTGGAAAGAAACAGGAATCTACCACGTGAGCAATTCATCGGAAAAACCAAAGTTTTATGTTTTGGATATGTTCCCATACCCAAGCGGTGCAGGTTTGCATGTCGGTCATCCGTTGGGTTATATTGCCAGTGATATTTATGCGCGCTACAAAAGGCTCAAAGGCTTTAATGTATTGCACCCTATGGGATTTGACAGTTTTGGTTTGCCTGCTGAACAATACGCTTTGGAAACAGGACAGCATCCGGCAGTTACTACCGAAAAAAATATTGCAACATTTAAAAGCCAGTTGGACAAAATAGGCTTTTGCTTTGATTGGAGCCGCGAGGTAAAAACCAGCGATCCTGAATATTATCGCTGGACGCAGTGGATATTTCTGCAATTATTTAAAAGCTGGTATAATCATAAAACTGATAAAGCGGAACCAATAGAAACGCTGATAAAAATTTTTGAAGAATCAGGAACTCAAAATTTAGGAAATGATGTTATTTCTTCATTTACTGCTGAGGAATGGAAAGATTTTGATGAAAAGAAAAAGCAGGAAATCTTAATGGATTTTCGTTTGGCATTTTCATCTTACGGCGAAGTGAACTGGTGCGAGGCATTGGGAACTGTTTTGGCAAATGATGAAGTAGTGAATGGTGTAAGCGAACGTGGCGGCCACCCTGTAGAAAAAAAGAAAATGCGGCAATGGTATTTGCGCATTACAGAATATGCCGATAGATTGCTGAAAGGCCTGGAAACAGTGAATTTCAGCGATGCGATGAAAGAAATGCAACGCAATTGGATTGGGAAAAGTGAGGGAGCGGAGATGGAGTTTAGCCTCACCCCTAACCCTCCGCAAGCGGAGAAAGGCCTCACCCCCAACCCCTCTCCTCAGGGAGAGGGGGGAGAGCCACATAACCCTTCGCCAAACGCAACCTTCCGAACAAGCGATTCTAAAATGTGGCCTCTTTTAAAAGATCTTTCAAGAGAAAACAGAAAAGAAAAAACTCCTGCGGAAGATAAGTTATGGCAAAAGTTACGAAACAATCAATATGGAACTAAAGTGAGAAGGCAGCACGTAATTGAAGGTTTCATTATTGATTTTGCTTTCCTGAATGAAAAATTATTAATAGAAGTAGATGGAGATTATCATAACGATCCTGAACAAAAAGAATATGATGATTTAAGAACTGAGTATTTACACAGCCTTGGGTATAAAATAATCCGGTTCACAAATGATGATGTTATAAATAATTTTCAAAAAGTAAGTGATAGTATTAAGCATGAATTAGTTTCTTCCCCCCCCTTCCTTAGGAGAGGGGACGGGGGTGAGGCGAAAAAAAGCGAAGCTTTTTCCATTAAAGTTTACACCACGCGCCCCGACACCATTTTTGGTGTTGATTTTTTAGTACTTGCACCTGAACACGAATTGGTAAATGAAATTACTACGCCTGAACAACGGCAATCCATAGACGAATATCTCACTTATGTAAAAAGCCGCAGCGACAGAGAAAGATTAGCAGAAGTAAAACAAATTACAGGATGCTTTACGGGCGCTTATGCAATCAATCCTTTTGATGGAAAACAAATACCCATCTGGATTGCAGAATATGTGCTGGCAGGATATGGCACCGGCGCTATTATGGCGGTTCCGTGTGGTGACCAAAGGGATTTTGATTTTGCAACTCATTTCAATATCCCTATCACTAATATCATCGGAAATCATTTTAATGGAAAAGAAGCCAATCCTACAAAAGAGGCGGTGTTGGAAAACTCCGGTTTTTTAAATGGATTGTTAATGAAAGATGCGATTAGAATTGCTATCAATAAAATAGAAGAACTGGGGATTGGAAAACGAAAAGTAAATTATAGAATGCGCGATGCGGG
>Ga0207657_10002903_pt1 | contig 18404 bp, 14 predicted proteins | sample KBSC33metaG_FD_184316 | JGI IMG/M metagenome (GOLD analysis project Ga0207657, IMG submission 184316) | Corn rhizosphere microbial communities from Kellogg Biological Station, Michigan, USA - KBS C3-3 metaG (SPAdes) (version 2) | ecosystem: Host-associated > Plants > Roots > Rhizosphere > Soil ... | reverse complement strand
ATGCGCGGGCGCAGTGGTCTGCGCTGCGTCAGTCACCGCATTATGTCGGGGTTGCTGCATCGATCCTGCGCAACGAAGGCGCGGGCGCGCTCGCCAAGCGCATTGTGCGCCGGCTTTCGCGTCCGCATCGCTACGTTCCGCCGCCGGGCGTCGTATTCGCGCAGGAAACCGCGATCGCCCCGCTCGACTTCGCCGCCACCGACGCGCCGCGCGTCTCGATCATCGTGCCGATGTACGGCAAGCCTTTGTACACCTACACCTGCCTGAAGAGCGTGCACGCCAACACGCGCTCCGGCGCCTACGAAGTCATCGTCGTCGACGATGCGTCACCGGAGCCGGCGGCACAAACGCTGGCCGCGATAACCGGAGTCCGCTTCGAGCGCAATGCGGCGAACCTGGGATTCGTCGCCAACTGTAATCGCGCGGCGGGGCTGGCCCGCGGTGAGATCCTGGTTCTGCTGAACAACGACACGATCGTAACCTCCGGCTGGCTCGATGCGCTGCTCGAGGTATTCGATCGGCGTCCGGACGCGGGCCTCGTCGGCGCGAAGCTCGTGTATCCGGATGGCAGGCTGCAGGAAGCCGGCGGCATCGTCTGGCGCGACGGCTCGGCCTGGAACTACGGTCGCGACGACGACCCGGCGCGGCCCGAGTACAACTATCTGCGGCCGGTCGACTACTGCTCGGGGGCCTGCCTCGCAGTGCCGCGCCGGCTCTTCGCCGAGCTCGGCGGCTTCGATGTCCGCTACGCACCCGCCTACTACGAGGATACCGACCTTGCGTTCGCGGTGCGCGCTGCGGGCCGCCGCGTCTATTACCAGCCAGCGGCGACGATCGTCCATTTCGAGGGAACGACCTCGGGCACCGACGAGTCATCCGGCATCAAGCGCTACCAGACGGTCAATCGCACGACGTTCGCCAACAAGTGGGCGGAGGCACTGGCCCGTCATGGCGCGAATGGGGTCAGCCCGGAGCTCGAGCGCGACCGGTGGGCGAGCCGGCGCGCCCTCGTGATCGATGCGTGCATGCTGACGCCCGACCAGGACTCGGGGTCGCTGCGAATGCAGCGGGTGATCGACATTCTCACCGGCCTGGGCTGCAAGGTGACGTTCGTCGCCGACAATCTCGAATACCGCAAACCTTATGTCCAGGCGTTGCAGCAACAGGGCGTCGAAGTGCAGTTCCATCCATACACGAGATCGCTTGCGATGCTGCTCGGCGAGCGCGGCGGCGAATTCGACCTGGTGTTGCTGTCGAGGCACTACGTCGCCGCAAAGCACATGACGACGGTGCGTGCCTTCGCGCCGCGCGCGCTGGTCGTATTCGACACCGTCGACCTGCATTTCCTGCGCGAAGAGCGACTGGCGGAGCTCGATGCCAGCCGGGCGGCGGGCACGGCGGCCGCGGCCAAGCGCGCCGAGGAACTGGCATTGATCCGCCGTGCCGACGTCACGCTGGTCGTCAGCGGCGTCGAGCGCGACTTGCTCGCGGATCTCGCACCGCAGGCGAAAGTGATCGTGCTGTCGAACATCCACGACCGGCACGAGCAGGGCCGGTCGTTCGGTGAGCGCGCCGGATTATTGTTCGTCGGAGGCTTCCGGCATCCGCCGAATACCGACGCCGTGCTCTGGTACGCGAGCGAGATCCTGCCGAGGATCCGGCGCAGGCTGCCCGGTGTGAAGAGCTACATCGTCGGCGCCGATCCGCCGGCGACGATCCGTGGTCTGGCGAGCGACGACCTGGTCATCGCCGGCTTCGTTCCGGATCTCTCGCCGTATCTCGAGGGCTGCCGCGTCTCGATCTCGCCGTTGCGCTATGGCGCCGGCGTCAAGGGCAAGGTCAACCAGGCGATGAGTTTCGGCCTGCCGGTGGTCGCGACGACGCCGTCGATCGAGGGCATGCACCTCAACCCGGGCAGCGATGTCCTCATCGGCGACGATGCACAGGCCTTTGCCGATGCCGTAGTCCGGGTCTACCAGGATCAGGCGCTGTGGGAACAGCTTGCGGCCGGCGGCCGCGACAACGTCAGCCGCCACTTTTCCCGCGAGGTCGCGACCGCGGCGATCGTCGAGCTTCTGAAGCTGTCCGACCGGAAAGCGCGCGACCGGCAATCGGCGTAGCTTGCGCCGCCAGCCATCGTGCGCGCGAGCAAGGCCGGATGCGCACTGCGGCGCGCCGGCGCCTTCACCGCCGCTCGAACACGATATCCCAGACGCCGTGGCCGAGCTTCAATCCGCGCTGCTCGAACTTGGTGGCCGGACGATAGGCGGGACGCGGCGCGAAGCCGGCCGTCGTGTTGACGAGCAGCGGTTCGGCGCTTGCGGCCGCAAGCACCTCGGTCGCGTAGTCTTCCCAGTCGGTCGCCACGTGCAGATAGCCGGCCGGGCCGAGGCGCTGTGCCAGCGCATGGATGAATTCGGCCTGCAGCAGCCGCCGCTTGTGATGCCGCTTCTTCGGCCAGGGATCCGGAAAGAAGACGTGGACGCCGGCAAGTGCGCCCGGCGCGATCATGTGGGCGACGACTTCGGCGGCGTCGTGCTGCACGATGCGGACATTGCGCAAATTCTTCTCGTCGAGCAGTTTCAGCAGACTGCCGACGCCGGGCGAATGGACCTCGACCGCCAGGAAGTCGCGGTCCGGCTGCGCTTCGGCGATCTCCGCCGTCGCTTCACCCATCCCAAAGCCGATCTCGAGGATCTTTGGATTGTCGCGCCCGAACACCGCGGCAAGGTCGAGCCGCGTCGGAGCGTAAGGAACGCCGAAGCGCGGCAGCAGGGTCTCGCGAGCGCGCTGCTGCGCCGGGGAAAACCGGCCCTGGCGCAGCACAAAACTGCGGATCGGCCGGCGCGAGCTCGCGCGCGGTGCGTTCATCCGCGCGCTATTGTCGGGATGCTCACGGCATTCACGGCGCGATTCGCGTCCAGGTCGGATCGGTGAGCTTCCGCGTGATCGTCGCCGGAGCTCCCCCCGGATCGAGATTGAATTCGATCGCCAGCGTGTCGGCATCGCGCCAGGCCACCCCGGCATCCGACCACGCCGCGCCGGGAGTCCAGCGCAACTCCTTGCGGAATCCGTCGCGCGTCACTCGCCATACGGCGACTTCGTTGCCGCAGTGCTGCGCGCAGACGTCGGCAAGGGCAAAGTGCTGCCGGTCGGGCGAGAGCTTCGGCTCCGCCGGCAGATCGACGAGGCGCCCCGTCGCGCGCTGCAGCAGCGCAAAGCTCGCGTTGTCGCCGGCGGTCACGTAGATCACGACGCTGTTGATGCCGTCCAGATAATCCCACAGGCTGTACGAGCGGCCGTTGACCGGATCGTCGCTGTCGGTGAATGCCGTGCTGCCCGACGGGAACAGCGAGACGATCAACACCTTGCCCTCGCGTCGGGCAAGACCGGGCAGACGCGCCAGCTGCAAAGTCTCGATCAAGCGGCCGCAATGCGCGGCATCTTCGGCGCCGGTGCACGCGGCTTCGATCTCGGCGCGGGTCAGCGGCGCGGCCTGGGCGAACAGCGGCAGGCACGCGACGAGCGCGACCCACGCGCGCCGGGCCGGCGAGAGCCCGGGCGCGGCGGCGGTGCGGCTCAAGCGATCAGGCCGGTCGTCGGCGAACTGGGACTGGCCGCGTAGAACTTGCGCGGCATGCGGCCGGCACGAAACGCTTCGCGGCCGGCCTCGACGGCTTTTTTCATCGCTCCGGCCATCAGCACCGGATCCTTCGCCAGTGCGATCGCGGTGTTCATCAGCACGCCGGCGCATCCTGCCTCCATCGCGATGGCCGCATCGGAGGCGGTGCCCACGCCCGCATCGACCAGCACCGGCACTTTTGCCTGCTCGATGATCAGCTTCAGATTCCACGGGTTGAGTATCCCCATCCCGGAGCCGATCAGCGACGCCAGCGGCATGATGGCGACGCAGCCGACGGCCTCGAGCTCGCGCGCGACGATCGGATCGTCGGAGGTGTAGACCATGACGTCGAAACCGTCGGCGACCAGCGTCTCGGCCGCGCGTATCGTCTGCCGCACGTCGGGGAACAGCGAATTCGCATCGCCCAGGACCTCGAGCTTGACCAGCTTGTGCCCGTCGAGCAGTTCGCGCGCGAGCTTGAGCGTACGCACGGCGTCGTCGGCGGTGTAGCAGCCGGCGGTGTTGGGCAACAGCGTGAATTCCGACGGCGGCAGGTAGTCGAGCAGCGACGGCTCGTTCGCATTCTGGCCGATGTTCGTGCGGCGAATCGCGACGGTGACGATCTCTGCGCCGGATGCCACGATCGCCGACCGCGTCGCGGCGAAGTCCTTGTACTTGCCGGTACCGACGAGGAGGCGCGAGCGGTAAGCGTGCCCGGCAATGACCAGCGGGTCGTCATGGGCAAGGGCGATTTTTTCGGTGGGAGCGTTCATCTTCGTGCCTAACCGCCGCCGACGGCGGCAACCACTTCGATTCGATCGCCGGCGCTGATCATGGTTTCGGCGTGCCGGCTGCGTGGGACGATCTGACCATTCTTTTCTACCGCGACGCGCTTGCCCTCGAGCGCCAGCTCGCGGACGAGATCGGCCACCCGGGGCGACGCCGACCGGCAGACGTACGTTGCGCCATTGAGCGAAATCGAGACCATCGGCGTCCCAGCCTTTACAGAGCTAGAGATTATCACTCCGGGGGGCGAGTTCAAGCGCGGACGCAACGGTCTGGCGCGGTCGAACGCGGTCGCCTCGACGCCTAGCCGCGATAGCGCAGCATCGCTTCCCTGAGGACCGCCAGTTGGCGCTCGAAATTCCGGCAGGCGTCGCAAAACAACAGGTGCAGACGTACCAGCCAGCGCCTTCCCGGCGTCAGCCGCTGGTCCTGCATCTGCGAGATCAGCCGGCTCGCGTCCTTGCATCGGATAAGGAGGCCCATAGCCTTGAGCGAGAATCGGCGATGTCAGCCGGGACGGGCGCTACCGGCAAACCAGTGCTGCTCGAGGCATTGCCGGAGCGCCATCCTGGCCCGATAGAGAATGACCCAGAGGTTGGTCGACGTGATCGTCAATTCCTTACAGATTTCGTCTCCGTCGAGCTCCATCACTTCCCGCATCATGAACACCCGGGCGGTATTCGGCGGCAGCTTTTCCAGGCAGAACTGCATGACGTCGAAAAACTCCTGGCGGGACAGGTCGCTCTCCGGGTTGCCCCAGTCGGCCGGAGGGTTTTCCCAGTGGCCCGAGGCGTCGAACAAGGCGTCGAAATCCTCGATCTGGGATTCATCGTCGAGCTGGGCAAACGCAGGCTCGCGGGCCTTGCGGCGTATCGCGTCGACGATCTTGTGCTTCAGGATGCCGGTCAGCCAGGTCTTGACGCTGGAGCGCCCCGAGAATCCCGCCGCGCCCTGCAGCGCGGCGATCAGCGTCTCCTGCACGACGTCTTCGGCGGCTTCGCTGTTGCGAAGCTGCAGCATGGCCACGCGCAGCAGGTAGGCGCGGTGCGCGGGAATCTGGGCGGCGATGTCGTCGGGCATCGAAACGTGCGGGCAGACCGTAATATGAAGGGCAGATAGCGAAGCCGCTTGCAGGGTCGCGACGAAGGCTACGCGGCCCAGTCGAGTATCACCTTGCCGCTTTGCCCCGACTGCATCGTCGCGAACGCCTTCTCGAACTGGTCGACCGCATAGTGATGCGTGATGATAGGCGACAGGTCGAGCCCGCTCTGCAGCATCGCCACCATCTTGTACCAGGTCTCGAACATTTCGCGGCCGTAGATGCCCTTGATTTCGAGCCCCTTGAAAATAACCTGATTCCAGTCGATCGCCATGTTCGCCGGCGGAATGCCCAGAAGAGCTATCTTGCCGCCGTGGTTCATGTGCCGGAGCATGTCGCCGAACGCCTTCGGCACGCCTGACATTTCGAGGCCCACGTCGAAGCCCTCGGTCATGCGCAGCTCGGCCATCACCTTGCCCAGGTCTTCGCGCTCGACATTGACCGCGCGCGACGCGCCCATCCTCCGGGCCAGCGCAAGCCTGTACTCGTTGATGTCGGTGATCACGATATGACGCGCGCCGACATGGCGGGCGATCGCCGCCGCCATGATGCCGATCGGCCCGGCCCCGGTGATAAGCACGTCCTCGCCGACCAGATTGAACGACAGCGCCGTGTGCGTCGCATTGCCGAACGGGTCGAAGATCGACGCCAGGTCGTCGGAAATGTCGTCGGGAATCTTGAACGCATTGAACGCGGGAATCACCAGGTATTCGGCGAACGCGCCCGCGCGGTTGACGCCAACGCCCACGGTGTTGCGGCACAGATGGCGCCGCCCCGCCCGGCAGTTGCGGCAGAAGCCGCAGGTGATGTGGCCTTCGCCCGATACGCGGTCGCCGATCGCGAAACCGCGCACTTCCTGGCCCATGTCGACGATCTCGCCCACGTACTCGTGGCCGACGTGCATCGGCACCGGGATCGTGTTGCGTGCCCACTCGTCCCAGTTCCAGATGTGCATGTCGGTGCCGCAGATCGCCGTCTTGCGGATCCGTATCATCACGTCGTTGTGGCCGACCTCGGGTTTCTTCACCTGCGTGAGCTTCAATCCCGGCGCAGGCTCGAGTTTGGCGAGTGCCTTCATCGTTTCTCCTTGACCGCGCCCAGCGTCTTGCCGACCTTCGCGAAAGCCGCGACCGCCCGATCGATCTGATCGTCGGTATGCGCCGCGCTCATCTGGGTGCGAATGCGCGCCTTGCCTTTCGGCACGACCGGGTATGAAAACCCGATCACGTACACTCCTTCCGCCAGCAGCGCGTCGGCCATGCGCGTCGCCAGCGCCGCGTCGCCGAGCATCACGGGGATGATCGGGTGCGCGCCGGGCACGAGATCGAAGCCGAGGCCCGTCATCGCGGCGCGAAAACGCTCGCCGTTGCGGCGCACGCGCCGGCGCAGTTCCGTCCCCTCGTCGCCGGTGAGCAATTCGAGCACGCGCAGCGATGCCGCCGCGATCGACGGCGCCAGCGTGTTCGAGAACAGATAGGGCCGCGAACGCTGCCGCAACAACTCGACGATTTCCTTGCGCCCGGAAGTGAAGCCGCCCGAAGCCCCGCCCAGCGCCTTGCCCAGCGTGCCGGTGATGATATCGATCCGCCCTTCGACGCCGCAGAATTCGGGTGTGCCGCGTCCGCCGTCGCCGACAAACCCGACGGCGTGCGAATCGTCGACCATCACCAGCGCACGGTGCCGGTCGGCCAGATCGCAGATCGCCTTCAGGTCGGCGACGATCCCGTCCATCGAGAATACGCCGTCGGTCGCGATCAGCTTGAACCGGGCGCCGGCCGCTTCGGCCTCGTTCAGCCTCGCGTCGAGATCGGCCATGTCGTTGTTGCGGTAGCGAAAGCGCTTCGCCTTGCACAGGCGAATGCCGTCGACGATGCTGGCGTGGTTCAACTCGTCGCTGATGACGGCGTCTTCCTCGCCGAGCAGCGTTTCGAACGCGCCGCCGTTGGCATCGAAGCAGCTCGAATAGAGGATGCTGTCGTCGGTTCGCAGGAAAGCGGAAATCGCCCGCTCGAGCGCCTTGTGCACCGCCTGCGTGCCGCAGATGAAACGCACCGACGCCATCCCGAAGCCCCAGTGCTCGAGTCCCTCGCGCGCCGCCGCGACCAGCCGCGGATCGTCGGCAAGGCCCAGATAATTGTTCGCGCAGAAATTGAGCACCTCGGCGCCCGAGGCCAGCCGGATCTGCGACGACTGCGGGCTCTCGATCACGCGCTCCGCCTTGTAGAACCCGTCGGCGCGGATCGCGTCGACCGTGCGGCGCAAGTGCGTCAGGTATTCGTCATGCATTGTGGGAAGTAGCGATTGTTAGCGCGTGCTCGCGCGATCTGTTCGAAGGAGCGGCGATGCCCGGGATGCAACGGCAGGTTCGGCGCCGACGGCAAAGGAAGACGCTGCTGACGCGTGGGCTGGCCTAGCATTCTCGGGCGCTGCCGCAACGCGGTCAAGTAACGCGGCGCAACGGCAGCAGAACTGCAAAGGATCAGGTTCCCGGTCATCCGGTGGCTTTCGGCCCGGCCTGAGGCTAGACTCGCTCGAGCAGACGATTGGCTGGCGGGGAGGGGGTGTGCTTGGGACTTTCGCTGCTTTTGGTCGCGACGGCAACCGAATGGGCCGGGCCTGCGCGCCTGCCGCGCGAGTTGGTGCGCGCGGGTTTCGACGTGTCGGTGTTCGCGCCGAAACGCGCGCTGGTGGCAAAAAGCCGGTATGCAGGCGCCGTGACTCACCTGCCGGACGCAGCCACGCCGATGCAGTGGGCGTACATGCTTGCGGCAAGCCTCGGGGAGCACACACCGCGCTTGATCGTGCCCTGCGACGACACGGCATTGCAGTTGATGATGACATTCGTCGAATCGCCGCCGCCGGGTATAGAGAATTCGGTGCGGGAGCGAATTCTCGCCTTGATTCGCGAATCGCTGGGTGATCCCAGATTCTATCAGCCGAGCATCGACAAGACCTTGTTGCCGCCAGCGGCCGAAGCTCTGGGTGTGCGCGTGCCGCCGTTTCAAATCGTTTCAGGTGTAGATGCCGCGCGCACGTTCGCCGATGCGCAAGGCTATCCGATCGTGCTAAAGCGCGCCTTCGGTACCGCGGGGCAGGCGGTCGAAGTGGTTCCGGAAAAGGCGCAGTTGGAACCAGCCTTCCGGAAGCTGATTGCCAAAGGTGATGCGACGCTTTGGAAATCGGCCAACCTGCTCATTCAGGCCTGGATTCCCGGGAAAGGACTCTTGCATGCGGTCGCCGCGTGGGGTGGAGTCGTCTATGCGGGGATGACGCGCGAAGTGCTGATGCGCAGTTCCGCAACGGGGCCTTCAACGGTGGTGCGATGTCGACACGCCCCCGAGGCACGACATTTCGCTGAATTGCTCGCGTCCGGGTTCGGGGTCAGCGGCTTCTTTGGTCCGGAGTTCATCGAACACGAGCACACCGGAGACGTCTATCTGATCGAAATAAACCGGCGAGTGACGAACGGCGTGCAGATGGGTGGCCTGGTTGGTGTCGATCTCTGTGCCGCGTTGGCGGCAGCGCTCGAAAATCGTGTTTATACGGGGCGACCGGACATCCCCGCGGAAGAGGAGCATTTGATAGCGGAGTTCCCTCAGGAGTGGCTGCGCGACGCCACGAGTCCGTACCTGCGCATCGCTCGAACCGACGTGCCTTGGGACGACCGGAGGCTGCTCCAGGCGATGCTCGAAATGCGCGCGAAGTAGGCCTGTGGCGCGAGACGCTGGGCGGGCGCGAAGCGACGGCTGCGCGGGCTAGTCGTGCCGGTGGCGGTGATCGACATCCGGGTAATGCGGATGCGAATGGACGAGGCGCGCGTGGGCGTGCCTATGGGTGTGCGGCTCGCGGCCGTCCCAGCCGTCTGGGTGCGGATGCCGGTGGTGCTCGTCATGGATATGCGCGTGCGAGTGCTCCTGCGGTTCATGCGCGTGCACGTGCTCGTGCCGCTCGGTGAGGTGAAGCCAGACGCCGGCGGCCATCAGCAATCCCGCCCCGACAAGTTGTGCGGTGACCGCGTCGCCTTGCAAAAGGACGGCGAGCACTGCGCCGAAGAAAGGCGCCACCGAAAAATAGGCGCCCGTCCTTGCGCTCCCAAGATGACGCAGCGCCAGCACGAAAAGCACGAGGCTGACGCCGTAACCGAGAAACCCGACGAGCGCAGCGGCGCCGATCGCGCCGGGCTGCGGCAAGGCGAGTCCGAGCAGCGATGCCAGGGCAAGATTCACCGCGCCGGCAACCAGCCCCTTCAGACTGGCGATCACCAGGGGATCGCTCGCCGAGACCTTGCGCGTCAGATTGTTGTCCAGCGCCCAGCAAAGGCACGCGAGTGCAATCAGCAACCATCCGAAAGGCGATTCGAAGACCGTGCCGGGCGCAAATGCCAGCAGCACACCCCCGCCAACGATGGCCAGCATGCCCACAACCACGCGTTTGCCGTAGTTCTCGTCGAACAGAAGCCATGCCAGCAATGCCGTGAAGACAGCCTCGAGATTGAGCAATAGCGATGCGCTCGATGCCGAGGTCGTCAGCAGGCCGTACGTCAGGCCGACCGGTCCGAACACGCCTCCGAACAGCATGGCGCCGCCCAGCCACAACCACTCCTCTCGTCGCGGCATGATCGGCGCGGAACCCGGGGGCGACAACAACTTCCGGCCCACGATCGTCAGCGCCAGTCCTGCGCCCGACCCGGCATAGAGCAAGCCGGCGAGAAGCAGCGGATTTACATTGCCGAGCAGATCCTTGACCAGCGGCGTGCTGGCGCCGAAGAGCGCAGCGGCCACCAGTGCCTGGATGATCCCTCGTTGCATTTCTTTTTTGGTGTGGCCTATGCGAACAAAGCGTTCTGCAGGTCGCGGCGAATCATGCAGCCTCCTTGGTCTCGTTTCCGCTGCGCATTCAGGCACGCATTCCGGGAAAGACGAGCAGTCCGATGATCGCGGCGAGGGCCACCAGCAATGGCTCCGGCAGCTTTTTCACCTTCCACAGCAGTCCGATCACAACGAGCGCCAGCAGCGCGGTGGTCAGGTCGACGATCGATCGCTGCGCCAGAACAATGACCGCCCCGGTGATGGCACCGATAGCGGCCGCCGTGACACCGTCGACGAACGCCACCAGCGCCGGACGCTTGCCATATTTCTTGAAGTAGGGCGCCGGGAGAATCGTGAACACGTAGCACGGCAGGAAGGTGCCGACCGCGGCGACCACCGCGCCCGGCAGGCCCGCGATCAGGTAACCGATGAAGCCGACGGTAATCACGACGGGGCCCGGCGTGATCATCGCGACGGCCACCGCATCGACGAATTGCCGCTCGCTCAGCCACTGATGGTCGTGCACGACGCCGCCGTACAGGAAGGGTACGATCGCAAGGCCGCTGCCAAAGACAAACGCGCCGGCCTTGGCAAAGAAAGCGCCGAGTTGCGCGAGCAGCGGCCAATCGAGTCCGGTCGCCACCGCACACGCCGAGGTCCCGGGCGGTCCGAAGGCCAGCAGGGCGGGCGCCGCGCGGTCGCCGAACCACCGTTTCGGCGGGGCCCGCGTCAGCCACACCAGCATACCGGCGCCGAGGAACAGCCAGACACTTTCCGATTGCGTCCAAACGGTCACGGCGGCGATCGTCAGGTAGATCGCCCACAACAGCGGGTCCCTGCCGATGTTCCTGGCCGTGAGCTTGTACGCGCTGAGCGCGATGATGCCGATCACCGCGGCGCCGACACCATAGAACGCGGCTTGCATCCAGGGCAGCCCGCCATAGCGTACGTACGCCCAGCCGATGGCGATGACCATCAGGAACGACGGCAAGACGAATGCGACGCCGACCACCGTCGCGCCGGCGATCCGGTAATGGACATACCCGAGGTACATCGCGAGCTGGGCCGCCAGCGGCCCCGGCATCAGCTGCGCAAGCGTCAGACCTTCCTTGTAATCCTCCTCGGTGATCCAGCGGCGCTTCTCCACCAGATCGCGATACATGTAACCGACCAGCGCGACCGGTCCGCCGAATCCGATGCTGCCCAGCTTCAGGAAGTAGGACGCGAGCTGTGCGAGCGAATACGGCGGGTCGTCGCTCGGCGGAGCGTTGGCGGGTGTTGCCATGTCAGGCGTGCAGGGCCGTCGGGCCCCCGATCGCTTTCCACGCCGAGTGGCCGCCCTTCATGTACACGGCGTCGAGGCCCGCTTCGCGCAGCGCCCCGGCGGTCTGGCATCCGACATGGAAGCCGTAGACGCAGAAGACGACCACCGGCTCGGTGCGCGAGAGCTCACCCAGCCAATCCTGCACATGCTCCGGGTCGCGCCAAACGGCCCCCGCCATGATGTCCTGCGTGCGCGAATAGTAATGTTTCGGCCGGGCATCGATGATCTGGACCGGTTTGCCGGCATCGAGCATCGCCTTGACTTCCTCGGGCGCGACGCCCGGAATGTCGGCGAACTCCTTTTGCACCAGAGGGCGCGGCGGCTCGACCTTGGACGCATCGTCGTAGCGCAGTCTGACGCCGCTCCAATCGATGTTGCGCATGAACGCGTCGACATAGGCGGCGGCGTTGGCGCCGAAGTCGATATGGTAGGCGTGTTCATACATGTCCAGCGCCAGGATCGGAATGCCGCCGGCCAGTGTCTGGCCGTGGTCGGCAGCATACTGATTGACGAGTCGCCGGTCGCGCGGGACGTAAACGAGCAGCACCCAGCCCGAGCCGCCGGCCAGAGCGTTGCCCATCGCGACGAACTCGCTCTTCCAGCGTTCGAACGAACCGAAGTCGCGGGCCAGGATATCCGCCATCGGCCGGGGATCGCGGCCCTCGCCGCCAAGGCTTGCGAAATAGAGCTCGTGCAGCAGGGTCGAATTGAGCGCGATCAATTCCTCGCGTTTCAGTCCGTTGAGCACGAAGCCGGGCGTGGCGGAGAAATCGAGGGATTCCAGCTTCTCGGTGATCGCGTTGAGTCGCCGGAGCGCGCCGCCGTAGTTGTTCTCGTAGTGGCTTTCGATCAGCCGCTGCGACAAACCATTTAACAGCCATGGACGGCAGAAAATCGGGGAGAGTTGATATCTCATGTCAGCAGCCTCCAAGAGCATAGTGGCGAGGCGTAGCCGCGCCGAATCCAGCGGGCGCTGTGCACTGACCTGACGGAGATTCGACAGTGCCCGCTTGGCGCGAAACGCTTACAGGATTTGGACGGGGCACCGTCTTGGAGGGAATGATCCCGGGGGTCCTGTTTCCCCCACGGGAAAGGCTACGCCAACAGCGGTTCCGGCGCAACCGTTCGCGCCCTGGCCGCGAGGCTCGCATTAACGCCGGGCGACATCGGAAGAAAAGATGGTGGCGAATCAGGGACTCGAACCCCGGACCAAAGGATTATGATTCCTCTGCTCTAACCAGCTGAGCTAATTCGCCGAAAAGGGCCGTAATTATAAGGGACTGCGGCGACCCCGGTCAAAGGATCGACGCGCGAAACGGATGCGCCGCGTCAGCCGGCGGGCGACGCGGACTTGTCGTTCAGCAGCTTTTCCAGCGCGGTGAGCAGCGCGCGATCGTCGGGCTCGACTTTCGAGGCGAAGCTCTCGACGCGATTGCCGTCGCGATCGACCAGGTACTTGTGGAAGTTCCATTGCGGCGCCTGCCCGGTGCGGGCCACCAGCGTCGCGTAGAGCGGATTCGTCTTCAGACTCGTCACGCTGGTCTTTTCGAACATCGGAAACTGCACCCCGTAGGTCAGGCGGCAGAATTCCGCGATTTCCTTGTTGCTTCCGGGCTCCTGCTCGCCGAAGTCGTTCGATGGAAAGCCGACGACAACCAACCCGCGGGATTTATAGCGGCGGTACAGCGCTTCGAGTCCCTCGTACTGGTGCGTATACCCGCAGTAGCTCGCCGTGTTGACGATCAACAGCACCTTGCCCCGAAACTGGCAGAGCGACTCCGGTTTGCCCGTCTGCAACCGGTTGAACGTGTAGTTCAGGACCGGCGGACACGCGCCGTCGCCGGATGCCGATTCGGCGCCGTAAACCGGGGCGGCCAGACCGAGCGCCGCGGCTGCGGCGAAGATCGCCAGAACGAGGAGTATGCGGCGCGCCATGCGTCTATCTTACGCCGGTCAATGCGCCGGCGGCTATTACCGTGTCATGGACAACGGCAAAAGCCCCCGCCTACAATACGTTCCGACCCTGGATTCCCTGGCGCCTGTCCTGGACATTTTCTGATGGTCGACACTTCGGGATTAGCGCTGAATATCGGCGCGGTCGAGCGGGAGACCGGGCTCTCGAAAGACGTCCTGCGCATGTGGGAACGGCGTTACGGCTTCCCCGATCCGCTGCGCGACGACAACGCCGAACGACTCTATCCACCCGAGCAGGTCGCCAAGTTGCGGGCGATCAAGCGGCTGATGGATACCGGCATGCGGCCGGGCAAGCTGATGCGGCGCTCGCTGGCCGAGCTCAACACGCTTGCCGATACGCGCGCCGGACCCCGCCGCGAAGGCGCGGCACCCGCACTCGAGCGCGACGTCATCGGCCTGGTCAAGGGGCACAACGCGCCGGCGCTGCAGCACGCTCTGGCCAATCTGCTGATGCGGCAGGGACTGCAGCGCTTCGTGCTCGATACGCTGGTTCCTCTCAATCGCGCGATCGGCGAAGCCTGGATGCGCGGCGAATTGCAGGTCTTCGAGGAACACTTGTATACCGAGCAGATTCAGGTGGCGCTGCATGCGGCGATCAATGCCTTTCCGCGGCAAACCGGCGCGCCCAGGGTCCTGCTGACGACGTTTCCCGGCGAACAGCACGGGATCGGCCTGCTGATGGTCGAGGCCCTGCTGGTCCCGGAAGGAACGCAATGCATCTCGCTGGGAACGCAGACACCGATCGAAGACATCCGCAGCGCCGCGCTTGCGCACAAGGTTCATATCGTCGCGCTGTCGTTTTCCGCGGCGTTTCCGCTGCGCCAGGCCGGCGAAGGCCTCGCGATGTTACGGCGCCACGTGGCCGCGCCCACCGCGCTCTGGGCCGGCGGCGAAATGACGCGTCGCTTGCGGAAGTCGCTTCCCGGCGTGCGCCTGATCAGCGATCTCGCCGATGTCGGGCCCGCACTGAAGGCCTGGCGTAGCGAATCGGCGTAGGCACTCCCTGGTTCCGGCAACCGAGGTCCTTCGCGCTCGTCCGGTATCATCGGATGCGATGACGGCGATTGCCCTTCTGCTGCTGCTGGTAGCCGGCGCCGCCGGCTACGCTTCATGGGCAGCGCATCGCGTCGCGCACGGCGACCCGGCCTGGTGGTTCGTCGCCGGCGCGCCGCTGGCCTATCTGCTGCCGGTCCTCTTGCTGGTGTCGCTCTGGTTCACGCTGAGCTGGATCTGGCGGACGCCGCGGCCGCCTGAGTTTCGCCTCGGCCCGGCCGCGTGCGCACGGCTGTTCCTGGGGGAAGTCGGTGCGGTTGCGCTGTCGTGGCTGCTGCTGGTCGCGCATCGCTTGCTGATCGCCGATCCGGTCGCAGCTCCCGGACGACGGCCGTTGTTGCTGGTGCACGGCGTCGGAGTCAACGATGGCGTCTGGTTCGCCTTGCGGCGCAACCTCTGGCGACGCGGCTTGGGACCGGTGTACACGATCAACTACGGGCCGCCGCTTGCCGGCATCGAGCATTTCGCCGGCCAGCTCGCCGCCCGAATCGAGGCCATCTGCGCTGTCACCGGCGCGGAGCGCGTCGCGCTGATCGCGCACAGCATGGGCGGCCTGGTCGCCCGCGCGTACCTGCGACGCTTCGGCGCGGCGCGCGTCGAGCAGCTGATCACGATCGGTACGCCGCATCACGGCAGCATGCTCGCCCGCACGTTCGCCGGGCGGTGCCTTGCGCAGATGCGCCCGGCCAGTCGCTGGCTGGCTGACATCAATCACGACGAAAGCGCGCCGCCGCCGGTGCCGATAACTTCGATCTGGTCGCGTCACGACAGCATGGTGGCGCCGCAGGCGAGCGCCGAGCTGCGCTGCGCGCGCAACGTTCCGCTGGTGGGGATCGGGCACAATGCGCTGCTGAACCATCCGGACGTCATAGACGAGGTCGCGCGCGCCATCGCCAGCGCGCGGGACGCCGCAGCGACTGCGACCGTCGCCGCGGCTGTGCGCCAGGCTGGCTAAGCCGTTGCAGCGAAGCTAGACTTCGACAGCCACGCTATTCGAGGCGGACCGACGTGAAAGCCTCATCCGGCGTCACGACATTCCTGTTCACCGATATCGAAGGCAGCACGCGCCTGTGGGATCGCGAGCATGAGCGCATGCAGCTTGCGCTCGCGCGCCACGATGCGATCGTGCGCGCCGCCATAGAGGACAACCACGGAACCGTCGTGAAAATGAGCGGGGATGGCGCCCACGGCGCCTTCGACGACCCGTCCGATGCGCTGCTTGCCGCATTGCGCCTGCAGGAAGGACTGGCCGACCCCGCCGCGACCAACGGCGTGCAATTGCGCGTGCGCTGCGGACTACACGCCGGAGTGACCGAGCGCCGCGATAACGACTTCTTTGGCGGGGCCGTCAACCGCGCCGCGCGCATCATGAGTGCCGCGCACGGCGGCCAGGTCCTTTTGTCGCAGGCGGTGGCGGCGTTGATCGGCGAGCGCCTTCCGCCGGACGCCGCGCTGCGCGACCTGGGCACCGTGCGCCTGCGCGGCCTGGAAAGCCCCGAACGCGTCTTCCAACTGGCGCATCCGCGGCTGCGGCAGGATTTTCCCTCGCTGCGCTCGCTCGAAGCGACGCCGAACAACCTGCCTCAGCAACTGAGCTCGTTCGTCGGCCGCGAGCGGGAGCTCGCCGAGATCGGAAGACTTCTCGCCAGCACGCGGCTGCTGACATTGACCGGAGCCGGAGGTCTCGGCAAGACGCGGCTCACGCTGCATGTCGCGGCCGATTTGCTCGACGCCTTTCCCGACGGGGCGTGGTTTGTCGAGCTAGCGCCGCTGTCGGACGCCCGGCTGGTACCCCAGTCGGTGGCATCGGCGCTGGGAGTGACCGAAGAAGCCGGCCGACCGGTGATCGAGGCGCTGGTCAAGCTGGTCACGGACCGCAGGATGCTGCTGATCCTGGACAATTGCGAGCATCTTCTCGATGCGTGCGCCGACGTGGCGAAGCGTCTGTTGCAGTCGGGACCGCATCTGAAGATACTGACCTCGAGCCGGGAGCCGCTGCGCATCGCGGGCGAGGCGACCTACCCCGTGCCCGCGCTCGCCACCCCTGACGCATCGCAACCGATTACCGTCGAGCGCCTGGCGCAAGTTGAAGCGGCGCGGCTGTTCGCCGATCGAGCGGTCGCCGCTCAGCCTTCGTTTCGTGTGACGGCGCAGAATGCCCCGGCTGTCGCCGACATCTGCCGGCGCCTGGACGGCATACCCCTCGCCATCGAACTCGCCGCCGCTCGCACGCGGACCTTGTCGGTGGAAAGCATTGCAGCACGCCTGGGCGACCGCTTCGCTCTGCTGGTCGGGGGCGACCGCACCGTGTTGCCTCGGCAGCAAACCTTGCGCGCGCTGATCGACTGGAGCCACGAGCTGCTCACCGATCGCGAACGCATGCTGTTCCGGCGGCTTGCGGTTTTCGCCGGAGGCTTCACCCTCGAAAGTGCGGAGGCCCTGCAGGCGGCCGGTGGGGACGATGCCGACGACGTGATTGTCATCCTAAGCCAGCTAGTGGAGAAATCGCTGGTCGTGCTGGAGCCAGCGAGCGGGCGCTACCGGCTGCTCGAAACCGTGCGACAGTATGCGCAGGAGCGCTTAGAGGAGTCCGGCGAAGAGAATGACACCCGCGCGCGTCATCTAGCCTTCTTTGTGTCGCTCGCGGAGAAGGCGAGGCCGGAGCTGGTCGGCCCGCACCAGCGCCAGTGGCTCGCGCTGCTCGATCTCGAGTGGGAAAATCTGCTTTCCGCGCACTCGTGGTGCGATCGCGCCGACCACGGTGCGGAAGCGGGCGTGCGACTGGTCTACGCGGTGAAGCCCTACTGCTTCAACCGCGGCCTTCTGGGCCTGGGTCATCGGTTGACGGTGGAAGCGCTCGAACGAGAGGGCGCGCAGGTACGAAGCCTGGCCCGCTGCCGGGCGCTCGCTGACGCTGGTCAGTACTGCTCGTTCATGGGGCGCTATCGCGAGGCGCAGGCGCACTTGGCCGAAAGCCTGGCGATCGCCCGCGAAATCGAGAACACGGGGATGATCGCGCGCGTCCTGCAGCCGCTGGGGATGGCGGCGTTGGGTCAGGGCGATGCCGATGCCGCGCGCGCTTACTTGCAGGAGGCGCTTGAACTGGCCCGCGAACTGGGCGACAAACGTGAGCTTGCCGGCGCAATCAACGCGCTTGCACAACTGCACCGCATCCAGGAGGATTTGGAAACCGCAGAGCCGCTGTATGAGCAGGTAGTCGCCCTCGCTCGCGAATTGGGAGATCGGGAGATTATCGCGGTCGGTCTTCTCAATCTCGCGATGGTTTCGCTCGGGCGGGGCGCGCACGATCGCGCTCGCAAGATCCTGCTCGAGGTGCTGGCGATCGCCGAAGAGACCGGGTCTCGACCGGCGGGGCAAAGCGCGGTGGAGGTCTGCGCCGGTCTAGCCGCATTACGGAAGGAATGGGAGCGAGCAGCACGTTTCTACGGTGTCGCCGAAGCGCAGGTCGCGTCCACCGGGATTCAACGAGACCCCACCGACGAGGCGTTTCTCAAGCCTCTCATCGCCGGAGCCCGCAACGCGCTAGGCGATGCGCAGTTTGCCGCCGCCGAGTTTCGGGACATGATCCGCGATAGTCGCCACGAACTTGAAGACATTCTTGGTGAGCCAGTGGTTGGCTATCGAGCGGCCAATCTTATCCTGTCCTCCGAACAACTCGTCATGCTCGACGAAGAAGGTTTTGAGTATGATTCCTCCGTTTGCCCCTCCCGCAGCCTT